>OGDF01004810.1_pt1 | contig 14896 bp, 14 predicted proteins | sample 1570141 | NCBI WGS metagenome assembly OGDF01 (sample SAMEA4370581, study PRJEB24528) | human gut metagenome | reverse complement strand
TCTGATGTTCAACGATGAAGATTCCGCCCGCTCTGCCCTCGCTTCCTTTAAAGAGAGCAAGACAGCCAACGGCGAAATGATCCTGGGCGAACGGATTTCTCTGGCTCCACAGCCCCAGGCCTCCCTCGTCATCATGGATCAGGCCACCGGCTATGTGAAAGCCATCGTGGGCGGCCGCGGAACCAAAGAAGCGAGCCTTACCCTGAACCGGGCTACCGCCACCACCCGCCAGCCGGGTTCCACCTTCAAAATCATTACCACCTACGCTCCGGCTCTGGATTATGACAATATGACTCTTTCCAGCGTTTACTACAACGCGCCCTACACCTACCGGAACGGAGTCCCCGTCAACAACTGGGACAGCAACAACACCTACACCGGCTACACCACGATCCGCGAGGCCATCACGAACTCCATCAACATCGTGGCCGTCAAATGCCTGACGGAAATCACCCCGGCTATCGGTTTCCAGTATGCGGAGCGCTTCGGAATCTCCACCCTGGAAAACAGCGAGGCCCTGGATGTGAACCAGCCTCTGGCCCTGGGCGGCATCACAAACGGAGTCACAAACCTGGAGCTCACGGGCGCTTTTGCCGCCATCGCGAACCAGGGAGAATACATCAAGCCGAAGTTCTACTCCCACATTGAAAACGCCGACGGCGAAGTCCTCATCGACAACCGCACACCTGTCACCACGAAGGTCTTAAAGGAGGGAAATGCCTGGCTTCTGACCAGCGCCATGAAGGACGTCGTGACAAAAGGAACCGGAACGCTGATCTCTCTCGGCGATATGCCCGTGGCAGGAAAAACGGGAACCACTTCCGATTATAAAGATATCTGGTTCTCCGGCTACACGCCCTATTACACCTGCACAATCTGGGGCGGCTACGACAACAACGACGACCTTCCCACCGTGGACGGCGACACCTATCACACCTACCACAAGATCCTCTGGAACGCCATCATGAACCGGATTCACCAGAATCTCCCGGTGAAAGATTTCGAGCAGCCCGAGGACATCGTCACTGCAACGGTCTGCAAGAAGTCCGGCAAACTGGCCATCGAGGGCATCTGCGACCAGGATCCGAGAGGCAGCCAGGTTTACGAGGAGTATTTCATCCGGGGCACTGAACCCAAGAGTTCCTGCGACAAGCATGTGGCCCTCACGGTCTGCCAGGAAACCGGCCTTCTGGCCAGCTCCACCTGCACCCCCGTCACCCGGGTCTTCATCAAACAGCCCGAGGACAACTATGATACCACCGACGACACCAACTACGCGCCGCCCTCTCAGACCTGTCCCGGCCATAAACCGGCCACGATCCTGGATGGTCTGAAAGACAGCCAGACTCCTGATAGCACGACGGTCATTGATCCTGACAGCACTCAGACCCAGGATACGGAACGACGGGCCGAGGAAGACGGCGACACGCCTGTCACGATTCCCGGAGACGGGGATGTAAGCCTTGGACTCCCCTGAATGAAAAAAGACAGTTCCACCAGATATTTTTCATCTGCATGGAACTGTCTTTTTTACATCCGCAACTTTTTCCGAAACTCCCGTATCGTATCTTTCAAATCAAAAATAAACAACGCTGCCAGCACCAGGAAACTGATTCCGCCACAGATCACCGACGGATAAGTAAATTTCACCAGGCCGGTCCAGACCAGAAGAATCGGCACGCAGCCCGCCATTGCTGCCTGGATAAAATAAAACAGATATTCTTCCCTCTCCAGCCTCTGGACCTTCGCGATAAGCGGCACCGAACAGAGCACCGTCAGCGCGCCAATCGGAAACACAAAGTCCACCGACCAGCCCCGCCAGCCCGTGAAAATATCCCAGAGCACGGCGATGGCTGTCACCAGAAGCAGCTGCCACATCTCATTTTTCAGAAGATTCCGCCGCTTCCTGTAAGCCACAGTCACGATCAGCCAGGTGCAGAGACAGCCTGCTCCCGCGAACCAGAACCAGTTTAAAGTCTCCGCCGTCAGATAATTGATCATGCCGCAGAGCACGGCCGCCGCGATACAGAGGAATGTGAAAAGCTGGAACACTTTTTTATCTTCCTTTTTGTACTGCTCCTTGCAACCCGGAAAATCGTTCTTTTTCTCCCTGCAGGGGATCTCCTCTTTTTTCAGGATCTGCAGGAAATTCCGCTGGATGCTGTCGTCCGGGAGCTTCGAGGTGAAGCCCAGGACCATTTTTCCCTCGTAGGAACAGGAACAGAGCTGAAGGGAATCCGTGCTTGCGAAGATGCCAAACCGCTCGATATAATTCCGGTACTCCTCCGGGAATTTCAAAATACCGATATTGGAATAGACCGCCGTGATACAACGGCTGCCCAGATTTGCCCCTGCCATCAGGAAATACCGCTTGATCTCAAGGGGCACCATCCGCACAAGAAAATGCTTCTCAATCCGCACATAACCGTTCATGTGCATGGCGATCTTTTCCGGTGTAAGCTCCCGCTTAAACTGCTCCTTCACATCCGCCAGCACATCCTCAAAGGTTGTATCTTCCTGAAAAGCAAAGCTGATCTCGATCCAGCCGAAAAAGTTTGTCATGGACTGGGACGGAAAATAGTTTCTCAAATTTACCGGAATCATCAGGCCAATGGGCCGTTTCTGCTTATTTTTCGGGATCTCTTCGTGAATCGCGCAGAGCAGAACCGCCGTGAGATAGACCGTGATGGAGACACCTCTTGCCCTGGCTTTGGCGTGGAGCTCTTTTACCGGAAGCTCGGCCTCGAGGATGTGCATTTCCTCATGGACCACCTTTTCCCCTTTGAGCTTCACCGCCGCAGGCTTCTTCTCTTTATTTCTCGGAAGATCCGCGGAATAATACTGGGAAAAGCTGTCCTCCTCCTGATGCCCCGGCGTGATCTCCTCTACCTGCTCGATGCGGGGCAGCTTCGCCTCCGGATGGGCCAGAATCAGATAATTCTGCACGAGCTCCTCCAGAAAATACATGGCTCCGGTGCCGTCCGTCAGCGCATGATAGACCTCGAAATTGATCCGGTTCTCATGATAGCTGACCTCGAAAAGCAGGGATTTTTTGTCCGGAATATAGAGCCTGCTGCAGGGCGGCTTTTTCTCCTTTTTCACAACGGGGCGGATATCCCGGTGCTCCAGGTAGAACCAGAAAAGGCCTTTCCGTAAAACCGCCTGAAAAAGCGGATATTTTTCCATTGTCTCTTCCAGCGCCTTCTGGAGTATTTCCTCATCCACCGCTTCCCTGAGCTCACAGTAAAAACGAAACACTCTCGTGTCGTCTTTTCCCGTGACCAGAGGAAAAGCCAGGGCCGCATTGTCCAGTTTTCTCCATTTTGAATAACCTGTTTCCACGCTTCTCACGCTTCTTTCTGCAAAAACGCATTCATATAAGTAAAGCTTTCCCGCACATGAAGGAACTGAATCCCCAGCGCGAAAAATCCATGGAGGGCATCCTTAATCCGGTGAACCTCCACCTGATTTCCTGCCTCTTTTAATTTCCGGCCAAAGTCCTCCCCCTCGTCCCGGAGTGGGTCAAACTCCGCCGTCAGGATCAGCGTGTCCGGAAGATTGGAAAGATCTTTTTCCAAAAGGGGCGCAAAGTAGGGATTTTCCCGGTCTTTCGGGCTGCTCTCATAGAGCTTCAAGTAGTCCTCCATCTTGACCGCCGTCAGAAGATAGTCCGTCCCGTTTTCCTTCACCGAAAGGTAAGGGGAGGCTTCCGTATAGCAGTTATTCAGGGCGGGATAAATCAGGATCTGCCGTTTCACGGTAAAATCGCCCCGGTTCCGGGCCATGATGGAGACAGCCGCCGCCAGATTTCCTCCAGCGCTGTCCCCCATGACCGTGATCTTTTTCGGAGAAGTTTTCAGAGAAAGCTTTCCTCCATAAAGGGCTTCCGCCGCCGCATAGCAGTCCAGAAGGGCCGTCGGAAACCGGTACTCCGGAGCCAGGCGGTATTCCACCGAGACCACGATCTGGCCGGTGGACTGGGCCATCCGGGCGCAGACCCGGTTGTAGGTATCAACGCTCTCCGTCACCCAGCCGCCCCCATGGAAAAAGAGAAGCACCGGATATTCCTGCTGCTCCTCCATTCCTTTTTTCATGGCTTCCTCACTCGGAAAATACAGGCGGATCGGGACCTCATAGTCCCCATTGTATACTTTTTCATCCAGTTTCTTTAAGAAAATCCGGATGGCGTCCAGTTTCTTGATATCCACCAGCCTTCTGGAGGATTCCACTTCGATATTGCCGTACGAAAGCGCGTGTAAAACTGCGTGCATGCTCCTTGAAATCATGTTTTTTCTGCCTCTCCTCTTTATCTGCCCTGTACTATAACACAGATCAACCGGCATTACAAGCCGGACTCCTCTCCCGCCAGTTTTCGCTCCCAACAAAAATATCCTGGCAGAACCATCTCTGATCTGCCAGGATACCATTATACTTACAATGCTTATTCCATGGTTCCGTCGTTGGTTGCTTCCGGAATCATTCCTTCATCGTAGCTCTCGTCATAGCTTTCCTGATCGTAATAATCTTCGCTGTAAGCTTCAGTCTCGCCCGGCTCTTCCTCCGTGTAGGTTCCGTCTTCCTCACCGGCATCTACACCGTAAATTTTCTTGAAAAAGGCCTCAGCCTCATCGCTGATGGTCTGGCGGAGAGTTCCGTCGATGCTGGTGAGCTTCTGATCTGCGTCAGTAACGATCAGATCTTTGATTTCCTGAGAGAGCATCTTTACTTCCGGTGCGCCGTACTCAGCGGTATCCAGCTCATCCATGGCCTTATCCTCTTCATCCAGGCCTTTGACCAGCATTTTCAGAAGGAACTTGTCAAACTTATCTTTCAGCTCTTTGGAGGTTTCCTCGTCTGCTTCCAGAGCAGTCACATCCATCTGGCTGATCTCTGCATACTCTTCTTTGTACTGGCCGTTCTCTGCTTCCACTCTGGATTCCTCAGTAGTCAGATCCAGCACTCTGTCCAGATACCAGTTGATCTCAGTGTAGATTACTTTCTTATCCTCGGTCAGATCGTCGATCGTGTACTCCGGCTCGGTGGACATCTCCGTTTCTGCAGGAGCTTCGGTCTCTGCGGGAGCCTCGGTCTCTACGGGAGCTTCGGTCTCTGCGGGAGCCTCGGTATCAAACTCCGGTATCTCGGAATCGGTGTCGCTGTAGCCGTCTGTCTCGACAAGCATCTCTGTCTCTGCCGGCATCTGTGCGTCGATTCCGTCGCTGCTGCCATCGGTGTAGGTCTCAGCGGGCATCTCAGTCTCAAGAACCTGCTCGGGAGCTTCGGTCTCTGTGGCCGGAGCATCGGTCTCTGTCTCCTGGGTAGAACCGGTGATGACATCATCACCAAAAGCATCGTCGTTGGTATTGTCGAGAATACTTACCTCTGTTTCTGTTTCTGCTGCTGCCTCAGACTCGGCATCCTGAGCAGCCTGCTGTGCGGCACTTTCCTCATCGTTGGATTCCTGGCCGTTCAGCTCATCTACCTGACTGGTCACTCCCACGTTCTCATCCACGCGCTCCAGAGTGTCCTTCATATCGTCGTAGTTGTAATCCTCCTGGGAAATCTTATCCAGAAGCTCTGTCACCATATCCAGCTGGTCCTGAGTCAGCTGTGCGTTGTTGTCGCTGGCTGCCTCGTTGACAATATTCTGAATTACCGTGATATCGGTGATATTCTGGGAGATAATCTCTGTCTTCGCCTCGTTGACGATAGCGGTGGCTTCCTTCTGGCCTACATTGTCAGCCAGCTGGCCGGTGATAACCAGCTCCTCTGTGGCAAGCTCTTTTTTCTGCGGGTTCAGGGTCTCTCCGCTAGCCTGCTCGTATGCCATAATGATTCCGGTCAGTGCGCCGGTTCCGGATACCCTGATCGGTGCAGCTGCGATAACGTCACAGTTTACAACGCCGGAAGTGGAAAGGGTGGTTGCGATCATGTTGCAGGTCACCCAGTCCAGGTTTGCTGTCTTTACCTGGATTCCGCCGGAAGATGTCGGAGAAACCAGTGCACAGCTGTATGTGTGGGTTCCGATCTGCTCCAGAGGAACATAAGATCCCAGATGATCTCTCTCGTCCTGGTTAGTGATCGTCAGGATATCCACCTGATCGGAGGTCACACCAAAATAGTTCATTACGATCTGTTTCTGCTGGTCAGTAAGATCAGCTCCAAGGGTTACTACCTTTCTGCTGTCTGCGCTCGCGCCCATGGAAATTCCCAGTGCCAGGCAAAGACCCAGAGCGGCTGCGCCGGTAAATTTTTTCTTCATCATAAAACCTCCTCGCTTGTTCTTTCCTAAACTTCGTTCCCTTATTTGGGAGACTACTTTTATTCTAGCAGATTTTCAGAAAAATGCCTATCTTTTTTATGAAAAATCCTGTCTTTTCTCTTAAGACCTGCTGTTTTTCCCCGTGTCCGCCTCTCTCGAACATTGACGTTTCCTTTTTTATTGATTACAATGGATATAATTACAGCCTTTTACGGCAGATGGGAGTCTTTTTCTGATGGCATCACAAACAAAAAACACCACTTCGATGACCGAGGGAACGATCTGGAAAAGCATCGTCGCTTTCGCCATTCCCCTCTTTCTCGGAAACCTTTTTCAGCAGCTTTATAACATGGCCGATTCCCTCATTGTGGGAAATTTTCTCGGGAGCAATGCCCTGGCCGCGGTCAGCTCTTCCGGCAACCTGATTTTTCTTCTGGTCGGTTTTTTCAACGGTATTGCCGTGGGTGCCGGAGTCGTGATCGCCCGGTATTTTGGCGCCCGTGAAAAGGAGTCGCTCCAGCGCTCGATCCATACCACCATCGCTTTCGGCCTGATCTGCGGCGTCGTTCTCTCTCTCGTCGGCGTGATCTTCGCTCCGAAAATTCTGATTCTCATGGGCACTCCGGATGAAGTGCTTCCAAATTCAACGGTTTATTTTCAGGTCTATTTTGCAGGCTCGATCTTTTTCGTCATGTACAATATTTTCGTCGGAATCCTTCAGGCCGTCGGCGATTCCAGACATCCGCTCTACTACCTGATCATCTCCTCCATCACAAATGTGATTCTGGACCTGATCCTGGTCGCCGGTTTCCGCTTCGGCGTCGGCGCAGCGGCTCTCGCCACCACAATTTCCCAGGCATTGAGCGCCGCTCTCTGTCTCCGGCAGCTCTTAAGAAGCCCCGAGGAATATCGGGTTTCCCTGAAAAAAATCCGGCTGGACTTCTTCATGCTCCGGCAGATCATCTCCAACGGTCTTCCCGCCGGCCTTCAGAACTCCATCATTGCCCTGGCCAACGTGGTGGTTCAGTCCAACATCAACTCCTTTGGAAAAATGGCCATGGCCGGCTGCGGTTCCTACTCAAAAGTGGAGGGCTTCGCTTTTCTCCCCGTGACCTGCTTTGCCCTGTCCATGACCACCTTCACCAGCCAAAATATCGGTGCGAAGAAATATGACCGCGTGAAAAAAGGCGCCCGGTTCGGCGTCCTCTGTTCCATCACTCTGGCGGAGCTGGTGGGTGTCGTCATGTTCATCTTCGTTCCCTATATGATTTCCGCCTTCAACCGTACGCCGGAAGTCATCCAGTATGGAACCACCCAGGCCCGGACCGCCACCCTCTTCTATTTCCTGCTGGCCTTCTCCCACTGTGCCGCCGGAATCCTCCGTGGTGCCGGGAAATCCATCGTCCCTATGATCGTCATGATGGTCTGCTGGTGCGTGATCCGCGTCACCTACATCACCATCACCGTCCACTTCATTCACTCCATCCGAGTCGTCTTCTGGGCCTATCCCCTGACCTGGACCCTGAGCTCAATCGTGTTTCTGTTTTATCTCTTTAAGACAAACTGGCTGGGTGCGGAGGAATAATCATTTATTACATAAAAAACAGGCAATCCGGTTTTGTGGCGGATTGCCTGTTTGTTTAACAAAAGCGCTTCCAGATATTCTCTTGTTTCGTAAATCTACTTATTTCAGCTGGCTATTCTTACTCTTGTAATCCGTTTTCTTGATCCCATCTTTGACGTACATATTCTTCAACCAGTTTCACCAGCTCTTTTGCCGTCTGAATCTGCTCTTCTGCCTCTTCTCTTGTCGCTATATAAAAATCATCATAGTCACTGGCATGCCGTATTTCTTCTGATTCAACAATTCTTTTTCCAAGCTTTCGCGGGAAAATCTCTGTTTTGACATAATTTTTATTAAAATTAGCCAGTGCATCCTTATGTCTCTTATAAGCATTTCCATCCAACGCATGGATTGCTGATACCGCATGATAAATCCCATAATAGGCACGATTATTCGCTCCTCGAAATTCCCGTGCATTCAAAAGTATTTCTGCGGCCTTAATATCACTTTTTGAAGTTTCAATTCGATATAACACCAGATCCCTCTGTGTTCCTTTTTCTTCAGGCTGCTTCAAACAATTTTACCCCCTCTTTTTCTACATTGGCGTAAAATGGATATACATCAACCCACTTCTGAAAATGCTCCTGACTTTTAGCTATCGGTTTTATATCAAGATCATGATCCATATTGAAATCAAAAGTTTCTCCTGACAATTCATGCCGGTACTCCTTAATATCCATATCCGATAAATCCAGAAGAATCATAATATCTATATCTGAATCTGCCCTATAATCCCCTCTGGCATAAGAACCATATAAAATTACCACTTTTAAATGTTTCCCGTAAATTCCCTTTAATATTTCCGTATATTGTTCTAAAAGAGTTCTGGTCGTTCCCGGCATAAATTTCCCTCCCTTGAAAACGATACTAAAATGGCCGATTTTTATAACTTATACTTTTATTATAACCATACTCCATTATTTTGCAATAAATTTTCCTACAAAAAAGAGAGATAGCATAAAACTACCTCTCTTGCTTCTTGGATTTCTTCACGGCCTCGCAAGCTTTTACCTTTATAGTGTGGAAATCGGATTTGCTGAAGGTAACGAAATCTACGACTTCCCAAGTTCTTCATGACCACTTCAAAGCCAATCATGTTTCCGCTATTATAACTCTTTACTATTATCTTCTTCTTGAATTTGTTTAAAAATACATTTATACACTCTGTCTTTCTTTTCTTTAAGTACAGAAAGGTACACCAAATACACATATTTCATACATACACTGTCTCGCACATCACTATTCTGATTACCAATTCCCGAAACAATGTCATATATCACTGCGTTTTCATCATATCGGTATCTTCCTTTTTCTTTTTTAACGACTTCTTCACTCTCTCGTTGCGCGAATCTATCATATGCATCTTTATGTATTTTTTTAATTTTTTTCTCTGTACATTCAACAATTTTATCGTAATCTTTTTCTTGATAATTTAACGTTTCCGATTCTATAGCTGATAACTCCACTAGCAAGTTCTCCAAATCAACTATGTCTTCCCTACATTCATCAGAATAAAAAAATACATATAACATCATCATATACACATATGCAACATCAAACGATGAAATAGCATTTATTCCCTGATGTGAAGTCCAATTACGCACTAACTTCAATGTTTCCTTACTAACTTCATAAATACTTTTTTCTCTTTTATCTAATTTTATAAAATCAGCTAAAGAAGTACATTCTTTAATTACTCTCGTATGAAATGATTTGTTATTCTTGGTCCACTCGTTAATAGGAAACAATTCCTCTATCTTTACAATCATATCTTCAAGTTCTGTTGTAAATTCAGATGTCTCAGAATAATAATTACAAGTCATTTTTCCATATGGCATATGTTTTACTGCTTCTGTATTAAATAACTCTTTCAAGTGTAAACATGATTTTAAAATATTAGATCGCAGTTTATAATAGTCCGTATTTATACCTTCTACCCATATTTTAAATTGCCACGATATTTCTGATTTTGTCTCTCCTGTAGGCTTTTCAAATGCCCTTGGTACTTTTAATCCCACTCCCTCAAATTCTTTTTTCACACTATTATATTTTAAATTTGTTTTGTCTTCTACTGAAGTTTTAATTTTAGATTGAATTTCCTTTAATACTTTCTCTATCTGTCCTTCTAACTGTTTTGGATTATTCCAGTCAATTTCATCTCCGGGCGGAATTGCAAATAATTCATTCGCTTTATCTTCATCCAAACACATAATTTCCTTATATTGTTCAAACACATCTTCATTAAGCAAAGAAAAATCCTGAATATCTGCCTCACTCAAAGATTCATATCTTGCTTTAAGTACAAATTCCTTCATATCATTTATCCGAATCAAATCTGCTGAATTAGTGTCAACATTTGCTGAGATAAATGCTATTCTTTCTTCATTATAGTTATACTTATGTACTAAAGCAAGATATAAAAGAACACCAGCGGATGCCGAATTTACATCCCCTCCAATTCTATTTGTATATTCTGTATACTTTTCGCGCGTTAAAAATTTCGAAAAATATGAATTATATATTTCTTCTTCAGCTTCATCTGTCTCTGCAACTTTGAATCTGATATCAATTAATATGACATCAAATTTTTCCCAATTTTCTGGAACATCTAAGAACGACAAAGCCTCTTCCAGTGTACAAAGATTTATATTTTTGTCTTCTAGTTGAAAATATTTTTCAAGTCTCGACTTAACCTCCGTTTGTCCACTTTTTCCCCCATCAAAGTCTTCTATCCACAAGTATCTCATGCTATCGCCCTTTTCTTATCAATAGTTTTTTATTAAATCTTATGATTATCTTAAAAAGACTCTTGTTAACTTCTAAGCTTTCTATGTCAGTTCCATAGTTAATGTAATCAAGTACCCTCTTCATTGTAGAAATTCCACTATTGCTACCACAGCAACTATTATGACAATCATTTTGTTCACAAATGATCATTTCATTTTCTGTATCGGTAAAGCAAAGCGTCATTTCACTTTCTCCATGAAGAAAAACGTTTGTAAACACCTCCACTAAAATCTCTTTAAATTGATTTACAGCAAAACAATCATCCTTAAATCTCACATCACTCCACTTATCCGAAACATTCAGTGTAATTGTAAAAAGATTTTCATTAACCCACGACATTATTGAATCTTCCCTATCCACACTATTTAAAAATTTATCGGTGTAATCTACTCTTAGTTCCTCTAACGATTTTCTTTTACTCCATTTTTCTCTGCACTTTACAATGGCGCTGCTATCATCACTTTCTACCATTAATATCTTGAACACAACCAAGTCTAAGCTGTCATTTATTACACAGTTCAAATCAAGCGTATCTTCTGAATCTATTCCTGACTTTGCAATGCCATTTTTAAACTCTTTACTTACTTTAGATGTGTCATCTGAAGAAATATATTGAAGCAACTGTATTCCTCTCTGCAAGGTTTTTTCACTATTGTACGCTTTCATTAATCTATTTGCAATTACTCTATTGGAATCCCCTAATTCTTCAGCTATTTCTTTAACAATCTGAGGATATGAAATATGTTTCCAACTATGAGCATAGTAATCCATCATTTCCTGCTTCTGTTCTGTATTTCTTCGTACTATTCTATTTTTTAAATACTCCTTATACTGTGCTTTAAAAAGAGATCTCTTTACTGGAACTTGCACAGGTAAATGCAAATACTCATTTCTTTTTGCAATACACATTTGGTCAAACGTATCAAAGCCATCATTCCCTTCATGCCAATACATAAATTCTTTTAAATTAAGTAAACGATGTATTTTTTCAAAGAAAAACGCTGCATCCAAATCTACTTTTTTTAATTGAAATCCTAAATTATATGCTAGTTTTCCTATATTCAGGCACATCTTGTCACTAATTTGGGCTTGTATTTCTTTTGGCATTTTTTGCATTTCTTGTATTTCTTTTGGCATTTCTTTGAATAGATAGTTGTATATAGCTTTCAATCCAAGATGATCCTTTATTTCTCCATATGCCTCACCAGCATCTATATCCTCTGGAATCTCAAGTTTATCAAGAATTGAACTATAGAATTGGGAAATTTCGGCAGACAAGATATCCTTCATTGGCTCAAATTTCATATACGGCAAAAAGTTTTCATCTAATGCCGGATTAAAGCTTTCTTTCCAAAATTGTCCCTCACCTAATACATATTCTTTCCAGTCTTCCGGAAGTGTTTCAAAAACTTCCCACATCTTAGAATATTTATTTACATCAACTACATTTTCATCGGCATTTCGGGCTTCTTTACAGTATTCAAAGCAAAGTTTCACAAATATATATATTTTGGCTACTACGGAATCACTATTACGCTCAAGAATCAAATTCCAGCCATCGTAATTCTGAGTAAGAACAAGCCAATATACATCTTGTAAATACTGTTCCTCATCCGGAAGATTTGTAAATACTTCATCAAGAGACTCTCCCTCATGAACTCTTTGTTCCATCTCAAAACGTCCTGCCATACCATGTTTTATGTAAAAATTTGCATACACTGCTATTGCCAATTCTTTTTTGTTCATATCTGACGATTCTTTTAAAACAGTCAATAACATATTTAAACATTCTTTTCTGTCATTAACCACTCTTTCAAATGGTATTATTGCAAAAGAATATTCATTAATTGGGACATCCTCGCCCTTAAAATTCTTTCTACAATAATCATCCTCTAAATTTAAAATTAATTTTTCAAAAAAATCAATTATTTCGACCATTTTTACTTCTCTCTTTCCTTATTGTTCCAATTTTCTTATCACTTCTAGTATCTCTACCATCTTTATTTCTGATAGTCCCCGGTGGCAATCCATATTTCTTCTCGAAGGAACCGACAGTACAATCTGATCTTGTTCTTCTCATATTAAGACACCACCTTTCCATCAAAAATATCTTTAGCATTAATCTCCATCATTTCAGTGATCATCCGGGTAATGTCATATACTTCAATCACTCTTTTCATTATAGAAATCACCTTTCCTTCCTAGCAAAAACAATTTTACAAAACCAAATACATAGCAGTTTTTCTGGAACAATGATTATTAATTAATCCCGTAATGCAGAAACCACCGCCAATATACCTGTAACTACCTTACACGAAACCTTTGCCACTTTGATTACATCCATGATCTGACCTCCTACTCGAAAATTTCAATCACAGCAACCACTGCCCTAGCAATGTTTTTAACGATCTTTATTCCATCCTCAAATTTCATATTGAATTCCTCCCTTACTCACAAAGACTATCATCTGACAACAGATCAGCAAGATCTCCAATAGTTCCATACTTCTCTTTAAAATCTGACACAGCACTGCCTCCTTTATAAAATGAAAACTAATAGTTATATAATATTGTATTAATTTTCAGTATAAAGTTTAATGTTCTATTCCTAATGCCATCTTTATTCCTCTCACAAGTGCTGCTGAATAATTAACCTTATTTTCTTTGGCTAAAATATCGAGCCATTGTGGAATAGTAACATTCTTTTTAACATATATTTCTTTAGATGCATTTCTAAAATACGGCATCCATATATGAATAAAAACTACGTCACTCACTTCCTCACTAGGTATTGGTAATTCCTGGTTTCTGCTTTCATAATCAAGTATTTCTAATGCCAAGCATTCCTGCGCTGAATGAATCAATTCTTCTTTCGAAGCACTCTCTATTAAACACATATCTGGAAAATCTAAAAATATACCTTTATATTTTCCATTTTCATTTTCTATCTTAATCGGATATACATAATTTTCTTTCATATTTCAATCCTCCAACAAAGATTACAATCTGTATTGCCGTTTACAATACAGATTGTAATCTTTGTTGTGTCTTTTGTCAATACATTTTTCAAAAATTTTTTATTTTTTTATGTTGACTACAAATCATTGATTTTTTCCACGATTAGAACTATAATCTAAGTACGCGAATATGCAACAAACACAATAAAGTGTTATTTTATTTGACACTATTAATTGTTTCCATTAAGGAGGTTGCATATGACTTTTCGCGAAATCGAGATAATCTTGAAAGCTGATAACTGGATCTTAATCAGGGTGCATGGTTCTCATTACCAGTACCGTAAGGTTGGAATTTCACATACTGTAATAATTCCCAATCACAATGGTAAAGATTTGTCAATCGGTGTAGTAAAGGATCTTGAAAAGAAAACAGGCTTATCTCTTCGGAGATAGCCTGTTTTTTTCACCCTATCTATTTACCAATATTTCCTATGTACCTCATCCAGTCTTTTATCCTTTTTCCATAAATTTTAATCAGCACGCTCACAAAAGACCACTTAATACCTCTCAAAATATTCTTTGATCTGATAAAATAACGCTGGTCGAACTTGGAATATACCGAGAAAATTCATATCAGAATTTATTGTAAAACAGAGTCATTAAAAACACAAAAGTTTTTGGCATCCAAAAAAGCAGTTAGCCTATTTTATAGACTAACTGCTTAAATCTCCTATTCTATATTCAATTTCAATCTTCTGAAACAACTTTCGTTTGGCTTAACTGTTTATGCACATCACGTCCGCCATACATAATTCGTACTACATATACTGTTTTATTTTCATCATCTGTCTTATAAAATACCAGATAATTATCCACTGGAAAGAATCGAAGTCCTCTGCTATTCCACTGTTCTTCCTCATAAAGCCGGTTCCTGTTCGGCATGGTATCCAACTTCCGAACCGCAGTCATAATCCTCTCTGTCTGTCCTGCAGCATTTTCTGGAGCTAAGAGTTCATCTGAAATATATCTGAAAATATTTCGCAGATCTTTCTTCGCCCCTGCTGTATACATCACTTTATATTTCATATACCAAATTCCCGTTTTATTTCTGCTTCAACTTCATCTACCGAATACACTCTGCCAGCCTTGATATCTTCCATACTTTTCTCTATTTCTACATCGAACTGTTCCCTGGTCAGAGAACCATATGCGACAGGCTCCTCATAAGCTGGAAGTTTCATCTCAAAAGGAATTCCTCTCTGGAGCA
>OGDF01004807.1_pt1 | contig 14908 bp, 10 predicted proteins | sample 1570141 | NCBI WGS metagenome assembly OGDF01 (sample SAMEA4370581, study PRJEB24528) | human gut metagenome | reverse complement strand
AAATTGATTTCACTCAATTCAGTAAGACCTTTTTTGTCGGTTTCACACATATTACCTGACAACCACAAGATTCCGGATAAATAATGCCAAAATCTCTTGCGTTATCATTTTGTTATCAAATAGAACTTTATCTGCTCTAAAACGCCCTGTTTATAAGGAATTTCAGAAAATTTTTATTATTCAAACTCAGTCGTAGAAGACTCCTTTTTCTATCTGAAATCCTTTTCGTAGAGGATCACACGATCATCCGCATCGTATCTCTTCTTGGAGAGAACCATGCTCAGTTTCCGGAATCCGATCTTTTCAGACTGGCGGATGGCCTCATCCACAATCTCTTTGACGTCGATCACAGTAACCGGTCTGCCCGCTTCCTGCAGCTCACTGATTCTATCATAGAGCGTCGGGATTGCTTCTTCGTCGATCGTGTAATCTTCCTCGTAAGCATAAGTACGTCCAAATTCGACAAGTTCATCATTGGTAAATACCGGAATAACAATCTCGCTTGTAAACTTCTCTGCGAAATCCGGATGCTTCTCAAACAGCTCTTTCAGATATTTCTTCTCATCTTCCAGAACCACAAGAAGTGCATCTGTACGGAACTCCATCGCTTTGGAAAGCTGTTCCACAACGGCATCATCCAGATCACCGGCTTCCTCAATGATCAGCGTACCACCCGCAATCTTGGCAACCGTAGACGGGATATCCTTTTTATTGAAATCCTCTGCATAAATCTTTGCAATCTTTACAGATTCCTCGCCTTTTTCTTCACTGATCGTCTTTGCAAAACGAATACCGAGCGTAGACTTTCCACTGCCCTCTGCACCAAGAATGATCAGATTGCCGACTCTGGACGTCTGATCTGTAGATTTCATCTTCTTCATTACCATATATAATGCCGAAGCAATCTGCTGACTCAGCCCTGCCACCGTTGCAAAATAAGAGAAATTATACTTCTGTTCTTCCGTCAGATCCGTCGGAGCTGCATCCTCTTCCTTTACAGATGCTGCTTCTTTTTTTTCTTCCTTTTCTTTTTCGGCCTGCTTTTCCTTCTCTTGCTTTTCGAGCTCCGCCGCCTGTTTCTCAAGCTCCGCTTCAATCTCTTTTGCAATATCCCTTGTATTTCCAAGAGCCGCCTTTTTCGCACTTGCACCTTCGGCTGCGTCCTCTTTCACTTCTGTTTCCGGCTCAGCCTGAGATACTTCCGCAACTTCCTCAATCGGCTGCACTTCTACTTCCTGTTCAGCCTCAACTACTTCTTCAACTTGTGGTGTCTCTTCTGGCTCTGCTACTTCTTCAATTACTTTCTCAATCGGTGCTGCCTCTTCTGGTTCAGCCTCAGCCACTTCTTCAACCTGTGGTTCAACTTCTGGTGCAACCTCAACTATTTTCTCAGCCAGTTCAACCTCTGTTTCCGGCTCAACTTCAGCGACTTCCTCCACATGTGATTCTGCTGCTTTCACTGGCTGTGCTTCTGCTTCAACCTTTTTGCCCAGAACTGCTGCGATTGCCGCTTCTTTCTGTGCAAGGCTCATGGACAGCAGAATATCATCAATATTGTTTCTCTTGATCTCTTCTGCCGGAACTTCTTCAGCTGCTTCTTCTGCCTCGGCAGTCACATCATTCATCGGTTCGATAATGTCACTCTCATCCGGTTTTCTCTGAATACCGGAGAGAATATCCCGCATACTCTTTGCAAGTTCTGCCTGAAGGTCTTCTGTATTAAATTCATATTTTTTATCCGCTTTTGCCGGTGCATCCTGACCGGCTGCATCTGCCTTTTCTTTTGATACGTTTTCCGCTTCGGAATCTGCGTCATCCACAATTTTCTCATCGACCTCTGCATCATCCGCTGCCTTCTCTGCGGCATTCTCATTATCGACAGTCTTTTCCGGGGTCGTTACCGGCAATTCCTTATGGAAATCCTGTTCTTCCTGATCGGTTTTTTCCTGATTTTCAGAAAATGCTGCAAAGATTCCGTAATCATCATTTTCTTCTTTTTCAGCTGTATGTTCTGCGACGCTCTGTGCGATCTCTTTTTCCGTTACAGAAATCACATCATCCGTGATCACTTCTTTGCTGGATTCTGGCATATTTTCCAGAATAGCTTTTTCCAGATCCGGTGCAACATTTTCTACCATTTCCGCTTTTGGCATGGTAGCTTCGTTGCGGTTATCATAAATCGCCTGCTGTACCGGTGTCAGTGCTTTGATCCTCTGTTTCAGTTCGAGTGCACGGATAACATATTTGCCCTGTCTGAACCACACAACCAGATCATCGCAAGCATCAACACATTTCTCCTTCTGTCCGGCACGATAATAAAGTTTTGCAAGCTCATAGGCATATTTTTCCGTGTATTCTTTCTGATTATATTCTTCCAGAATCTCAATCTGATCCTCGATTGCCGCACCTCTGCCTCGATAGATCATATATTTCAAAAGATAACGTGAATTGTCGTGCGGTGCTGCTTCAACAAATTCACTGTAAAATTCCGCTGCATCATCAAACTCCCGCAGTTTTACGGAAATCTCCGTTAAATGGAACAAAATGCTTCTCACTGCCTGAGATTTGCGGTATGCACGAAGCAAAAGTGCCTTACTGTCCTGCAATCTTCCGACTTCTTCATAAATTTCGCTGATCATACAAAGCGTTCTGACATTTCTTACTCTCCGCCAGTCAATCGTATCAATAATATCTGCCGCATCTTCATAATATCCCTGATCAGCCAGCTTTGTTATTTCTTCTAACTTAAGGTTGTATTCGTATTTATCCACTGTTTCACCTCGTATATGTTCCTGCCTGTTATTATCCTATTTTATTCTACTATTACTCTTCATGTTTTTAAAGTATACTACACCAAAAATACATTGTCAAACCGAGGGTTTTCGCAATTTTTCCGTCTGACCGGTTCTTTTTCCCCGGAAATATCCAAAAAGGAAGCCGCTGTTTTTTTGCGGCTCCCCGATACTCTTATTTGGTCTTACCGATTTTAACTTTTGACCAGGCAGAATAGTATTTCTTTCTGTTTTTCTTTTTCCAGGTTCTGATCCGGATATAATATTTCTTTCTGGATTTTAACTTGGATACCGTAGTACTGTTCTTTTTCATACCACTGATATTTTTTGTCTTTTTTGATTTGAATTTTCTGCTTGTTGATACCTGAATCTGATATCCTGACACCTGCTTTTTCTGTTTTTTCCAGGAAATACTCAGTGCCTTCTTCTTTTTGATGACTTTGGTGATCTTCGTCGCTTTCGGAACAATTTTGAAAGAAAGTGTTTTGCTGCCACAGTATTTATTTTTCATTTTTACATTTACATGGTACTGACCAACCTTCTTTCTTCCTGCCTGATACGATACCGTATAATGATCGGAAGATACTCTGTTACCATCACCATCAAGTACAATAACGCCTGGATTTTTTGTCTTTCCATCGTATACATATTTCGTCTTTGAAAGTTTTACCACTTTTGGTGTCCGCTTTTTCACAAACTTCGCAGTAATGCTTTCATCAGACAGTATCTGTATCCTGTAATCCTCTTCTTTTGAAAGCAGTATTCCTTCTCTGTACCATCCTTCGAAAACATATTCTTCCTCCGGAATTGCCTGAAGTTTCGCAAACTGCCCATACTGGTAAATACCTCCGCCAATCACAGTTCCGGCTTTTTCATCAGATACAAGTGCTTCCACCGTAAAATATGCATTTCTTGCATCGTCTCCGGACAAATCCGAATCCGAATTTATTGTGTTTCCATCTGCATCATAAAGTCTGTAGTCCGCATCGGAACCTTCCGGAGTATCCTTCTCCAGCTCCGCTTTATCGTATGCCGGGAGAATGCCTTCCACCACTTCTCCTTTTTCCATCTCAATATTGAAATAATTGATGTTTCGCGTATACTCACCGGCCAGAGCACTGTATTCATTGATGCTGTAATTGACGCTGTCTTTTTCACGTGCAGTCATTTCCACATAAAAAGTTTCATCCACCGGAAGGACAACATATTTCTGCCCATTGTTATCCACCCCTGCAATATAACTTCCTGTTTCATCCGACTGCTCATTGATGATCGATGCAATCTTATTTTGTTCTGCATCAAAAACCTTAACATCAACCTCACAGTTGATTCGAATGATCCGGAATCCGCCATTGTTCAGGCGATTTGCAGTTGTTCCGACATAATTGCTGTCCATCGATGCCAGCCATGCATAACACAGTTCCGGATAATGAGCTGCCCCGAGTCCTTCTCCATTTAAAACAGCCGTTGTAAAATAATTCGGATGATTGCTGACAAGTGCAAGCATCAGATCACTCAGTTTCACGCCCGCATAATCAATGACAAGCTCATTATAATCTGTGATTCCTGCATCCTGAAGTGCTTTCCTGAGCCATCCCGATACGATTTTCAATGCCTTTTCTTCCGTTCCCCATGGATTGATCCCGGTATTCCAGATATATGCACCCACAAATTTATACCATTCACTCTTTACCTGCGATACGATCGAATCCGTCAGACGTCCTGACTGTTCATCGGTACAACCAAAAACTACGGAACAAATCTCCCGAATCTCATTCTGATAACGATCAACATAATTTTCTCTGTTTACGATAAATTTTTTAGATAAGATTGTAACATAATCTGACAGAAATACGCCCTGAGAATAATTATGTTTCGTATCATTGACGATCAGCCCATCTTTTAAGAACCCAACCGCATTCCAGGTCAGATTGTCCACAGAGATTTTTTTCATTTGAAAATCATCTACAACATACTTCTCTGTTGTTGGCATCGCCTGGTAGATCGCCAGCATTTTCTTTTTCAGATCTGCATAATCTTCCGGTTCTGACTCCGCAGACGGCAAATATCGATCAATACCATATCTGCCAAATCCCATGGCTGCCGGTGCTACATAAGGCACAGGATCACTCTGATTAATAATATTAAATATATTATCATACTTTGAATCCCCATTTACCTCTTCGCTCAATGCACCTGCCGGCGTTTCAAAACAATAACCATAAACATCTTTTCTCTGATACGAGATATCGTTTCCCAAAGCGATTACCTTATCAAGTTCACCGCTCACCAGATTCGCTGTTGCCGCTGCACGGCTGTATCCCGTGACCCATATTTTAACCTGTCCGGAAATTCCCTGCTTGGAAATATATTGTTTCAAATAAGAAAGAACATTATTTTTCGCAGTATTAAATCCCTGATGCTGTCCGGATGTACCAATCGTAAAATTGCTTGCCCACTCCTGCTCATAACCGCCGCCTCTGACAGCAACTGCAATCAGTGTATATTCCTCATCTTTTACTTTCACAGGTTTATTTCCGATGATAACGCCAATCGAATCCGTCGTCGGTTTCTTCGTAAACCAGTCATTTACTGCTATATTTTCATCTGCGAATCCCATTTCTTTCAACAACGCTCTGGCATTGCTGCTTTTATTGGTGTAATCCGTCAGACCGCCATCACTGCTTCCAAATGCCGACATTGCAAAACTGAGCGACATCGTTGCCAGACTCGGATTATAATTATAGGCACTCTTTGCAAAATAATTGTCCGAATAATAACATTTGGCTGTACTGTCTCCACTGTAGGTAAACGTTATCTCCTTTACCGAAGACAGAATATCATCTGCGACCTCTCCAAACGTAAATTCCAGATCATCCACCGAATACACCGGATAAAAATAATCCTCGGATGTTGCGATATCAGACGCAGTCATTTTGAAAAATTCTGCAATATTCTTTCCTTCTTGCGGCATATTTGCCATCGTCTTGAACAGACCGATAGAATACAGGTTAATTCCCTGATCTTTTAACAGATCTGCTTCTTCCAGTGTATGATTTGCATATGCATACAGGTGAACATTTGTATCATTTCTGTGCCATGCATTTCCCACAACATTTCCATCGTAATAACCATCATAATTATAATCGCCTTCGTTGGTCATTCCGGTAGAAAAAAGCACAACATTTTTAATCACATTTTCACTATCTGCATGATTTAACATAGAATTTGCCAGTTCCAGACCACTTGATATATCTCTGGTCGTGCTGGAAGCGGAAAGATTATTAATCTTATTGATCAGCGAGCTGTATTCTTTTGAAAAACCAGATACAGTAGTTGCATAATCTTTATAAGAAATGACCGCCACATAATTATCTCCGCCCGTTGCACTGATATCCCGGATAAATTTCCCGGCAGCACTCTTGACATCAGATAATGCCGTATCTGCCGTGTAAATCGTCTCATTATTATATGTAAATTCTGCTGTATCCGAGGTATCCAGCACCAATACCGTATACCGCTTCACATTTGCTGCCGCCTGGATTTCCAGGATGCCAAATGGCAGATCCACACCGGTGATCACTAAAATAACAGCCAGCCAAAGGCTGATGATCCTTTTCATTTTTCTCATATTCCCAAACTCCTTTACTGCCTCTGCTGCAATACTCTGTGTCCATCCTGATCGGTTTCCATTTTGCAGTCCCCCGGCACACAAAATGCCGGCCGCACTCCATTTTTATCATATGCATTGGAAAAGCCGATCTTGTTATTCGCCCCAATAACATAAACGCAGGAAGTATAATATGTGTTCGGCGTTCGCAGCCACCAGCTGCTTTTTTGATTTTCTTTCAAAACAATACGCTGTTCTTCCTTCTCAAAAAATCTAAGAAACGTTCCTTCCGATGCTGCATTTATATTCTGATCTTCCATCACCTCACTGTATGCCAGCAAAAAAATCTTTCTCTTTATACTTTTTGTCCCTGTTCCCGAAACTCCCAATGATTTCTCATCCGTTATCTTAATCTCAGATTCCAAAACAGGCATCCCATCCGGAAGCTGTCTGATATATTCATGGTTTAAATAATCATCCATAAAACTGTTTTCATAATACGCTTCATAAGAATTTATCTGCATATTCATTTTCAGTACTTCTTTCCTCAACAGTAGTGTCTCGCCATTATAATCAGAAGTCAATACCAGAAATGGAACCAGTTCATGCCCTTCCCGGATATATACCAGATGATCACCCTTTTTATTTTTATCATATGCCAGATCCGATACTACACGGCACTCTTTCGTATGAAATCGAAACCATATACCTGTACACATCAAAAAGATTACGCTTATCAGAATCATTATTTTTTTCATGCTGCACCTTTTTATATTTTTTGGAATTGTTTTCGTAACAGAATTGTTTTTAAGAACAAAAAAGGAAACCGTTACTTCCACTACTTTCCGTAACGGTTTCCCTTATTTTCAATATTTAATTGTATTTTTATTTAGAATGTAATCGGAGGATTCTATTCAAAGTTTCCTGCTATTTATGTTAAATATTATAGTCGATATATAATATTTGCTTTTTATTTAACCCAAAGTTTCAAATATCTTTTTCCGAATATCTATTTTCTATACGTTCTTCTATATATTTCTTCTTCAAATGTGGTTCTATTCCTTTCGACTGTATGAAAGTAACCGACTGTTCTGTAAAAACCATATCTGAGAATGATATATAAAATACTTATATTTTTTAGATTATATTTCTTTACACATAATCTAAAAACCTTTGAATAATGTGGTAATCCTTCAATATAGTGGCTGTTTCGTTACTCTTTAACCATATCTTTCAGATTTTCCCATCTCCGATTATCTGTTATAAATTCGATCTCTTCTGAAATTATATCGTTAAAGGTTGTTTTCGCAGGAAACACCAGCCATACCACGTCTATACTGAACAGTTGTTATTTCTGACCCATCCATTGGACTTGACCTCTACTTTCTGTTCTTACGTGTTATTCAGTTCCTTTTACAACCTTGCCTCTGACTTTTTTCTATTCTACCAGGATTTCTCGTCTCCTGACAGGTAGTTTTTTGTTTGTCTTTGGCTTTCTTTGTTGTTGTCATTATAGTAGCACGCTTCTTCTCATTTGTCAATACTATTTTTATATTTTTATTTAATTATTTTATTTTCTAAATATTCAGACATTTATTCTTTGAAAATTGTATGAATTTTATATAATTTTCAAATAATTCATGCGTGCGTTCAACTTAAATCACTGTTCTTCCTTAAGCTTTCGAATGATCTCCTCCAGTTCTTCGATGACCTGTTCCATGTCCTCACTTTCTTTCGCCAGAGCCACCACCATCTGTTTCACAGAACTCTTCCCTTCGCTTTTCTGAATCATCAGTTTTGCAATATATTCTTCCCTTGTCAGTGCCGGCATCAGCTTTCTGGCATACTGCCGTCCGAACTGCTCCATTCCACATTCTTTCAGATATCCATTCTGAACAAGCGAACGAATGATATTATGTACCAGCCCATTTGTCCAGGTTGCTTTCACCTGCATTTTTACAATATCTACACTGGTCAGTGCCTCCTTGCTGTCCCAGAAAATATCCATCATCTGTTCTTCACTTTTTGTCAGTTCCTTCATTTTCTGCTCCTTCCATTTTTGCCGTCTTTCATCCAAACTATCTTATTTTCTTCATAATGTATAATTTTAAACGAATCAAATATCTCCGTCAAACTCACTATAAGCCTTCTGTGTATTTTCCATAAAACAGGCTGCCACCTCTTCGGTCGCAGCCCATTTATTTTGCAAAATTTTTATGATGCTTTTATTGCCTTGCTGAAAGCTCCATAGATTAATTCTCCATCTTTTTTATACCATGCACGAACCTTATAATATTTATCTTTCGATATTTTCAGTTCCACGCTGGTTTTCTTTTTCTGCTGCCAGATGGTGGTATATTTTCCTTTCTGAGAATCTGCCTGGGCAACCTCATATCCCGCTGCACCTGCTACCGGATCCCAGCTGAAAACAGCTTTCTTTTTTCCTTTTTTCTGAACAATAAAATTCACCGGTTTTCCTGGTCGTACTGTTACTTTCAGTTTGACTTTCTTTTTGCTTCCGTCCGTTGTCTTTACCGTGATAACAGCAGATCCCGCCTTCTTTGCTGTAACAAATCCCTCATCACTTACTGCTGCAATTTCCGGTTTGTTGCTGCTGTATGCCAGCTCCTGTTTAGAGGCATAGAAAGGAACCATTTCTGCCTCAACCCGATAGGAACTGTCTGGCTTTAAGGTAACTGCATTTTTCTTCAGCAGAAGTTTCTGTGCAACATAATTCTGCTGTGTTCTCTTAGTCCCTGTAATCTCAACAGCTACCTTATTCTTTTTCGCATACTTCTGAGCTACTGTATTTTTCTGACAGTAAATTTTTTTTACATCCGTCAGGGTAATATATTTTCCGATTTTTTTGACACTCGCCGGAATATAAATTTCAAGTTTTTCACATCCCACAAATGCATTAGACTCGATTTTCTGCACACCATTTGGAATGACAATTTTTCGCAGATTTTTGCAATTATAGAAACATCCAAACTCTATCTTGTCCAGATCATTCGGTAAGCGAACACTCTGCAAGTTCGTACACTCTTCAAATGCTTTATCTCCTATTTTTTCTACACTGTCCGGAATATAGATACTTTTTACATTTGTGCACTCGCTAAAAGCCGAACCGGTAATAATTTTTACCGAATCCGGAATATAAATTTTATCAAAAAGATATCCTATTTTTGCATCCATATAATAAGGATCCGTAAAATATCCACCAATCCTCGTAACCGGTTTCCCGAGAACACTTTTTTCTATGGTGAGCGTCATATGTTTTTTCAAAGTACTGTTCAGATCAATACATTCTGCAAGAACACTGTCTGTCTCTGGCATATACCGATAGACTACATGATTTACCGCCACTGCATTTTCAAAATACGCATAACCCGAGCTATAAATTTTTCCTTCAAACGGATTTGCCTCATTATCCGCCGCATGTGCAGCCATTACCGGAAGTATACAAAATAAAGCAAACAGCATTATGCCCTTTAACATAATATTTTTGAGTTGTCTGAACATAAAAGTTCCCCCCTTTAAAATTTTAAATTTGATATCTTTTCCACTGCATCAGTTCGTCATACGTCTTTCCATGCTGGATCTTCCCATCTGTTTTTTGTTTTATTCCACCTCCTTTTCTGCTTCTTTCCATTCCATACTCGATACTTCCATACAATAACATCTGTGCTTTTCTGTTGAATGTTCTTTGCATAATATTGATCCAGCTCTCTATCGCTTATTGCAACACTATAACTCTCTACCTGCATACTGAGAGCCAACACTGCAATCAACAATATACTTTCCACCTTACCTCTCTTCATTTTCTTTCACCTCAAATCCACTCATTTTCATTTCTTCTGCATCTTCCTTCGATATCTCATCTTTATCGTTTTTATATATCATATAATATTTATCTCCCTCTTTTTGAACATAGGTATTATCCGGAGTAAGTTCTTCCATACCTTCTTCTGTTATAATCTCATCTTCCGGCGGATCATAAGCTGGCTGTATAACCACCGTATATGAAAGAACAATCATAAGGAAAAAATATACCATATATTTTCTCTTTTGATTTCGTCCTGTTTTTTTATCCTGATTTTTGCAGATAATCTCAAATCGTTCTTTTAACTCTTCTCCATTTTTATCTGCCAGATGGACTCCGTATAAAACACCGCTGCCTCTTTTTTTCTGTGCATTTTTCAAGGTCTTAACTATCGTTCCAAGATAGCTCAACTGCTCTTTCTGACTGAGGTTTTCGGTCACAGTAAGATCACACCGGATTTCCAGATTTTTTTCCAGTGTATCCTGCATTTTGTAAACCAGTGGATTCCACCAGCAAAGACAACGACAGAGCTGCGTCAGCCATTTTATGTACAGATCTCCATTTGTGAAATGTGTACATTCATGGAGCAAAGCATAATATAATTCTTCTTCCGAATAATCGTAGTCCGGAAGATAAATATTCCACCGGAATACACCTTCCGCACAAGGAATAGTAATCCCCGGATTCTGATATACCGCTATTTTCTTTTTAATCTTTTTTTCCTGTGTGATTCTGCTAAGAACTGATTGGTACTGCTCATTTGCCTCTGTGGAATACTTTTGAAAAATGCGACGCATTTCCTGGTATTTCACAAAATAACGCAACATGAAAACCCCTGCAATAATCAGCCAGATTGCTACCAGAGCATCTGCTATTGTAAACTGCCTTCCCCATAAATTGTAATTTTGAATACTTAAAGCATAATTAACTGTAGGAAATACCCCTTTCCACACTTGAATCCCTATAGATGGTCGAAAATCAATGGGAAATATCATCCTGACAACCCCAAGTAAATAAAACATCAATGTCAGATGAATCCCTTTTCGCGTCGTGTAAATTTTCTTTTTTCCTATCCAGAAAACAATTCCAATAAAAATACTGTTCCATAAAATCGCCATACAAAGCGAACCAAGATTAAACGTCATATCTTTTCCTGTTCTTTTTTGTCATTTTATTTGTAATTTTTATGATGCAGGGTTAAAAGATATAAATCCGCAGGTATCATAATTTCATGCTTTTGATTTTAGCATTATTTTTTATATATTTATTATTAATTTTTTTTATTTATATTAACAATAGTATAAATGATTCCGATATTTCTGTCAAGTGCAAAAGACTGCAACCTTTTGCGATTGCAGCCTTTCAATAAAATATCTATTTTTCAGAATCTTAATCTCAGAACCACATATGTCCCAGGTGGTATACAGCCTCTGAATAATCACTGTAATACTTCTTTCCTTTTGCTGTTCTATACCAGGCACGGATTTTGTAATATTTCTTTGTTGATGCCTTGAATGTGATTTTTGTTTTGCCGGTCACTTTTTTGATAACTTTGTAGGTTCCGTTTTTCGTATCGGAACAGCTGAGCTCATACCCTTCTTCGCCTCCGGATTTATTCCAGGTAAATACTGTTGTATTTTTATTTGGAACGCTGTCTGCCAAAAGATACGGAGCCCGAGGCTGGACAACGACTTTCAGTTTTACTTTCTTTTTGCTTCCGCTCTTTAACTGAACGGTGATCGTTGCTTTTCCGTTTTTCTTTGCCGTCATCATACCCTTTGCATTTACAGATACCACTTTGGAATTGCTGCTGCTGAATTTTACATTACGTTTGGCAGCATAAACCGGCGTTACCTGATAAAGCACTCTCTTCTTTGCACCGATCGGCATACTGATCCGCTTTGTGCTCAGTGACAGGTCTGTCGCTTTGTAAGAAGTTTTCACCGGATCTACGATTGTGTATGGAAGATGATTTTTCTTCGCATACTTATGTGCGGCAGAATTGTTGGCACAATAGATCATTTTTACCTGTCCGTACTGATCCGTTTTCTTAAATGCATTTTTACCGATCTTCTTTACACTTGCCGGGATATAAATTTCAAGTTTCGGACATCCGGAAAACGCTTCTGCACCAATCTCGGTAACTCCTTCCGGAATGTATACGGTTCTCAGATCCGAACTGTTTCCCAAAAAATATTTTCCGATTTTCTTTGTTGAAGACGGAAGCTCCATCTTTCGGAGTTTCCAAATATCATTGATCCCTCTCACATTTGTAGTTCCTTCCGGAATAATAATCTGCTCAAAATCACTTTCGAATATTCCTCCCGGTGTGACAGTCAGGAACTTTGGTAATGTGATAGAACCAAAACTTGCACCGCTGATCTCAATATCTTTTACAGAATCCGGGAGTACTAAATTGAGCCGTGTAAGATAGCTCGGTCCGTCCTCTTCTCCATCAATGTAAATTCCTGTGACTGTTTGCCTCTTACTTCCGAACGAGGCTTAAAAGTAATGCCTTCCGGAAATTCTTCGTCATTATCATCAAATGCTACGATCCGGTAACTGTCTTTCTCCGGAAGATACTGATATACCACACGGTCTACCACGATCGCTCTTTCATAGCGATTGGCTACATAGTCCTCTCCATCATCGTGATGGATGTAGACATCCTTTTCCGTTGGCTGTGCAATCTCCTCTGCCCGGACATTCTGATGGAGACAGAATACGAGAGCCAGCATTGCAACCGACGTGAACAATTTCAAAAATTTCTTCTTCATAAAACCACCCTTTCCCTGTTCAGAATCGCATATCAGGCATCACTTACGTTCATGCAGCCTGAGGTATTTGTAATTTCTTTATACTCCACAATTTATCAAAAAACAATACCTCTGATTTCACTTTTACATTATATTTACATTTTGAAAATATAATGTAAAAACAATGGATTAGAGATAAGTAGAAAACATTGCGTCTGAAAAACAATTCCCGCTTAAACAACCTCTGGCAGGTCAGGAGCTTTTGACAGCATCTTAACAAAACACTCGGTATTTCAATTCTTTACGCCTGCCATGAAACCACCGACAACTTTTTATTTATTTCTCAAACCCTTCTGTGCAATGCCTCTCCAGGCATTCTTCTATCTTCTCCTGTTTCAGCCCTGCCCCGATCATAATCAGCACTTCCTGTCCTTCTTTTACCGGCTGGATGCTGATATTTTTGCGTGTCGCATTAAATTCTTTCCAGGACTCTGCTTTTGTGATTCTTGGTTTATCTACTTTTTCCATTTCATCTTCCATTTTATTTTCCATCATTACTTCTTCTTTGTAGTTGGTATTTAAGAATCCTTTGATTCTGAAAATATGCCCGCAGTCCGGATTTTGAAAAAGCTCTTCCGCCGCTTTTTTCATATTTTCCACGCTGATTTTTTTATTCAAAAAGTACAGGGATTCAAAAACGGAATCCTGCTCAAAATCCAGCTTCTGATAATTTTCCGGTGTATAGCCGGCTGACATCAGATCCTGGAAATCTGCTTTTGTCAGCGTATCCCAATTTTTACACAGACAATCTTTTTCCTCTATCACACGCTCACATTTGATTTGTTTTAATGCAATGTTGATATGTGCAAGCACTTTGGAAATCGATTCTTCTGCCTTTGCAATAGATTCTTTTTCTTCCATTTGTGCCTCTTTTTCTGTTTTCAGATTTTTACCTATTTTGCTGAAAACAATCTTGCCTGCACTGGCTGCTTCGCTCGCAAGAATATAATTTTCTTCTTCCGACATCTCTTCTTCCAGATTTGCATCCACGATCGTAATGACGCTGCCCGGTTCATACCAGCGATCCAGAGGCTCTTCGTGCAGAATATCAAAAAATTCATCCACATCAAAAATGCCGGACGGCTCAACCAGAATCCGGTCATATCCACACATTCCCATGGAGATCAGTTTTGTTTTGAATCTTCTGCGATGTGTTTCCGGATCACATCCACCGGAGATCATTTCCAGCTCGCACTGATCGCCCATCAGATCCTGAAGCATCATCATATCTACATTGACTGCACCAAAATCATTCTCCAGAATACCAATATTTTTTCCACTGTCCATCAGATATTTTGCATATTTTCTTATAAAGGTTGTCTTTCCTGCACCAAGAAATCCGGTGATCAAATCTATTTTTATCATTTTATCATTTATCCTCCTTATCCTTATCATTTATTCAAACATGTCGGATGTCGGGATCTATAAACTAATATCAGCGATGGCAAATTAAAGCATGCCTCTACTACCATTTGATACAAACTTATTGCCCGTCACCGCATATCTGATGTAGTTATAAGCGAAAATCCACACTTTGTCCAGTCTTCCTTTTCAACAGAATTTTTCATATAGCACAAAAAAAGTTCTGAAATCAATTGATTTCAGAACTTTAATTCAAGGCGACAACCAGATTTGAACTGGTGATCAGGGTGTTGCAGACCCACGCCTTACCACTTGGCTATGTCGCCATAATGACTCCTACGAGAATCGAACTCGTGTTACCGCCGTGAAAGGGCGATGTCTTAACCGCTTGACCAAGGAGCCAGATTTAAGATATAAATATGCACGTAGTATGAACATACCGCGTGCTAACTCCCCGAGTTGGGCTCGAACCAACAACCCTTCGGTTAACAGCCGAATGCTCTAC
>OGDF01004806.1_pt1 | contig 14909 bp, 13 predicted proteins | sample 1570141 | NCBI WGS metagenome assembly OGDF01 (sample SAMEA4370581, study PRJEB24528) | human gut metagenome | reverse complement strand
GTCTGGGACAATTATTCATGCGGTTATTTGCAGGACTGTTGTAGAAGTATTTTACAGGAATTTATCCAGTTCTGCTTCCACCTGTTTTTTCTTTTTAATCTTCGGATGGTCGATGATCGTGCCTCTGGCAACCACCATATCTACGTTGCGGAGTGCACGCAGATCATCTAAAGGATTCTTCGCAGTGACAATCAGATCGGCTGCTTTCCCCTTTTCAATCGATCCCGTGATATCGCCGATTCCGGCAAGCTCGGCGCTTCGCGCGGTTGCCGTATAAAGTGCAAATGCATTCGAGGCACCTGCGTATTTGTGAAAGTAATAAAGCTCACGCCAGAAATCGTACTGCGTGATCCATGGGCAGCCGACATCATTGCCAAGTACAACCGGAATATCGTTTGCCAGTGCCTTCTTGGAGCAATCCACGATTCCTTCGAATACGACATTGCCGTTATATTGCTCGACTTCGGTCGCATTTGTGATAGAGCGGTCGAAGAGCGCATATGGCAGAGCCGGTGAGATCGTTGTGCAGAGGAATGCACCGCGTTCCTTGAATAATTCGATCATCGCATCATCCATCTTCGCACCGTGCTCGATCGAGTCGACACCATTTTCCAGAGCCACGCGGACACCCTCCGGAGATTCCACATGGGCGGCCACGAGATAGCCGTTGGCGTGGGCTTTTTCGCAGACAGCCCGGACCATTTCCGGCGGCATTTTCAGCTCGCCGGGCACAGAGATTCCCTGATTGGAGGCGAGGATGCGGGGCCCAATTTTGGATCCGGCTTTGATTTCATCGCGAAGGCGGGTATCAAAATCTCCCAGACCGCCTACGGTACGGATCGTGGTGACGCCGCTTAAGAGTTCGTCCTTGGCAAAGCCAGCAACCATTCGGTAAGCAATGGCTCTGGTGAGTGAGGTGCTCATGATGGTATTTACCAGTTTTTCATTGTCACGCTGCTTTTTCTGCGGCTTTCCGCTTCCGGCGAGGTGGACGTGCATATTGATGAGGCCGGGAAGGATGTAGTGGCCTTTCAGATCAATTTTTGTGTAGCCGGAAAGATCGGTTGTGTCAGACATGATATCGTGGATTTTTCCATTTTTCACCAGGATGCAGCGGCCGGTCTGCACCTGCATATCCCTGGAACCGTCCAGGATTTTTCCATTTGTAAATGCGTAATTCATAGTTATTCCACGATTCTTAAAATAGTATTTTAACTATACACCAATAGAGAGAGACTTGGCAACATTCAGACGGTTAAAAATAGAAGCAGCAAGGAAATTCTTGGAATAAAGACTGCGGGCAAAGAGGAGGAGGCTCTGAGAGCACTCTGGTAAGAGTTTTCGTTTCCCGGTTGCATTTTTCAGATCAGAGGCGTATAATACAGAACGACAAGGGGAGCTTGCGGAAAGCAGGCTGAGAGTAGACTGTATCGTCTTGACCTATAACCTGATTTGGATAATGCCAACGTAGGGATAAACGCAGAGTTCTTTTTGTGATGGCAACGAGGAAAATGCACGCACTTGTGCAAGTGCATTTGACGACTGCTAATCAGAGCGAGATTCGCGTAGCGTATCTCGCTCTGTGATGGAAAAAATCATGAAGCGGATATGTCTATGTCAGGCATATCCGCTTTTTCTTGTTGTTCAGGCTGTCAGAAAATGCCGGCAACTGCGGAAGAAGGGCCGGAATACTTTCTTTAAGGAGGAGCAAAAAACATGCTGAAAACTTGTTGTGAAAATGTAAGAAAGAACGTACCTCTGGTACATAACATCACCAACTATGTCACCGTCAACGATGTGGCCAATGTGATTTTGGCCTGCGGCGGCAGCCCAATCATGTCCGACGAGCCGGAGGATGTGGTGGATATCACTGCCATCTGCAGCGCCCTGAATATCAACATCGGAACCCTGCATAAGACCAGTATCGAAGCCATGTTGAAGGCAGGAAAGAAATCCAATGAACTGGGTCATCCCGTTCTTCTGGATCCGGTGGGAGCGGGTGCTTCCGCTCTTCGTACCAATACGGCAGTGAAGCTGATGAAGGAACTGAAGCTGACGGTGATCCGCGGAAATATTTCCGAGATTAAGACCCTGGCTCTGGGAAGCGGCACCACCAAGGGCGTGGATGCTGACGTGGCAGATAAAGTCACCGACGAGACTCTGGATGATTCCATCCGTTTCGTGAAGAATTTTGCAAAAGAGAGCGGTTCCATCGTGGCCGTCACCGGAGCCATTGACCTGGTAAGCGACGGGGAAAAATGCTATGTGATCCGCAACGGCCGCCCGGAGATGGGACAGATCACCGGAACCGGCTGCCAGCTTTCCGGCATGATGACGGCTTTCGTGGCTGCCAACCCGGATAACCAGCTGGAAGCTGCCGCAGCCGCCGTCTGCATGATGGGCCTGGCCGGAGAGATCGGCTGGAGCCGCATGGTTGAGGGCGACGGAAACTCCACCTACCGCAACCGGATCATCGACGCCATCTACAACATGACCGGCGAGATCCTGGAGAAGGGAGCCAAATATGAAGTGCGATAAGGAAAATCTTCTACTCTATGCGGTGACAGACCGGCATTGGCTGGAGGGCCGCACCCTGCATGAGGTGGTAAAAGAGAGTCTGGAGGGCGGCGTGACCTTTGTTCAGCTCCGGGAGAAAAAACTGGACGAGGAGCATTTTCTGGAGGAAGCCAAAGATCTGAAGGAACTCTGCAGAGAGTATCACGTTCCTTTTGTCATCAACGATAATGTGGAGATTGCCATAGAGATGGATGCGGATGGCGTGCATGTGGGCCAGAGCGATATGGAAGCCGGGGATGTGCGGGCAAAATTAGGACCGGACAAGATCATCGGTGTTTCCGCCCAGACTGTGGAGCAGGCTGTTCTCGCAGAGAGACACGGGGCCGATTACCTCGGTGTGGGAGCCGTTTTCCCGACGAGCTCCAAGGATGACGCCGTGGAAGTGCCCTTTGAGACGCTGAAAGCCATCTGCGAGGCCGTTTCCATTCCGGTCATTGCCATCGGCGGCATCACGAAAGACAATGTGAAGGAGCTTTCCAGCAGCGGGATCTGCGGAATCGCCGTGATCAGCGCGATTTACGGCCAGAAAGACATTAAGAAAGCTTCAGAAGAACTGAAAACTGCAACAAAAGAGATGGTCAGGGAGTAAATCCCGTTCATCCAGCGGCCCGTCGGGGGCACCACTTCGGACCGCTCAATAAAACGTTTACTGAAAAGGAGAAATCAAAATGAGAACAGCAGTAACGATCGCCGGAAGCGATTCCAGCGGAGGCGCCGGCATCCAGGCAGATATCAAGACGATGATGGCAAACGGCGTATATGCCATGAGCGCCATCACGGCTCTGACTGCACAGAACACAACCGGCGTAACTTCTATTTTAAACGCAACCCCGGAATTTTTAGGCCAGGAACTGGACGCGATTTTCACCGATATCTATCCTAACGCGGTGAAGATCGGCATGGTTTCTGAGGGCGGTCTTATCCGCACGATCGCGGCAAAGCTTCGCCAGTACGAGGCGAAAAACATCGTGGTGGATCCCGTCATGGTGGCCACCAGCGGAGCACGGCTCATCAGCGAGGAGGCTGTGGAGACTCTGAAAAAAGAGCTTTTCCCGCTGGCCTGCATCCTGACACCGAATATTCCGGAAACCGAAGTCCTCACAGGGATGGAAGTGAAGACCACAGAGGATATGATTGAGGCGGCAAAACGCATCTCCGAGGAATATCACTGTGCAGTTCTCTGCAAGGGCGGCCATCAGCTTAACGATGCCAACGACCTTCTCTATGCGGATGGAACCTACCGCTGGTTTAACGGAAAACGAATCAACAATCCCAACACCCACGGCACCGGCTGCACCCTTTCCTCCGCCATTGCCTCCAACCTGGCAAAAGGTTTTTCACTGGAGGAATCCGTGGAGCGGGCCAAGGACTATATCTCCGGAGCCCTGGCAGCCATGCTCGATCTTGGAAAAGGCAGCGGTCCCATGGATCACGGCTTCGCCATCGACAACGCCTACACGAAAGAAGCGGAGGTTTAAGCCATGGAAAAGAAAACCTCTCTCTTTGAAAACGGCCTGATCTGGTTCGGAGCCGGTGTCTCCATCGCTGAGATCCTGACGGGTACTTATTTTTCATCCTTAGGCTTTGGAAAAGGCCTGGCAGCGATTTTGATCGGCCATGTCATCGGCTGCATCATGCTCTTTCTCTCCGGTGTCATCGGCGGAAAACTGGGAAAAAGCGCCATGGAGACCGTGAAAGACAGCTTCGGTATCCACGGCGGTCAGCTGTTTGCTACCTTAAATGTGCTTCAGCTGGTGGGCTGGACGGCCATCATGATCTATGACGGCGCTCTGGCAGCCAACGGCATTTTTTCCACCGGCCACTGGGTATGGTGCCTGGTCATCGGCGCGCTGATCATCGTCTGGATTCTCATCGGCATCACGAATCTTGGCAAGGTCAACACCATCGCCATGGCGGCCCTTTTCATCCTGACGCTGATTTTGAGCAAGATCATTTTCTTCAGCGGAAATCCCATGGCGGATACCGCCGACGATTCTCTGACCTTCGGTGCGGCTGTGGAGTTGGCTGTGGCCATGCCCCTTTCCTGGCTGCCTCTCATCAGCGATTACACGAGGGAAGCGAAGGAGCCGGTGAAAGCGACAGCCGTCAGCGCTGTGGTTTACGGCATTGTGAGCTGCTTCATGTACGTCATCGGTATGGGAGCTTCCATTTTCACCGGGGAAAATGACATCGCCCAGATCCTCATGAAAGCCGGACTTGGCATCGCAGGCCTTCTAATCGTGGTCTTTTCCACCGTTACAACCACCTTCCTGGACGCTTATTCCGCCGGAATTTCCGGAGAGTCCATCGTGGCGAAGCTCAAGGGAAAATATGCGGCCGTCGCTGTGACGGTCATCGGTACGGTGGGAGCCATCGTTTATCCGATGGATGACATCACAGATTTCCTCTACCTCATCGGTTCCGTCTTCGCACCGATGATCGCCGTGCAGATCGCCGACTTCTTCCTTCTGAAAAAGAAGAAAGAGGAGCGGGCTTTCGACTGGTGCAATCTGGTGATCTGGCTTGTCGGTTTCGTGCTGTACCGAATTCTGATGCATGTAGATTTTGCACTGGGAAACACCCTGCCGGATATGGTTCTGACCGTTCTCATCTGTCTGGCAGTCAACGCCGTGAAAGGCAAAAAGAACGCATAAAAAAGAGTGCTGCAGCTTCCTACCCGAAAGGCTTGCAGCGCTTTTCTTATGTTTATTTACCGGTCGGTCATGCTGATGGACTCGATGCCAACGCTTCCGCCCCGGACCACTTCAATGTGGTGGAATTCTTTTTTCATCAGGCGGACCACGGAATCATTTTTTCCTGAAGTCTGGAAAAACTCCAGAAGGAGACTGTCCTTACCGTAGTCGATGACTTGGGCTTTGAAGGTCTCGGCAATCTGGAAGAGCTCCGTCTTATCTTCGGGGGAGCAGTCCAGCACCTTGACGTAGAGGATTTCCTTCATATGAACGGAGACATTCGTGAAATCGAGGACACGAATGACCTCCACCATGCGGTTCAGCTGTTTTTTGATCTGCTCGAAGGTCTCGTCATCGCTGAAAGTACCGATGGTCATACGGGAGACCGTTGGGTCCTCGGTGGTACCCACGGTGAGGCTGTCCAGGTTATAGGATTTTCCGGAGAAAAGGCCGGAGATCTTCGAGAGGACGCCCACCTGGTTTTCCACATAGAGGGAGATCCATCGTTTCTGTAATTCTTTTTCCATAATTCAACCTCCTTAGCAGTCCATGATCATATCGGCCAGGGTACCGCCGGGCTTGATCATGGGATAGACCATTTCTTCCGGATCGATGATAAATTCGATAATGGTCGGTCTTTTGGTGTTCTTTTTCGCTTCCTCAAAGGCAGCGGCGATCTCTTCTGTCTCTGTCACGCGGATACCCTTGGCTCCGTAGCTTTCTGCCAGCTTGATGAAATCCGGCGTGTATTCCGGATATTCCTGGCCGTCGGTGCGGCGGGAGAGGGCGCCGGAGCGGAGGTTGGTCATAGAGTAGCGTTTTCCGTAGAAAAGCTTCTGCCACTGGCGCACCATGCCGAGATAAGTGTTGTTGAAAATGCAGCAGACGATGGGAAGCTCCTCCAGAACGGCGGTGGCCAGCTCCTGGATGTTCATCTGCATACCGCCGTCGCCGGAGACCATGATAACCGGAGTGTCCGGATTGCCGATTTTGGCTCCGATGGCTCCGGGCAGGCCGTAGCCCATGGTTCCAAGGCCGCCGGACATGATGAGCTTTTTCTTCTCGGTGATGGCCGCATACTGGGAGACGAGCATCTGATGCTGTCCCACGTCCGTCACGAGAATGGCTTCGTCGTACTGACGGTTGATCTCATTTATGATATCAAGGGGGCTCATAAGCTGGCGTTTTTTCATGGTCAGAGGATGCTCGGATTTCCAGGCGTCGATGGTGGAGAGCCACTTGCCGGTGTTGCATTTTTCCACATATTCGGCCATTTTCGTGATGGCTTCCTTCGCGTCGGCAACGATAGGCACATCCACATGGATATTCCGGGAAATGGAGGCCGTGTCGATATCGATATGGATGATTTCCGCGTGGGGAGCGAAGGCATGGAGCTTTCCGGTGATCCGGTCGTTAAAGCGGGTACCGATGGAAAAGAGCAGGTCGCACTCGTTCATGGCCATGTTGGCGGCGTAGGCTCCGTGCATGCCGATGTTTCCAATGAAAAGGGGATGCTCCGTGGAGATGGCGCCCCGGCCCATGACGGTTGTGACCACGGGAACCTGAGTCTTTTCCACGACTTCCTTAAAGATTTCGTTGGCGTGGGAGATGTTGACGCCGCCGCCGGCGAGGAAGAGCGGTTTTTTGGCTTTATGGAGCATTTTCAGGGCTTTCTTGAGCTGTCCCATATGGACGCCGGTGCTGGGCTTGTAACCGCGGATGTTGACTGTCTTCGGGTATTCCGCGCTGCCGAGTTCTGCCATGACATCTTTTGGAAGGTCGATCAGGACAGGGCCGGGGCGGCCGGTTCTTGCGATATAAAAAGCTTCTTTAATGATGCGGCCGAGATCTTCACGGTTGCGGACAGTGACTCCGTATTTTGTAATGCTACGTGTAATGCCGACAATGTCAACTTCCTGAAAAGCATCGTTTCCGATCAGGTGCCGGGCTACCTGGCCTGTGAAGCATACGAGAGGCACGCTGTCATAGTTTGCGGTGGCAAGACCTGTCACCAGGTTGGTGGCACCGGGGCCGCTCGTCACCAGACAGACACCGACTTTTCCCGTGGTCCGGGCGTAGGCGTCAGCCTCGTGAACCAGAGCCTGCTCGTGGCGGGGAAGAATGATATCAATCCCGCTCTGTTTGTAAAGTTCGTCGCTGATATCAATGGTACAGGCGCCGGGATAACCGAAGAGGGTATCCACCCCTTCCTCCTTCAAGGCCTTTACCAGAAGTTTGTTTCCTGAAATCTGTCTCAAACAAGTTCCCTCCTTCATTCGCTGTATAGCGTTAAAACGATGATACGGGGGAAAAGTGGAAAAGTCAACCGGATTTTTGTGTTAGTGGGTTGGTTTTTGATGGATTATCTGTTAGAATGATGATGCCAGGGGACCAAACTCAAGAGCCGTTCCTGCTTGCAGGAGAAGGCTCTTGAACTTGGGACCCGCCCAAACATGAGGAAGTAGCAATTTACGAAGTAAATCAGCGGATTCCGAATGGTTGGAGAATTGCGAGAGCGAAGCGGAGCAATTCGTATTGCATCATCATGAAAGGAACAGCAGAAAATGAGTTTGAAAGAGGATCTTCTTGCCTACCAGCCCTTCAACGAGCAGGAAGAAAAAGATAGAGAGGTCATGCTGGCTCTTCTGGACACTCAGCCGGACATTTTTGAGAGGAAGAACCGGGTGGCACATTTCACCGCCTCCGCCTGGCTGGTGAATCAGGCCCATGACAAGGTGCTGATGATCTACCACAACATCTACCATTCCTGGGCCTGGACCGGCGGCCATGCGGACGGAGATCAGGACCTTCTCCATGTGGCTTTGAAGGAAGCACGGGAGGAGACAGGCATCACGAATTTAAAGCCGGTTTCCGAGGGGATTTTTTCCCTGGAAATGCTCACGGTGGACGGCCATGTGAAGAGAGGAGAGTACGTTTCCTCACATCTTCATGCCAACGTCACCTATTTACTGGAGGCCGACGAGACAGATACGCTCCACATCAAGCCCGACGAGAACAGCGGCGTGCGCTGGTTTGCGCTGGATGAGGCGCTGAAAGCCTGCAGCGAGCCCTGGATGGCGGAGCATATTTATAAAAAACTGAATGAAAAGCTATCTCTGGAGAACCCGGATACGGGCCGGAACAGATAAGCGGAAAGATAAGAGGGAAAAAGCATATGAAAATTCAGTTGGAGGACTTGACCAAAAGCTTTCCCGGCAGGGGAAGAAACAGCAGCCGGGTGACAGCGGTGAAGGATTTTAATTTCGAGATCCCCGACGGGGAACTCATCGGCCTTCTGGGCCCCTCGGGCTGTGGAAAAAGTACGACGCTGAACATGATCTGCGGCCTGGAAAAGCCGACCAGCGGCAAGATCTTTTTCGGGGATAAGGACGTGACGGCGCTGCCGCCGGAAAAACGCGGAGTGGGCATGGTGTTTCAGAACTATGCGCTCTATCCGCATCTCACGGTTCGGCAGAACATCATCTTCCCGCTGCAGAACCTGAAAGGGAAGGACAAGCTTTCCAGGGCGGAGATGGAAAAAAGGGCCATGGACGCGGCGGCTCTCGTGCAGATTCAGGAACTCATGGAGCGAAAACCCGGCGAGCTCTCCGGCGGTCAGCAGCAGCGTGTGGCCATCGCCCGGGCGCTGGTGAAACTTCCACATGTACTTCTTCTGGACGAGCCCCTTTCCAATCTGGATGCGAGACTACGGCTTCAGACCCGGGAGGAGATTCGGAAGATCCAGCGGGCCACGAAGATTACGACGGTCTTTGTCACCCATGACCAGGAGGAGGCCATGAGCATTTCCGACCGCATTGTGGTGATGAAAGTCGGCGTCGTTCAGCAGACCGGAAGGCCCCAGGAGGTCTACGACGATCCGGTAAATCTTTTTGTGGCGAAATTCCTCGGAACTCCGCCGATCAACGTATTTCAGGGGAAAATCAAAAACGGAAAGGTCTGTATCGGAGACGCTGCCGTTCTTGACGCACCCGGTCAGAAGGATCGGGACGTTTTCGTGGGAATCCGCCCCGAGGGCTTTCTTTTAAAAGAGGACGGCCCGCTGATTTGCCAGCTTGGCGGCGTGGAAGTCATGGGAAGAGACATTTCCATCGTTTCGAACCACGAGGCTTCCTTAAATCCCAACATCCGCTCGATCATCAGCGCGGAGACGAAGGTAGATACCTCATCCGGAATCGTCCGCTTTGCGGTGAAGCCATCAAAACTTTTTGTGTTTGACGGCAGCAGCGAAGAGCGGATCCGGATCTGACGGGAGGCGAAACCATGGAAAAGAAAGATTTCAAAGGCTGGCTCTATCTCTTGCCGGCGCTGCTTTTTCTGGGAGCTTTTCTGGTCTATCCCCTCATAGACGTGTTTGTCTATTCCTTCGAGGAGGGCTATAACTCCGCTTCCCAGACTTACTATGGCACGGGAATCTACAACTATTCCTATGTGCTCCATGATCCATATTTTCTCCAGGCTCTGAAAAATACCCTGCTTCTGGTGGCCATCACCGTGCCGGTATCGACGCTTCTGGCCCTCCTGATTTCGGTGGCCCTAAGCTCGGTCAAGCCGCTTAGGAAGCTCTACCAGACGGTATATTTTCTGCCTTATGTGACAAACACGCTGGCCATCGGTCTGGTGTTTATGATCCTTTTCAAAAAAACAGCCTACACCGACGGACTCATCAATCTAGTGCTGAACTGGTTTGGCGGCGAATCGGTGGATTTCATCGACGGCCCCTACTGGGCCAAGATGCTGGTGCTCTGTGTGTACACGGTCTGGGTGGTTATGCCCTTCAAGATTCTGATTCTCACGAGCGCTCTGGCTTCTGTGAACCAGACCTATTACAATGCGGCTCGGGTGGACGGAACCTCGAAGTTTCGGATTTTCTATAAAATCACGCTGCCGATGATCTCGCCGACTGTGTTTTACCTTGTGATCACCGGCTTCATCGGAGCCTTCAAGGCCTACAGCGATGCTGTGGCGCTCTTTGGAACAAACCTCAATGCGGCGGGCATGAATACGATCGTCGGTTATGTTTACGACATGCTTTACGGAGACAGCGGCGGCTATCCGTCCTATGCCTCCGCGGCGGCAATCATCCTGTTTGTCATCGTCCTGACCATCACCTGCATCAACCTGCTGGTCAGCCGGAAACACGTTCACTATACCAAATGAGGACAGAAAAATGGATTATGAAAAAATAGAGCAGTCGGAAAAAAGACGCCGGATCCTCGGAAAAGGAGTAACCTATCTTTTTCTGACGATCTGGGCGCTCATCGTCCTGTTTCCTTTTTACTGGATGCTTCTGACTTCTGTAAAAAGCTACGGCGCTTATAACGCGGAGCATATCCCGGCGTTTTTCACCGCGTCGCCGACTCTTGAAAACTATAAGGATGCCTTCACGGCCGTTCCTCTGGCAAAATATCTTCTGAACACACTGATTTTCACGGTGATCACGACGGCTATCATGATGGTGGTCATCACATTGGCGGCTTACACCTTTGCAAGACTGAGTTTCCCGGGAAAAAATCTGGTCTTCACGCTTTTTCTCTCTCTGATGATGATTCCGGCGGAGCTGGTGGTCATCACAAACTTTGTGACGATCACGAACCTGAACCTCCGGAATACCTTCACGGGACTGATTCTCCCCTCGGTGACTTCAGTTTTCTACATTTATCTTTTGAAGGAAAATTTCGAGCAGGTGCCCGACGAGCTTTACCGGGCGGCGAAGGTGGACGGAACCTCGGACCTGAAATTTCTCTGTAAGGTCATGATTCCGATCTGCAAGCCCACCATGGTGACGATTGTGATTTTAAAGGTTATCGAGTGCTGGAACTCCTATGTGTGGCCCCGCCTCATCACCGACGATCCCAACCTGTATCTCGTTTCCAACGGAATCCAAGAGATCAGGGAAAACGGCTTCGGCCGGGAAAATATTCCTGCCATGATGGCGGCGGTGGTGGTCATTTCCCTGCCCCTCATCGTTCTGTTTCTGGTTTTCCGGAGCCGGATCATGGAAGGGGTATCAAGAGGAGGGACAAAAGGATGAAAAGCAGATGGAAAAAATATCTGGCGGCAGGCCTTCTCACAGCAGGTGTGCTTTCCCTCACGGGCTGCCACGGGGCGAAGGAAGAGAAGAGCTTCGAGCTTCCGGATACCTTTGATACTTCAAAAAATTATGAGCTTACCTTCTGGGCGAAAAACGATACGAACAAGACCCAGACCGATATCTATAAGAAGGCAATTTCCGATTTTGAGGCCCTTTACCCAAACATCACGGTGAATTTGAAGCTGTATACGGATTACGGAAAAATTTATAACGACGTCATCACCAACATCGCCACGGACACGACGCCGAATGTCTGCATCACTTACCCGGACCACATCGCAACTTACCTCACGGGCAAGGATACGGTGGTGCCGCTGGATGAGCTTCTGACGGATGAGACTTACGGCCTTGGCGGAAGCGGTCTGGCTTTCGACTCTCCGACGGAGGAGGAGATCATTCCGCAGTTCCTTTCCGAGTGCAGCATCGAGGGCCATTATTATGCCCTGCCCTTCATGCGTTCCACCGAGGCCTGCTATGTGAATAAGACCTATGTGGAAAAACTGGGCTACACCCTGCCGGAGACATTGACCTGGGACTTCATCTGGGAGGTTTCCGAGGCGGCCACGAAGAAAAACAGCGACGGAACCTATGCGGTGAATGGTCAGGACGTCATGATTCCTTTCATCTATAAGTCTACCGACAATATGATGATCGAATATCTGGCCGAGAAAGATGCAGCCTATTCCACGGCGGAGGGGGAGATCGGTCTTTTCAACAACACGACGAAGGATTTCCTTTTGAATATCGCAGAGCACACGAAGACGGGAGCTTTTTCCACCTTCAAGATCTCCGGTTATCCGGCCAACTTCCTCAATGCGGGCCAGTGCATTTTCGCCATTGATTCCACGGCGGGTTCTACCTGGATGGGAACCAACGCGCCGCTGGTGGATATCAGCGACGATGCAGTGCAGGAGTTTGACACGGAGGTCATGATGATTCCGCAGGTGGACCCGGAGCATCCGAAAATGATTTCCCAGGGACCGTCGGTCTGCGTGTTCAATAAGCAGGACCCCCAGGAAGTTCTGGCCTCCTGGCTCTTTACGCAGTATCTTCTGACCAACGAGGTGCAGATCGCCTACTCGGAGACCGAAGGCTATGTGCCCGTCACCTCGAAAGCACAGGATTCCGCGGAGTATCAGGATTACCTTTCCAGGGCGGGAGAGGACAACAATACTTTCTACGATGTGAAGATTGCGGCCTCGAAGCTGCTTCTCACCCATGCAGAAGATACCTTTGTGACGGCTGTCTTCAACGGTTCTGCCTCCCTTCGTGACGCGGCAGGCCAGCTTATCGAGGATGTGACGAAGTCGGTGCGAAGGAAAAAAGAGATCGACGACACCTATATCGAGAACCTCTACAGCGATGTGACCTCTCTCTATCATCTGGACCAGATCAGCACAGGAGGAGCCGACGGGAAAAAGGATCTCGGCCCCCTGCCGAAAACTTCCGTGGCCCTTCTTGGCGCCCTTGGAGTGATCTGGGCGCTGATCCTTCTGTATCTTCTGAAAGAATTGGTGAAAAAAAGAAAATATCAGCGGGAAAACCATTGATTTCAAAGCAAAAATCTGTATAATATAACTGTTCAGAGCCAAGTAGATTTTTGAACTAAAGTGTGAGTCATGCTTGCATGAACGAGCACTTTTGAGAAAAAATCTATTTGGCGAGAAGCCATAGCGAGATGAAGCGAAGCGGAATCGAGCTGGCTCTGAACAGTATGCTAAAATAATTAACAGAGACACCCGAGAAGGGCGCCTCCACGTCCGGAGAACGGACGGAAAGGAGAAACTTATGAAAAAAAGACTGGTGTTAATGATGGCACTTTCCATGGCTCTGGCTGTTCCGGGCTGTGCAATGGCTGAGGAGAGCACAGAGGCAGCAACAGAGACAGTCAGCGAAGCAGCTGAGACTGAGACCGAGGAAGCTACCGAGGTTGAGACCGATGTAAAGGGCGAGGGCGTTATGACCCACGAAGAGTACCTGGCAGCAGATGTTGACGCTGAGGTTGTCATCGAGACCTATGTACAGGCAAAACAGTCCTGGTGGGAGGACAAAGCAACCATCTATACCCAGGATAAGGACGGCGCTTACTTCATTTACAATATGCCCTGCTCCGAGGAAGAGTACGAGAAACTCGTTCCGGGAACCAAGATCAAAGTAACCGGATACAAAGCAGAGTGGTCCGGTGAGATCGAGGTTGCTGATGTAGAGTCCTTCGAGATTGAGGATGGCGAGTACATCGCAAAACCGCTGGATGTAACAGACCTTCTGGGAAAAGACGAGCTCATCGACCATCAGAACGAGCTGGTTTCCTTCAAAGGAATGACCGTTGAGGCAGCTGGCCAGGATGCAGACGGAAACGACGTTCCGTTCCTGTACAACTACGACGGTTCCGGAAGCGAGGGAGACGATCTGTACTTCAACGTTTCCTACAATGGCGAGACCTACACCTTTACCGTTGAGTCCTATCTCTGCGATAAAGATACTGACGTATACAAAGCAGTAGAGGCTCTTCAGATCGGCGATAAGATCGACATGGAAGGTTTCCTGTACTGGTATGAGGGTGTCAATCCCCACATCACTTCTGTAACTGCTGCAAAATAAATCATACAGAAATAACTGCCCTGGAAATTTGTTAAACATGAATTTCCAGGGTGTTTTTTTGTCTTTAATCCTCTCCAAGAGCATACAGCAGGCGCTCCATGGAAAACAAAGTTCCGTCTTTGAACAGTTCTTCCAAGATTTCCAGATTCCGGTCGGAATGCTCACATTCTCTGGAATACAGGTGTGTAGTTTCAATCAAATCCGTCATCTGGCAGGTGCCGCCATCCAGATAGATTCCAAAGCAGAGTTCTTTGATGATGAGATAACTGTATGCTGTGAGAACTGCTTTTCCCCACAGATTCCGGTCGTAGCAGGCTCCCAGCAGATAGGTAAACTGAAAAGCCACAGCAAGCTGTTCCGCAGCTTCCTGGAAATTTTCTCTCCACTGTTTTTCAAAAGCCTTCCGCTCCTGCCGATACGTCTTCTCTTCGGTCTGTTCCAGTTTTTTCAGATATTCTTCATAAAAATCAGGCCAGGTATCTGTCACCGGCTCCCATGCATCAAGAAGCTGCAGATATCCTGTTTGAAGCTCCTTCCTAGTTTCTCGGTGCATGCTGTCTCTCTGAACTCCAACCATATCTACTGTGACCTGTTTTTTCAGCCGTTCTCTGCCTTTTTCAAATTTTTCGCAGACTTCTTCGATTTTTTCGGTCTCATATTTTCCTATCTGGTTCTGCACATCATGGCACAAAGCCAGAACCATGCTTATACGCTGTTCCGGCAATTCCGCCCGGTCTGTCAGAAAAGCTTCCACGGTTTTCCGCACCCGGCACAGAGCTTCCAGAAGCTCCCCCTCTTCCCTGGATGCCTCTTCCAATGCCTCCTGGATTTCCGGAACTTCTGACAGCTGCCAGCATTTCTGGCTTTCTTTTTCTTTCAGATGTTTTTCCTGCAAATGCCCCCTTGGAGTTTTTTCCCGTTCTTGC
>OGDF01004800.1_pt1 | contig 14928 bp, 11 predicted proteins | sample 1570141 | NCBI WGS metagenome assembly OGDF01 (sample SAMEA4370581, study PRJEB24528) | human gut metagenome | reverse complement strand
TGTGGTAGGATCGTCCACTGTGGAGGTGGTGTACTCAGGATTGACAACTAAACTTGAATGAGTGATTTCGATATCGTAGACATTATTTGTGGTGTCTAAAGTCTGAATAAAATTGTCGTATTGATCCGCAGTTATAACTCCTGTGTTCCTCACTGTTGAGACAAACTTAGCTGTCTGCGCGTCAACAAAATTGGCCACAATCTTGTCCTGCTGCTGGGTGTAATAGATAATTGGTGCTACAAATAAAACAAGGATGGCCAGAATAACTGAAACCATCTTGCTGAATGCATTCATAGTATTCCCCCTTTAAGAAAAGAGCACAATCGCGATTAAGCAACTGTGCCCTAGCGCGGTCTCACAGATCTAAACTCTACACTGTCGATAGAGCCATTTGCTTTCCGCTTAATTGTTCTTTCATAATTATCATTGCTAATAATGCCGTAGTTAAAATTGGCACTGTTAAACTCGTCAGTGCTGAATACGATGCCATCCACCGAAGTTGTGTACTCTAAACCTGACAGGAAGTATTCAATCACTTGTTCCTTTGACATAATGGATTCATCATTGCTACCGTCGTATGCAGTGCTGACTACATTTGACTGTGACGTCACAAGCTCCTTGGTGTCTCTGGAAGATTTTAGAACCTGATTTGAAAATGTCACGACTAAACCGATAGCCGTGCAGAATGCTATTGTGCCTAGTGCGTAAGTCAAGAAGTCTGATACATGCTCCATGGACCTCTCATTCCCCCTCTCACCAAAAAAGGGCTGCCACTCAGCAATTTGCTAAATGGCAGCCCTTTATTCATTACATCTTAGACTGTGTAAAGGTAATGCATACGATTACATCGTCAGAGTTTCTCTGTACAGAACCCACAAAGGTTGCGCCAGGATTGATGTACTTAGCATCGGTTCTTGTGTTTGCGGTGTTGTACGCACCAGTATCAGTCTTGGTCAGAGCTCCTTCAGTCGCGGTGATATCTACACCATTGTAAATGTCAACGGTATCGTTTCTGTGAACTACTCTAACTGCTACGGTGTCATCAGTAGCGAATTTGTTAATGGTCTCGATAACCTCTTTACCATCACAGGTAATTCCGTCGTAGACCTGCTTACTCGGCTCATCGTACTGTGAAGTTACATCTACCAGCTGCGCAGTTGCCTGATTTACCTGGTTCTTACCAGTACGGGTAACGAAAAATGCCAAAGCAACAACCACACAAACAATAATAATTCCTACTGCTAATTTGATACTATCAATTCCATGCTCCAAGGTTATTTACCTACCTTTCATTATTTATAAATTATTTTGAAGAGGGGAATTTCCCCCTCTTAATTACTGCTGGGTGAATACGATACAAGTAATCACGTTGTCAGAGTTTCTTAAAATGGATCCTACAAAAGTAGCACCCGGATTGATGTACTTATCATTGGTTCTGGTGTAAGTGGTGTCGTATGCACCTTTCAGTTTTCTTACACCTGCACCAGCCTCAATAGATGCCGGATCGGAGATCTGCACGTATGCTGCGCCCTTACCGTTGTAAACATCAATTTTGCCGTTCTTATGAATAATTCTTACTGCAGTCGTGTCATCAGTCTGGAACTTGTCAAGAGTTCTCAGTACCTCGTTACCGTCACAGGTGATACCATCGTAAACCTGTTTGGACGGCTCATCGAACTGTGATGTTACGTCTACCAACTGAGCTGTTGCCTGATTTACCTGGTTTTTGCCCGTGCGGGTGACAAAAAATGCCAGAGCAACAACCACACAAACGATAATAATTCCTACTGCTAATTTGATACTATCAATTCCATGCTCCACGTCTAAGTCCTCCTTACTGCTGAGTAAATACGATACAAGTAATTACGTTGTCGGAGTTACGAAGGATAGAGCCCTGGTAAGTAGCACCCGGATTGATGTATTTAACATCAGTTCTAGCGAGCTTAGAATCGTATACGCTGGACAGTTTTGCGGTAGCACCCTGCTCCAGAGTAGCCGGATCACCAATTGCGACATACTTGTCAGAAAGATACGGATCACCAGCGGTTCCGGTACCAGTAAGTGCAGCGGTTGCAGCCTCATTGCCGTTGTAAACATCAACTTTGCCGTTCTTATGGTAAACTTTTACTGCAGTGGTATTGTCAGTAGCGAATTTGTTAATGGTCTCGATAACCTCTTTACCGTCAGCCATGATTCCGTCGTAGACTTGCTTACTCGGTTCATCGTACTGTGACGTTACGTCTACCAGCTGTGCTGTCGCCTGATTTACCTGGTTTTTACCGGTGCGGGTAACGAAAAATGCCAAAGCAACAACCACACAAACAATAATAATTCCTACTGCTAATTTGATACTATCAATTCCATGCTGCATGGGATTGACGCCTCCTTTCATTTCTCTTTTTCATAGAGTTATTAGTTTGGTTGACTAAATTGCCTGCATGACAGTTTATTGAAGCAACTGTTTCACTAAGTTGCATTCCTGTCTCAATTTAGTACTGCTTTTTTATAGCCATGCCCAAAGTAAGATTGAGTTGGCTCATTCCCAGCGATTTTTGTGGATTTGGGTTTATGAAATAGAAAAGAGTCGATTTTCAGGAGTGTATTTTTAGAAGAATGGAATTTTGAACAGATTTTCATTAGAACGGGACTAAAGAAATGTAAAATGTGGTTTTTAAGGGCTGACTTGCTAAACTGGATTGAATACATTATAATAGGAAGGAAATGCTATAGTATTTCTGGAAATTGTGCGAGAGTGTGTGGCTGAATGTATTATAATAGGAAGGAACTCAGTCAAAGCGGTGGCTAAACACATGGAAATGATAAAGTAGGACTGAATGTATTATAATAAGGAAGAAACTCTGTCAGAATGATGGCTAACCCAGTAAAAATAAAAAAGGGCTCCCGTTTTGGGAACCCTTTTTGTTAATCTCTACATACGCCTTTCTCGATTTTACCGCCTGCAGATTTCGTTGCGATGAGATCATTAATGATACTTGCGCTTGCCTTGTAATAATCCACAACTAATTTCTTACCGGATTCAGAAGCATTGCAGCTATTAAAGAAACATTCTGTAAAAGAAGTTAATTTATTTTTGATTTGTATCCTACCTTGAAGCTTGTAACAGCGTCTGAATGTATAATTCATTGTTGTGGCTCCAAATGAAACTGCTAATCCATCTTTACCTAAACTGTTTGTAGACGTCATATTCATGCAGTCACAATACATGTAATCCAGATTAGTTGCTAAACTGTAATTGTATGCCATCTTTTGCAAACTTGTACATCCGTTAAAAAGACTTTCAAGCGTAGTAGCACTTCCAGGTATATTAGGTGCTGTTTCTAGGCTTGTGCATCCTGCAAATGTTCCTTGAAGATTTGTGATACTTCCACCCAAGCCACCACTCGACTTGATACTAGTGCAGCCTTGGAAGCAGTACTGAGCATCTATTACACCGTATGGTAATGGCTTAGCGTATGTCAGACTTGTACAATCATGAAACGCATGATTAAGCGTTGTGACTGTATTAGGAATATCTGGCATAACTGTCATGCCTGTGCATCCATCAAATGCATAAGTCATATTTTTAATTCCACCGTTACTGCTGCAATTGAGCTGACCTGAGAATTGAATACTCGTGCATCTTATAAAACAGAACGACAAATCCTCAACGCTATTTGGTATTGCAGGTGCGTACTGTAATCTTGTGCACTCTCTAAAGCAGTACTGCATTGTGGTTACAGCCCACGGGATATTTGGTGGTGCTGTTAATGATGTGCAGAATCCAAAAGTACCATTCATTGTCTTGAGGGAGTCTGGCAATTTGGTTAAAGTTGTCAGATTAGAGCAATACTGGAATGTTGTTGGCATCTCTTCAACACCGTATGGTATATCTGGCATTGTAGTTAAACTTGTACAATTCTCAAATGTGCCGTACATTCTTCGTAAGTAACCATTATTAAGATCAGCACCAGTGATATTGCTATTACCCTTGAACGTATGCTCCATACTCGTGATAACTTGTCCACCGATATCTCTAGGAACTTTTGGTGTGCGTGAGCTACCCTTGTACCCAGTTAATGTTGCACTTCCGTATTTGTTACCAGTTGTGTAGTCCCACTCACTACGAAGAAAATGGTATTCCGGAACATATTGGAATGTCTGCCCATCAATGTATACATTGCTTGCGTAGTTATCAACGTAAATTACAACTCCAACACAATCGTAGAATGTACTATAAATCTGCGTGTAATTATTAGGTACTGTTGGCATTGATTTTAGACGCCAGCAGTTCCAAAATGCGCCATTCATGTTATTGGAACCAACCGGAAAAGCACCAATGGTATTCAGATTTGTACAGTCAGCAAACGTGTACTCCCATGCTACCCAGTTGTTAGTTATGCCATGTGTTGATGTTATGTTGTCGCATCTCTCAAATGTGTGACTCATGCCTACCACAGTTGCAGGAATTGTTCCGCAATTTGTAAGTGAATCACAATTCCAAAATGTGTATGATAGATACTGAATACCGCTACCTAGACTTGGAACTGCTGAGAGACTAGTACAATTGGTAAATGCGTAGCTAACGTCAGTAACTGAGTTAGGAATTGATGTTGCATTGACTAAATTTGTACAGCCATCGAATGCATGAGACATATTCTGCACTGTATCAGAAATTTCTGGTGCGTTGACCAAACTGGTACAATTCTGGAATGCGTATGCAATTGTAGTTACACCAGGAGTTATCCCTGTCTCCCATCGTAATGATGTACATCCATTAAAGGATCCGCCCATGTCTACTACTGACCATGGTAATGCTGGCATACCTGTCATAGAGGTACAGTTCTGGAAAGTCCAGTTAAGCCATACAAGTGACGAGATATGATTAATTGTTGGTGGACTCACCATGGAATTACAGTTTCTGAAGCAACCTTCCATCGTTGTGACTTTGGTGCTACTAATTGTCGGAGGCTGATGCATTGTATTGCATCCGTCAAACGTATACATCATATTTGTAACACCAGACCCAATAGATGGGCCATTCGGGATGCTCTTACAATTCTGGAATGTCTGTTTCAAGCTGGTTACTGTGTCTGGAATTGTTGGTGCTGAAGATAGCTTTGGACAATCCTGGAATGTTCCAGCCATGGTAGTCACATTGTTCGGGATCGTTGGTGGATTCACTAGATTCTGGCAGTTGTAAAACGTGTTGTCCATATCCTGCACACTGCTAGGAATTGCTGGAGCTGTGACTAAACTGTTGCATTCACTGAATGTGTAAGACAAATTATTCACTGTGCCTGGAATGTCAGCCCCAGTGATTCTCCCATTATACCGGAATGCACCCTGTAATCCGACGACAGTTCGCCCTCTAAATACTCTCGGCACAGTGACATAACTCTTGCCACCCTTGTACTTAATAAGGTCAATATTGTCACCGTCATTCTGCCAATCCCACTCATCCCAGAGCCAGTAATGCTCTACCTCTGACTTATGCAGTGCATTAAACGCCAAAGTGTGTTCTACACTGGATGAATAATTGTCGATGTAAACAACAGCATTGTCACAAAAATAAAAACTGCCGTGCATATTTGTGACCGTTGACGGAATCAGCGGCACTGTACCAGTCAAACCTGAACATCCGCTAAAACACTCTGCCATGTTAACCAGTTTGGCCGGAATATTTGTAACCGTCCTCAGATTCGGGTTATTGGCAAATGCAGCGTACATACTCCTGATTTGATCGCCAAGATGGGGTGTCACAGTCAGGCTGTTGCACTCACTAAATACATAAGGGATCTCAGTAACACTGCTAGGAATAGCTGGGAAACTCGTTGCACCGCTACATCTGTAAAATGTGCCGTACATCGTAGTCACTGTGTTAGGAAGTGCACCGATTGACTTCAGGTTAGTGCATCCAGAGAATGTGTAATGTAAATTTTGCACACCTGCCTCGAACTGAACTGACGTCAGTGTGGTATTGCCCTTAAATGTCTCAACAGCAGCAACCACTGGGTAGCCACTACTTTGGTATGGATCCTCAACTCTTGCTGGGATCGTGACAGAAGATGCTCCTCCAATGTATTTCGTCAGCGTTGCCTTCCCGCCCTCAATCGTATACTCCCAGTAAGGATTTGTTGCGATAAGCTGGAAGCTTACCTCTCTGTTGCCTAAATCTGGAAGTGTACCGGTCACAGTATAAACTCCCACCTTAGATGGTGTAAACTTGTAAGTATTACCGGATTTGGAGCAGCTGAGGTTTGCCTGTGTGCTAAAGTTGATTCTCGTGACGTGATCAAAACTGTAAGTCTGTCCCGCTTTAACCGTCACCGGGGATGCTAAACTTACTACGTCGTATACTGTGTTAGTGTTACTTGCAGTGAATCCTGTGACTGTGTCGGTGGCTGTCATTGTAACTGTACCAGCCTTGGCACCAACTTTACCGACTGCAGATCCGCTTGTTGGCTGAACAACAGCAGGTCCTGCAATTAAGTACGGAGATACATCGCTAAAGGTTGCTGTGGTATTCGTGGTGTAGGTTACATTATCGCCAACCATAATATCTGTGCTGCTGGGAGATGTAACGTTCTTGAACTCAAGCGCAAATTTCTTGATTGTAACGTCAAACTCTACGCTCTCTCCCATCGTTGCCCATTCAACCTTGATGTGAACATTACCAGCCACGTTACTGCTTGTTTGCGTAGTGAAGCTGTTTCCAGTTCCGCTCATTGAGGTGCATGCTAACCCTGTAACTGTGAACTTCAGATCAGCATTCATACCGTCAACTGTAATCGGATGACCGGCAATTGTGCTGTTTGTGGAGATTGTGATGAAATCGCTTAGAGATTTGGCTAAAGTGATTGGCACATGATTCTTCACGATACCATTATAGGTAACTGTCATGTACTTCTCTTGAATAGCTAAACCTTCGTCTAGCCTCCAGTCACTAGAGTAGTTCGTTGTGTATCCTGTTACTTCTTCCTTATTACCATTCCGCTGGATCGTGTAGACTGTCATGCCTAAGGTCTTCCAGTTTGGCTCTGAACTACCCTCAAGCAGGATAATATCATGATCAAACTCCACGATAAGCTCACGGATCGGGTTAGAAGTGTCATGTGCTTCTGTTTCTGTTGATGGTGTTGTCTCAGGCTCTGATAAACCGGGGTCCCGGATATCTTTGGCTAAATCTGAGTCAACCTGACTGAACACGATGTGCCTGAGATTGTCATTGTTGTCGTATTCCAGTTTGGCACTAAACCTGGCTGATGGGTTGACGTAGTCGTTGCTCTTCGCATCTCTAGCACCACTTAGGCTAATACCTCTAGGTTTCTTGTTGGTTTTGACCAAACAGAGGCTCTCTTGTTCCTTGATGGCACGTTGCACCTCTGCTCCTGAGACAATTGTGTCGTTATAATTGGCAAATAGGCCTTCTGCTTCTGCTCTTGAGATTGTCAGGCCTTCTGTTGCTTGATTGGTTGTGTTCTTGCCTAAACTTACAACCATGAATCCGAGTACAGCTATTGCTAAGACTATGAATATGGCTGTACTCATCTTAACGGATTTTAATCCATTATCCATCTGGTACCACCTCCCTATCCACAATCATGTATGCATTCCTCCTTTCTGATGTTAGGGTGAGCAGCCCTTGCGGGCTGCGTGTGGCATTGTTTAGCTAGACTGCTGCGAAAGCCAGTTAAACAATGAAAAACACCCATCAGCTGTTACACTGATGGGTGTTGTGTGTAGTCTTGGTGGCCTGCTGGTTATTTAGTTAAAATACCTTCAATGCCTTTAATTCTTTTTTCTTAAAAAAGCTCTGGTTCATTCTCAATTAGATCTTCAGCTAAGTATTTCGCATCAAGATTTTCTATTCCATAACTACCTTTTGAAATTTGCTCTGCAAGCTCGCTGGAATAATAGATATCACATGCATTATACATAGATTTTCCTCCAATAATTGTCTTACTGAATTATAGTAGTGTGCCTTAGAGCAATCTAAACCATCTCCCCTCTTGGTTTGTTATTTTTGTAAAACCCATACCAGCTGTTACACTGGTAGGGGTTGCGGTTATGCTATTTTTGTGTATGTATCTGCTTTATTATTGGGGAAATTTACAATTCCGGTTGTTACCTGATAACGAGCCCCCGCAGAATTTTTCCATGTCTTGCCAGGGAATCTATAACCGCCACCATAGAGTCCAAAGCGTGAACCAACCCTAAGGGTTGTTAATACACTACAACCATCAAATGCATATGTCATAGACGTTGTACTTGATGTTCTGAATCCTCGAATATCCAATGTGTCAAGCTTTGCACAATTAGCAAACATATAATCCATGTTTGTGCATTTAGTAGTTACAAATGTCAGTACATTAAGATATGCTAAATTTCTGCACCCACTAAACATATAGCTCATGTCTTCAACAGTTTCTGTTCTGAATGAATGTAAATCAAGAGAACGCAGTAATGTACAAGTGTTAAACATGGATCTCATTGTATTAACGCAGTTCGTAGTGAAGGTTGATGGTATACTTAATGACTGTAACCTACTGCACTCAGCAAACATTGCGCTCATGTCTGTAACGATTATTGTATTAAAGCTAGATATATTTAAGCTTGTTAATGATTTACAGTAGCTAAACATGTAGCACATGTTTGTCACTTTAGTTGTATTGAAGTTAGAGAGATTCAAACTTGTCAATGATTCACAGTGAGAAAACATGTAGCTCATCACTGCTACATTGATTGTTTTGAAACTTGCGATATTTAGATATTTCAATGCTGTGCAGCCGCTAAACATGTAAGCCATATTAGTGACTTTGGATGTATCAAAATTGCTCAAATCCAAAGATGTTAAGCTAATACATTTATCAAACATACTGTGCATATTCGTGACATTAGATGTATCAAGACTAGACACATCTAAATTTGTCAATCCTTTGCAATTGTAGAACATTTGATCCATGCTCGTAATATTGCTAGCGTCCAGTGCTGTAAGGTCAATGGATATAAGATTACTCTTATTATAAAACATTTTTGCACAAATAGGATGTGCCTTAACTTTAACTCCGCTTTTCTGAGTGGATACCTTCATAGTGGTACCTTCCATCCAGGCAACTACTCCGCCATCACCATCAGCGTCTACGTTAATGATAGCAACACCACTTGGTGCTTTGTCATAACAAAACTTAACTGCTGTAGCAGCAGCTGGGATAAGCTTGTTAAAGTCACTACCACTCTTCAGCGCATAGGTTATTGGCTTTGACCAGTCGTTGTGTAAGTGTCTGCCTTATTAGCTGGGAAGTTGACTATGCCGTTAGTAACACTGTATTCTGTGCCGTTGGTACTGTACCATTTTGTGCCTGGGAATTTGTAGTCTGTGCCTTTGAAGCTAAACTTGTCACCAACCTTGAAGGTGTTGAGGTTTGGGCACTGGTTGAACATATTGCCCATATTTGTTACATTTGCTGTATTGAAGTTAGTTACGTCTAAGCTAGTAAGACTTGAGCAGCCACCGAACATGATGACCATATTTGTTACTCTAGCTGTATCGAAACTAGATAGATCTAACGAAGTACACCTTTTGCAGGCATAAAACATGCTCATCATATTTATTACATTACTTGTGTTGAAGGCTGATACATTCAATGTAGCAAGGCTTGCGCACCCACCAAACATGAAACTCATATCCTTTACCACAGAAGTGTTGAAATTTGTCAAATTGAGAGCTGACAATGCACCACAACTCATAAACATACCGCTCATATTCGTAACGCTAGCTGTATTAAAATTACTTATATCAAGCGTTTTCAAATTTGAACAACTACCAAACATGGAGCGCATAGATGTAACCATTGATGTATTAAACCCAAAGACATTTAGACTCTCAAGGCTTCCGCAACCATTGAACATATAACTCATGTCGGTAGCCATACTTGTATCCAATGCAGTAAGATTAATTCCAGTTAATGCTTTCTTCAAGTAGAACATAAAGCCACAATCATTATTTGCCTTAACCTTAGTGCCTGACTCCTGAGTGGATACCTTCATCGTAGTACCTTCCATCCAAGCCACTACTCCGCCGTCGCCGTCTGCGTCTACATCAATGATAGCTGCGCCACTGGGAGCAGTGTCATAACAGAACTTAACTGCAGTAGCATTACTCGGAATAAGCTTGTTAAAGTCACTACCGCTCTTCAGCACATATGTTTGCTTGAAGATCGTGTAATGCGTTCCGTATAGGATATTATGTTTATCAACGTATTCCTTAAGGAACGAGTATGCATTTGTGTTAGTCTGAACCTTAAATGCTAAATCGTCCTTACAGTCATCGAAGATACTCAGGTACTGTGTAACCTTACCGCTGTTAGTGCTAAGTGCACTGCCGTCAATTGTAACTTTGCCTAATTTACTACATCCTTTGAATGCACTCATGTCGATAAGATCAGCTGCCCCGATTTTTACTTCTGTCAGAGAACCACAATCTTCAAATGCAGAAGCGCCAATCTTCTTAACAGAGTCTGGAATAGTTAGTCCACCAACAGACTGTCCTTTTAATGCTCCACTGCCGATCTCGACAACTGCTACATCACCGTCTACTGGTAAGCTGGATGGGATTGTCACATTACCACTCAATGTACCATTATATCCAAGAATTCTCAATCCATGTGAATGATCTGTCTTGTTGATGTACTCATAGATCCATCCATTGTAATCACCCTCAATATCCAGATCCTTGATAGTCACATTGCCTGCGCCCATCAGTCCCATAAATGATTTTCCGTAATCAATTGTACCTAAACCTTGTGCTGTGGCCATGGACTGCACGTTGTCCCATGCAGAAGTTCCTTTCCGCACATAGAAGGTCACATTGCCTACATTCTTGAATGAATTAGTTTTCAACCCGTTGCTGCCACTCTCGGTTGTGAAAATAATTGAAGCAACATGGCTGTCCTCTTGGAAAGCCCCGTCATTTACTACTGTGCTCGGGCTTAAATAAACTGTGCTTACAGATGCAGGGATTGCGCCAGTGTCAATTGAGCTAATGGAAGCTGTTTGACTCAAGTCTATAGAATCTGTAGCCATTCCGGCCTTTGTCATAATTAAAGATCCGCTCTCTTGTACTCTTGTAGCGTATAGTGTATCACTAAACCCTTCGTATGCATTAAGAGCTAATCCTCCACCATCTGTTCTTACAACGTACCCAGCTAAAAGCTGCTCAAGTGCACGCTTGTATGGATTGACGTCCTCTGCTGGTTCCGTTGTTGGCTGGTCACTACTTGATCCACCACTACCTGAATCCCCACCAGATCCACCAGAGCCGCCAGAACCACCAGAGCCACCGCCTGAATCCCCGCCAGGAACTGTAGGTGTTGTAGGAGCTGCGTTCATATTTGCTCTAATCTCCTGGGCATATGAATCTACGATGTACAGCAGGAGCTCCCTAAAGGTCTCTCCGCTGTACTTATTGTCGTTCGTTCCAGATTGACCCCACTTAGTAGTAGAGGTTGCACCTTTGATACGCCCAATGATATTGCTGTAATTCGCATTAACGTAGTCAGCCTCAGCGTCACTTCCAAAGCTGTCCACTAATTTCTTCAAAATATTATTCCGCAGATCGCTCTTCACAGTAGCCAGTGACTCCTCATCGCCAGCTACTGGTGTTGAATCAGTTTTTGCATTAAAGTAAACGCCAATAACGTTGTTGCCGGCGTAAAGCGATGCATAGTATAACTGAGTTGGATCTACGAATGACTCTAAAGTCTTGTCCTGCATTGTAGCAGGGTCATTGATAGTCTCTCCAGTTGTATCTGGCTGCCCGTAATAGAAAGTCCGCCCATTTACATTTTTTACCTTAATTTGGTAATCGTCTTTGTATTTATTTACGGCGTTTATTACCTCGGCACCCGTCACTGAGACACCATTGTATTTATTAAGACCACTCTGGCTAAACTGCTCCGAAATATCTGTCATATTCTGATTATTAGCCTCACTCGCTGTTTTAAAATACCGCCAGGACAGAACCCCAGCGGTAATCAGTGCGCAAGTAATCAGGATTGAAGCTGCGATCTTAAAGACATGCAATCCATTATCCACTTACTTGTCTCCCTCCTTAATTCGTAAAGTACAGTCTTGAAACAAATCCTGTTGAAGAATCGTAATCAATAGAAACAAGCTTAAATGACTGTGTGTCACCTAAAGTGTCTGTATTGACAATCGTTCCATTCAACATGATCTGTATGTTCTGAACAACACCAGCAGAATTGCGCACTACTACATTGTTGAACATATCCTTCAAAGTTTTACCTGTAACGTATCCGTTGGAGTAAAGACCGGTATTAGTAGCGCCCCCTTTCAATTCACTTGTGTTGGCACCCTCAATACCCATCACATAGATTCCAGTAGAATCCACCATACCTGCATAGGATAATGAAGAATCGACGTATGGATTGTTAGCATTGTAGGTAACTGTACCGCCAGTATTTGTGACGCTGAAGCTATGTACACTCTTATTCACATACGTCTTTAAAATCTCTAAAACTTTGCTGCCGCGAACCAGCGTATTGTAATGCGTACCACTGACTGTAATGTCGTATGGAGCTAAAGCTGCTTGCATAGCCTCCTCAATGGAAGGTTTAAGCTCCTCGATACTCAGGTATACATTATTGTTGTTACCGGTCTTCACGGTTACTTTAAATTTTGTGTCATTTGCGATTGAATTGACAATCGCGTTACTACTTGAGTTTTGTGTTAGGAATACGGTTTTGCCTCCACTTACAAGGTTAACAGAAAAGGTAGTACCTACCCCATCGTAAATCTGCTTCATTCGCACTTGAAGAAAGTTCCTGATAACGTTTCCCTTGTAATTAGCGGAGGTAAGTTCTGTGAAAGTAGTTGTTCCTGTTCCGCTAGAAACCCATTTTGTGGATGTGGTAGATGCTGTTTTTCCGTCCTGTTGAACGTATGTAATACCCGTAATATTCCTATTACCGTCTCGTCGTAGCTTGCCAGCAAATACTGCATTTGCTGGTACATAGTATTTAGAGTCTGAATCATACATTGCTGTATAATCCATACCCTCAATGCCTTTTGTGGTGGCTAAACTGTTGGCCTTGATCTCGTCAACAGTAAAGTATTCACCGCTCTTTTCTGTTTTGATACTTATAGCAAGATTCTTGCTTAATTTCTCAATCGCATACTGCACCTCAGAGCCAGTCACGTCTTCACCAGTGTACTGTGTGGCAGTACTCTCGCTTATTGATGTGTAAGCTGCTATTGTCCCTTCATTGGCTTTAGAGGCATACCCCTTTCCCATTGAGTTCATCAATAGCAACAGCCCCAGCAGTGTGCAGGAAACTATGACGGCGACCGCTAAAAGTATCGAGTCTAAACCGTGCTTCATAGATCCCTCCTATTAATAGCAGTAGAGGTATACCATACCACCGGTAGGCGCACCATCTCCTGCTTTTTTCGATTCTATGCCAGATATTTCTGTACAGAAATGTTTCTGGATCTCTGATAACGCATCAAGATTAGTCAAGTATGCCGTCTCATCTGTATCGGGATTATAGTATTCATAGACAGTGCCATCATCCTTAATTCCATGACCGCCTTCACCGCCTCCGGCACCGTACCCACCAGCACCGCCTCCACCACCAGCACCACTGACAGCAGAGAACATAGTTAATGGATTTGCACCAGCAGCTATTACTGCATTAAGTGGGCTAAACCCGTAAGTAGAGAAGCTGGTAGTACCGCCTTTACCGCCAAAGTACAAGGTACCATTGCCGCCTGTGCCTGCTACCAGCTGGAATTTCGTCTTAGAATCCCAGCGAAGCTTGCCTGTGCTACCGCTTCCACCGACTGCTCGTACAACAGGAGAAGACTCACTCTTCCCGCTTGTCCCAGCAGCTGCCGCTGAAGCAGTAGCCTCGTAATCAACAATGTGGTTGCTCTCATTGACTACAATCTGGTCGTAAGTGTCAACTGATGCGCCAGCACCGCCGCCACCTCCAAACCCAAAAGCACCGCCGTAGCCCCCATGGCCACCTAAACCATCGTCAATTGCTGTACCTCGCTCAGAACTAATCCGTACGCCATTCTTCAGCCCATTCTCACCGTCGCTACCATTCCGGCCAGTGTAATAGCCAAATAGCATGCATTCATATGCATCGTCAATTACCCCAGCTCTCAATCTCTTGATCTGTGTACCATTCAGATAGATAATTGTATCGTCAAGGTACTGGATCACAAAGCTTAGCTCGTCACCCTCATTTACAGAGATTGAGTATTCGCCGTCCGCACCAACAAATTCACCTGCGTAGATCCCTTTTCCAGAAGCGCAAGCGCTAATCCTGACTGTGTGTACACCCGCAGGAACTGTGTAGCACCCAGATTCTGTAAACATGATAAATGGGTCAGCCTGCTCAGAGTCCGTCATTGCTGTGATGGTCTTGGGTAAGATCCAATCTGGGTAGCATAAATCCCTTTAACATCCTCACCATTTCGATAGCTAAACCTGATGCTAAAATTCCAGCTAGGATTCACATAGTCTAAACTTGCTGGCGAGTTATTAACCTTTGGATTCTCTTTGTTGTAGTACTTAGTGATATTCTCGGTCTTAATTCCGATCTTGTAGTCATTCTGGTACTTATTGATAAAGGAAAGAAGCTCCCCACCTTCTACTGTCTTCCCGTCGTAATCTGTAACGTCATCATTCAGAAAACTCTGTTGATTGTCGTATGGGTCAATGATCCGCGAATCGGCTCGCTGTGCATCCTTCTTAAATAGGAAGAAAATAGATAGGATGGCACAAGTAATAATGGTCCCAACACCAATCAATAGTGCCTTCAAATTAGTCTCCATAGCTAAACCCTCCTATCGTGCAGCACGAACACTCTGGATTGTTTTATCCAAAGCGTCTGTTGAGTC
>OGDF01004790.1_pt1 | contig 14948 bp, 32 predicted proteins | sample 1570141 | NCBI WGS metagenome assembly OGDF01 (sample SAMEA4370581, study PRJEB24528) | human gut metagenome | reverse complement strand
TTTTGCACGAACAAAAGTAGGCCCCCGCCGGGTAGGCGTACTGGCTTTGCACCCTACAAAATCTCCGCGACGCCGAAGGCGACTACCAACCTGCCCCCCGCGGCAGCGGTGCTCACCAAGCCTTGTAAAAGGCTTCGCCCCGCCGTCAGGCGACCACTATCTTGGCTTAAATTAGGTCTTTTACCTGCTTTTCTTCATAGAAAAGTACGCCCGCGTCAGCGCCTTCCACTGCTCCAGCGTCACCTGCTCCGCCCGGGCATTTTCGGCAATACCCGCCGCCGTCAGCAGTGCACGGGTGGCGTCTTTCTCCCACCGCAGCCCGGCGGAAAGGGAATTGAGCATCGTTTTGCGCCGCTGGCCAAACCCGGCCCGCACCACTGCAAAGAAGTCCTCCCGCGGCGGCAGGTCCTCCGGCAGTTCCTGCGGCAGGTCCAGCCGGATCACCGCGCTATCCACCGCCGGGGCCGGCAGAAAAGACCCCCGTGAGACCGGGAACAGCAGCTTCGGCGTGCTGTAATACCACACCGCCGCGCTGATAGCCCCGCATTCCCGGGTGCCAGGCGCCGCCGTAATGCGCACCGCGGCCTCCTTTTGCACCATCACCGTCAGCGAGCGAATGGGCAGTGGCCCCTCCAGCAGCCGCATGATGATGGGCGAGGTGATATAGTAGGGCAGGTTGGCGCACACCACCACCGGCATCCCGGCAAAGTGCTCCGCAATGAGCGCCGGCAGGTCCAGCACCATCGCATCCCCCTGCACTATGGTCACATTCTTAAATTCCGCCAGCGTTTCCGCCAGGATGGGCGGCAGCCGGTCATCCAGCTCGATCGCCACCACCTTTTCCGCCCGGCGGCACAGCTCTGCCGTCAGCACGCCAAAGCCCGGTCCGATCTCCAGCACCCCCACGCCGGGGGCAGCGCCACCCAGCTCCGCCATTTTGGGGCATACGCCGGGGTTGATGATAAAATTCTGCCCCAGCGCGCGGGAAAAGGAAAACCCATGGCGCTGCAGCAGCTCCTTGATGACAGCAGGATCGGTAAGTGTGGGCATGGCGGCCTCCTTGCGGGGTGATTTTTCGCTTTTCAGTATATCGTTTTTTGGGAAAAAATGCAACACCGCGCCTCGATTTGTAAAGGCCGCTATACGGAAAGTATTTCACACTTTCCACCGGGTTTTCCACATTTGCGGGGTGGAAAAGCCCAAATTTGTGTCAAAATTGTGACGATCAAGGGCTTTTGAAGACAATATCCCACTAAATGGGTGTGGAAAATCGTGCCTCCGGCAGGCAAGGCCCTAAAACACCTCGTAATGATTCCAAAATGTCAACCCCCTTTGCCCCCTAAATTTTATCCTTATTTTTGATGGAGTTTGCCAAGAAACCGTCTTGACAACAGGGAATAAGATGGTATAATAATAAAGCGCTATGCGGAAGTGCTGGAATCGGCAGACAGGCACGTTTGAGGTGCGTGTGTCCATGACGTGTGGGTTCAAGTCCCATCTTCCGCACCAACGAGAAAGCCAGTAACCATGCGGGTTACTGGCTTTTTTCTTTTGCAAAAAAACTCACAAAATAACTCACTTTTTTTCCTGCTGGCCAAGAATTGATGTAAACACGCCATCAAGTGCGCTGGTTATTTGCCGATCCATCCCCGATACAGCGTGGCCGTAAACCCCGAATGTGTCCATACTCTTGGAGTGTCCGACCAATTTCTTTACCCATCCCTCGGGTAGGGACTGGGCAAGGGAAACGAAAGTATGGCGCAGCTCGTATGGTGTCGTTTTCGGAATTCCGTTTGCGTTGCAATATCTTTGGAAAAACTTCCGATAGGTTTCTGTTGTCGGCATTTGGAACAGATACAGGCCGTTTGACTTTGATGCTTGATCTTTTACAATCGCTTCTGCGATTTCGCCCAAATAAACGCTGCGTATCGCATTTTCATTTTTGCCTGTAGTGATTTCGTTGTCCTCGTTTATCGACCGTCTTACCTCCAATCTGCCCTGTTTGAAATCGTTCCGCATGATGCCACGCAATTCCCCCGGCCGCAGTCCGGTCAAAACCTCAAGGCGATAAGCATTTATATATGGGTCTTTTACCAATTTACCCTTGTAGATCGTCGTATCAACGGAGAAAAGTGTTACAATGTCCTCCGGCTGCAAAATGTTGCGAACGCCAACGGGGGCTCCCTTTGGAATTGTTATGTCTTCCGGGGCAAAGCCGGTTACTTTCATTTTCCGCAGATATTTGCAGAAAGAAACCATGTCAGCACGGATGCTTTGCAGATACTTCTTCGACAATTTCCCGTTATTGTATGCATAGTCGATAACCTTTTGCAAAATCCCATCGCAAAGTGCATCTGCCTTTAGGTGGCCTATCCTTGGGTCAATCCATGTTTTCCAGCGGCTTTCCTGCGGCCGCCAATTCGATTGCGAAGTCCGAATTTTAAGCTGCTCCATATAACTTTCGTGCAGCTCCGATAGGTGCAGCTTCGTCCCGCAGATGCCTGATGCCAGCCAGTCATCTGCTTTTCGGTTCGCTTCCCTCTGCCCTTCCCTTCCCGGCCGACTGCTTGTAAATGTTTTTCTTACGCCATCTTTCTGGACGGCGATCTGCCAGCGGTTCTGCTTCTCAAGCCACTTTGCCGTATTTGTCCTTTCTTTCATTTTTCTCCTCCTGATAGACAACCGCCCCCGGCAACGAGGGCGGTGTTTTTTTATTTTTCTGCCATTACATCGTATACAACCACGCCGTTCATAATCGTCAAGAGGGTGTTGTCCTCATTGGCATCGTTGACCACTGTGACTGTTACATATTTATCCTTTGCGCCAAGCGTATCAACAGCATCAGATATCGAATTGCACAGTTTAACCATGCTTTCACGCATTGTTACCCATGGCTCGTATGTATCGTCGTATCCGTCCGCTTTTGCTTGCGCCACTTCTGCAGCTACTCCTGACGCTTTTGCTGCTATAACAAGACCGGTGTCATCGTATTCTAAAGAGTACTCAATCCCTGTTCCCTCCGCATTTTTATCAAGCACAGTTTTTATGGCCGAAGCGACTACGGACATATCCACTTCCGTGTTTTGCTCCTCTTGCTGTTGCTGCTGATTTTGCTGATTGTCCTGTTTGTCTTTATCCTTTTCTCCACCGGCAAGCGCTCCGATGATTGCAATTATGATAACAATTAGGATTATTGCTGTTACCATCGTTTTTTTCTTCTTTGGCTTGATCTCTGGTGTTGTTTTCTCCATTTCCTCCATAGTCGTCTCCTCCAGTACTGATTATTGTACACTTTACGGTGTACGATTATATTTGGAAAGAACATCTGTTCTTAATCCCGAATTAAACCGTAGTTAAGGTTATTTGCATCGATTAGGACGAGGTATAAAATCATCATCGCCAGCAGGACAAAAATAACTGCGAAGAGTGTTTTGGACAGCTTCCGGCGCTGGCGCACCTGCTCTTTCAGAACCTCTATCATTTCTTCGCTGTTCTGGCTGTCTGTTTTGTTATAGACTTCCTTCACGAAATGCTTGTCGAGAGATATGTGCAGCGCTTGGCAGATGGAAGCAACGAGAAAAAGGCTCGGATTCTTGGTCGGCTCCGAAAGCAGCCGGGAGATCGTCCTCTCAACCGTCCCGGCATTGTCGGCCAAATCCTTGTGGGTCATTCCCTGCTCCTGCCGTTTTGTGGCTACCTCCAATAAAAAGTTATCCCAATTCCTTTCTTCGTCTGAATTCACAAACTCATCTCCTGTTTTTTGTTACCGGACACTTTTGTCCGAAAAACATGACAGTTTTTGCGCCGAAACCGCAACATTTGTCAGTACATATTGGCAATGCAATTTGTTACAATTGAATTGTACCAAATACATGCTGAATTTGGAAGGATTTTTATTTGACAATAATCGACAAAAGAGGAGGAACACCAATGGAGAAAAAGGAGGAATTCAAAAAGGCGGTGGAACGGATGTCTGACGAGCAGCTTGTTAAATATCTTCGGATTCTAAAGTTTTCATTAGACGAAGATATTTCTCAATTTTCTCATCTGTCAAAGTATCTGCGAAATCCATAAGGTCTTTCCGAATACCGGACAGCTCGCCTTCGGTGGGCTGTTTTTCTTTCCCCAAAAGGTAATCCACGCTTACGCCGAAGTAGTCAGCAACCTTTTGCAATGTTGCCTGCCTTGGAATTGTCCCTTTGCTCCACCGCGTAACCACGGAACGCATAAACCCCATTTCTTCGGCGACAGCAGACGGGGACTTCCCAATTTTATTACAAAGAGCAACATAGTTGATATAGAACAAACGCAACACACCCTTTTTGTGCAAATAGCAGAAAGTAAACAAAAGGAACAACTGCGTCTTGACTGTTGCGTTTGTTTACACTATAATGAAAACATAAGCAACAAGCGCAACACAAAGCGGGCACTCAATGTGCCATGATTCATTTTTCCTCGCAAGGATATGATAACACTTTGTGTAAACTTTTGCAACACAATATATAAAGAAGGGGGAAAAGTTTAGATGCCTGCACAATGGACTGGCGATGTGGTCGGCAAGATGCACAATAACAAGATTACAATGGCTCAGCTCGGAGAAAAACTCGGCGTTGGGAAAGCGTATGTGTGTGCGATATTAAATGGCCGCCGCAGCCCAAAGGGAGCCGAGCAGAAGTTTAACGCTGCACTGGACGAGCTTATCAAGGGAAAGGAGGAGGACAATGAAAGACTGGCATGACATGAGAAACGATGAATTTGAAAAATACCTTATCGAAGTCTACGGCGATACCAGCTGGAAAGCATACCTATTTAAGACCAGGCCACCGCAGATCATCACGGTTTTGTGTGGCGTTCTCTCCATCATCATAGCGGCAGTAGTGATATTATCCCATGTTGCATGAGGAGAGACAGGACGGCAAGCAGGAAACCGGCGATTGCAACTCCTGTTGTAATCCAATACCGGACGCTTAACTTCTTCTCGGCCCGCATGGCGGCTTTAACGCGCAAACCGTTTTCCGATAGGCAAGCAACTCCCTCATCAAAGGAGCCATTGCTAAACCAGTAGTATTCGCCGCCGAAACCGCCATCTACCAGCTTTGACCGGAGCATAGTTTGAAATTCAGATTTTGTCAATTTGGCGCTATTGCTTCGCTTGAATTTGCGAAATATTCTCTTTTCTTCTTCGGTCAAAGAATACGAAACATCAAATTTTTCGCTCATAATATCACCTCAACTATAGTCTACCACATGAAGGGAGGGACAGCAATGTCAAGGAAAGTTGATACCTACCGCAGGCTGCGAGCGCTGATGCTGGAACTTGGCCACGACCAGACAAGCCTTGGGAAGCGCACCGGTATGAGCCGCCAGCAGATCAGCGACAGAATGATTTGCAAGACCCCGTGGACATTGGAGGAAGTCTATAAGGTCTGCGATGCATTATTTATTCCAATAAAAGATGTCAAGAAGTTTTTCCCGCCAAACGGGGTGGAAAAGAAGGAGGAACAACATGGAAGCAACAACCAACACCTTTATCCGGTGGTTTAACTCGGATGAGATCGTACCCAGCAAGGACGGGCATTACCTGTGCCAGACAAATCCGGGAAGATACGCAACCTTGCCATTCAGCACCAAGCATCAGATGTTCAATGTCAGCGGAGATCATGTGGAGACCGCTATCGAGGTCCAGTGGTGGGCATCCTTACCGGAGCTTCCGCAAAAGGAGGTACAGGAAGATGAGTAAAAAGGAGTGGCTGCAGGAAGCCTTGGCCGTAGTCCTCGGAATGGGAGCCATCTTCGTAGCAGCGGCTATCCTGCTGCTGGTGAGGTAAGGCCATGGAGCAGAACGAGAGGATAGCAATTATCCGGGAGAAGTTCCCCGGTTACACCAAGCCGCTGGACAGTATGTGCAAACGGCCGGAGCATTATGGCATCCGGCGTACTGCAGAAGCCGAAGCGCTGATAGCGGACAAGCCCGGCAGGAAACGGGAAGCAAACTATAAGCTGTCTGTTCGTATTCCTTTGGGTTATGTGAATATGGCGGAGTTCCGTCAGCAGCTTATCGAAATGGGTTACTGCAACTTCACAGCATGGGTTCTGCGCTGTATCCGCCGCCAGCAGGAGGAATACAAAAAAAGAAAGGCCCCCGCAAAAGACGGGAGCCAATCCACCACCACAACTATACACGATAAGGGGAGGGATGTCAAGTGATCGTATACAAGGGAACAGATAAGGACATGAAGTGCCGAGGCTTCCAATTTGAACTCGGCAAAGAATATGTGGAGGAGGAAGCGAAACTGTGCGAAAAAGGATTCCACGGCTGCGAGTACCCGCTGGATGTGTTCGCCCATTACGCCCCGGCCGACAGTCGGTTTTTCGTGGCTGATCTCGATGGTGTGACGGACGAAAGAGAAAGCTGCGACACCAAGCTGGTTGGGACGAAAATAAAACTCCGGGCGGAAATCGGCATTGCTGGTATCGTAAAAGCTGCTGTCGAGTACATAAAGGAAAGAGCCGAAAGCGGCGACAATCAGACCGGCAACCGTAGCGCAGCCACCAACACCGGCGACTATAGCGCAGCCACCAACACCGGCGACTATAGCGCAGCCACCAACACCGGCAACCGTAGCGCAGCCACCAACACCGGCGACTATAGCGCAGCCACCAACACCGGCGACTATAGCGCAGCCACCAACACCGGCAACCGTAGCGCAGCAACCAACACCGGCGACCAGAGCGCAGCCACCAACACCGGCTACTGTAGCGCAGCCACCGTTGATGGAAAGGAGTCTATTGCAATCGTCACCGGGGCCGATAGTAAGGCATCCGGCGCCATTGGGTGCTGGCTCGTCCTAACCGAGAGGGGCAACTGGAACGGTGACACTTGCCCCATTAAAGAGGTGCGAGCGGTAAAGGTAGATGGTGAGATTATAAAACCGGGGGTATTTTACAAACTGGAAAATGGGGAGGTCGTGGAAGCATGAACCCATACAATGTCCCGGATAGGCCCATCCCGAGCTGGGTGGATAACTACGATGATAAGCCGCACATCTGCCCGGAGTGCGGCTGCGAGATCAACGAGACCATTTACATTAAGGACGGAATGGTCATTGGCTGCGAAAACTGTGTTAAGCGTTTTGACGCCAGCGATGCGGATGCTGACAGGTACTTTGATGAAGAACCAGACAGATATTAAGGAGGAGCTATGGAGAACTACTTTCGGGAATTGAACAGCATCAACTGCTCTGACAAGACAGAGAAGAAGAATGGCCTTACATACCTTTCCTGGGCATGGGCCTGGGGAGAAATCAAGAAGCTGCACCCGGATGCCACCTATACCATCTACGAGGATGCTAATGGCCTGTTTTACCACACAGACGGTAAGACCTGCTGGGTTAAGACTGGCGTAACCGTCAATGGCATTGAGCACATCGAGTATCTGCCGGTCATGGATAACCGCAACCGCTCAATCCCGGCCAGTGATGTTACCTCATTCGATGCCAATAAGGCAATCCAGCGTTCCCTTACAAAAGCCTGTGCCCGTCATGGCCTTGGCCTGTATATCTACGCTGGCGAGGACTTGCCGGAGGGTGCAGAAAGAGAACCGGAGCCTACCGAGTATTGCATTGACTGCGGGCAGCAGATCACCGGTATCAACAAGCGCAACGGGGAGTATTGGCCTGTAAGCGAGATCGCCGCCTACAGCGTCCAGCGGTTCGGCCGCAAGCTGTGCCCGAACTGCCAGAAGAAAGCCTTTGCCGCCGAAAAGGAGGCCGAGAAGAATGGAGCTTGACCTGTGGAGCGAACTCCAGCAAAAATCCAACCAACTACAGGCTTCCGTTAAGGCACTTAGAAAGTCCGGCGGAGAATATGCGGCGGCGGAGCGGGACTACAAAATCCTGCTCCGCACGGAGTGTCTGAAACTCAAAGATGATGGTGTTGCAATCGGACTGATTGATAAGACCTGCTACGGGATACCGAGCGTGGCAGAAGCACGGTTTAAGCGAGATGTTGCCGAAGCAGTCTACAAGGCGAACTTGGAAGCCATCAACAGCCTTAAACTGCAAATCAGGATCATCGATAACCAAATCGGCCGGGAATGGGGACAGGCTGGGAGGTGTGACGGTTGAAAAACGAATGGGGCGCAAAGCTTGACCGAAACGGTTACGCTCCGAGCATCGTACAGGCCGACACATCCAAGTGCTTTTTGTGCCAGCGATCCGGCGTAAAACTCGACCGGCACGAAATCTTCGGCAACGCCATGCGGAGCAAAAGCAAGCGCATGGGGCTTTGGGTGTCCCTGTGCCACACGCCATGCCACCTGACACACGCACACAGCTGTGCCGAGGTGATGGACTGGCTGCACCGGCTGGGCGAGCAAGCCTGTATCGACAACTACGATTTCACAATCCCGATGTTCCGGGAGGAATTCTACACGAACTATTTGGAGGAAACAGAATGCTGAACAAAGCGATCCTTAATGGGCGTCTGACAAAGGCTCCAGAACTGAAACAGACCCAGAACGGCAAGAGCGTGTGCAGCTTTACCATTGCGGTAGACCGCAACCGTGACCGAGAAAAGACTGACTTCGTACCCATCGTAGCGTGGAACAAGACCGCCGAATTCGTAAACCAGTGGTTTGGCAAGGGCGATCTTATCACCATTGTGGGGCGCATCGAAGTTCGCAACTACGAGGACAAGAACGGCAATAAGCGCACAGCCACAGAGGTTATCGCAGAGGAAGCTCTTTTCGGCGGCAGCAAATCTACCGGCAAGGCAGAGGAAAAGCCCGCAGAGAGCGAGCAGGGCGGATTTGAAGAAGTCGAGGGCGACCCTAACGACCTCCCATTCTGACGGGAGGTGAGGAGGAATGCCGAATAGATTGATAAAGGATAGCTTCCGCACAAGCGACAAGATAGCATCCTTAACGGATTTCGAGTTTCGGCTTTGGGTAAGTCTTATTGTTTCGGTAGACGATGCAGGACGAGGAGATGCCCGACCTGCAATCATCAAAGGCAACGCATTCCCGCTTCGGGAACGGGTTACTGCAAAAGATATCAACGATGCGCTCCACGGTTTGGCGGCCAAAGGCTGCGTTTCCCTCTACGAGGTGGACGGGAAGCCCTACTTTTGGTTCCCGACTTGGGCCGAACATCAAAGGATACGAGAATGCAAACCAAAATATCCCGACCCGCCTAAAAACAGCGGCTTTACACCGTCTGCGGAAATCTGCGGCGAGTTGCCGCAAGTTGCTGCGGATTGCGGCGAGCTGCGGCCTGAATCCAATCCGAATCCGAATACTAATCCGAATCCGAATACAAGTACCCCCCATGCCCCCCAAGGGGGCCGGTTTGCCGAATTTTGGGCGCAATATCCCAAGAAAGTCGGCAAAGGCGCAGCGGAAAAGGCTTTTGAGCGCATCAAACCGGATAAGCAGACCTTTGACCGCATGATGGATGCCATATCTGCACAGAAGCGGAGCCGCCAATGGACGGAGAACAACGGCCAGTACATCCCAAACCCTGCGACATGGCTGAACCAGCGCAGGTGGGAGGACGAGCTTCCGCAGGGGGAAACCGAGGTAAAGCAGCTGCCCAGCTATGACCTGGCGCTGGCGGAGCGGATGATGGAGGAGAACGCATGAGTGACAAAGTAGATATCGCCGTAAAAAGGCTGAAAGAAGCAACGGAGATGTCGCAGGCGCTATATGAACAGCCGCTTGTGATAACCTACAGCGGTGGAAAGGACAGCGATACTATCCTGAAGCTGGCGCAGATTGCTAAAATCCCGTTTGAGGTGCTCCACAACCATACGACTGCCGACGCCCCTGAAACTGTTTACCATGTCCGCAACAAATTTCGGGAGCTGGAACTTTCAGGTATCAAATGCGACATTGACTACCATGTGCAACCTGATGGGAAAAGGGTTACCATGTGGAACCTTATCCCCCGTAAGTTGATGCCACCGACCAGACTGATGCGCTACTGCTGTTCGGAGCTGAAAGAGGGTGGTGGAAAAGACCGCTTTATAATCACTGGTGTCCGGTGGGCAGAAAGTGCTGCTCGGAAGAAAAACAGGGGCAGCTTGGAGGTTATAGCACGCCGAAAGGAAAGGAGTCTTATCCTCTCCAACGACAATGACGAGGATCGCCGGTTATTTGAAAGCTGCCAAATGGCGGGCAAGCGGGTGGTAAATCCCATCATCGACTGGACAACCGAAGATGTTCTTGATTTCTGCAAAGCGGAAAAGGTGAATCTTTGCCCGCTTTATGCGGAGGGTTGGCATAGAGTGGGATGTATTGGGTGCCCTATGGCAGGAAAGAAAAGATACATTGAGTTTGCGAGGTACCCGACATACAAAAAAGCATACATAGCAGCATTCGATAGAATGATCGAGGAACGGAAGCGGCGGGACATGATGAAAGGCTTTACCAGAATGGGCGATACAGGCGTTGATGTTTTCCACTGGTGGATGGAGGATGGCATACTTCCAGGGCAAACCGTCCTGCCGGGATTTGAGGAGGACGCGTGAAAATAACAATTCCCGAAATCCCCCCGTCGCTGAACAAATACGCTGGTCGGGCGAACGCCTGGGACTACCGAGCGGAAAAGCAGCGCTGGCTGCAGCTGTTTGTTGCATACTGCCCCAAGTGCAAACCAATGGGCAAGGCCATAGTGACAATCACCTACTACTTCCCCACCCGGCACCGGCATGACCCAGACAACTACAACGGCAAGATGCTGATGGACGGGCTGGTACACCGGGGAGTAATCGCCGATGATAGCTTTGACCATGTAGAGCTGCGGCTGCGTGGGGCATATGACCCCAAAAACCCAAGAACAGAAATTGACATAGAGGAGGTAACGGATGAAAGTACTTGAATTGTTTGCTGGAACACGGAGTATAGGGAAAGCGTTTGAAAACAGAGGGCATCAAGTGTTTTCTGTGGAATGGGATAAGAATTTTGAAAACATCGATCTTTATGCAGATATCTTAACAGTCACGACGGATGAAATTCTGAATCGTTTTGGACGCCCGGATGTGATTTGGGCAAGTCCGGACTGTTCCACATTCAGCATTGCCGCTATAAGCCATCACCGGAGAAAAAATCCTGTAACAGGAAACCTTGACCCTGTCAGTGACTATGCAAAATTTTGCGATATGGTAGATCAGCATGTATTACAACTAATCAAGGACCTTAATCCAAGGTTTTGGTTCATCGAAAATCCAAGGGGCGGGATGCGGAAGATGTCATGGATGCAAGGTTTTCCGAGGTACACTGTTACATATTGCCAATACGGGGATACACGAATGAAGCCAACGGATATTTGGACGAACCACCCGGAGCCTCAGTTCAAGCCAATGTGCAAGAATGGTGACCCTTGCCACGAAAGAGCTCCCCGTTCTGCAACTATTCGGGCGATGAAGGCCAAGGGGATTAAAATGGAGGTTGGAGGGACACAGTACGGATTAAAGAATAGCCGTGAAAGAAGCATAATTCCCAAAGCACTGTGCCAGCACATAGTGGATATTTGCGAAGAAGGACTATCAAAGGAGGTACCCTGATGGGGCAGAAGGATGTAGAGCGGGAGAAGCCGCTTTTTGAGGGACAAAATGCCGAGGAATTTATCAAGCGATGGAACGCTATCACCAAAGCCATAAAAATGCGCGCAGAGATGTCCGAGCATGAAAAGGTGGTGAGTTATGATGTCATACGATAAAGCGTCTCCTAACGCCAAAATCGGCTGTTCTAATTCAAACGACCCGGAGTTCCTGGAGCAGCTGGTGCGGGAGGGCAAGACAAACAGGGAGATTGCCTTAATTCTCGATCTTGATTACGGCTCTGTGGCACAAATCTTGTCTCGCTATGGAATCAAGAGAGACCCCAACCGGCCCTGCAAGAGATGCGGAGGGCCGATAGGCAGCACCAACACCAGGCAGCTGTATTGCAAGGAGTGCCAAAATGCCGTGGATGAAGTTGCCCAGGCAGAGATCACCGAAGAGGAACAGGAACGCCGGGAGCAGGCAGCCTATTACAAAGGCTGGCAGGACGGCAAGCAATATTATCTTGAGAATTTTGGAGGGTGAGCCAATGACCGTAAAGGACTACTACGAAACAATCCGGGACATAGAAAGGCTGGCTGCGTTGGTTGACGCAGAGGGGGATGTTACACTCGACCATGACGATGCGGAGCAGATATGGGCGCTGCTGCTGGACTACAAGGATTTGCTGATGGCTAAGGAGGTGGGATGATGTGCAAGGCCGTTATGGTAAGTATACGACCGAAGTGGTGCGAGAAGATTATCAGAGGTGAGAAAACCATTGAGGTGCGAAAGAACCGCCCGAATATGGAAACGCCGTTTAAGTGCTATATCTACTGCACGAAGCCAAAATACGAACACGAGGATTTTATCCGTACTGATTACCCGAAACCGCAGTTTTACGGAGGCGGGAAGGTCATCGGTGAGTTTATCTGCGACGCGATTGTCCGTGTGAACATCTGCGGATTCTGGGACGATAGTGGGAAGCAGCTCGACAATCGGCTCAAAGAAACATGTTTGACCTCAGAAGAGTTATGCGACTACCTTGGCGAAAAGGTCGGTTACGGATGGCATATCTCCGACCTGAAAATCTACGACACGCCGAAGGAGTTGAGCAAGTTTTCGCGCCCGTTTGAAAACTGCATAGACAAAGTGTGTGATGAATTTGGGTGTGAATCATGCGAAAATGGCGGTCATATTAAGCGCCCGCCCCAAAGCTGGTGCTATGTGGAGGAAATGTGATGGATGCTGTGAAGTTTATTGAGGAATGGAATCGTATGCTGAAGGTTGAAGGTAAGGCCCCCTGTATTGAGTTTTGTACTACACGAACTCCCGAGGAAACGGTGTTCTCTGTTGGAGAATGGTCTGCTGCACATCCGCGCAAGACACGGCAGAGCGTGTTTTTAGAGCGCTACCCGGAGGCGAGGCTTGATGGGTACGAAGTACTGCGGCTTTGTCCGTCTGATATTTCTGCTGCTCACCGAGATAGCGAAGGGTGTGGATACCCAGAACAAAGGTGTACAGACTGCCGTCGTAAGTTCTGGATGCAGGAGGTAGAGTGATGGAACGACTGACAGAATATGAAAGCATTGGAGGAACAAGATGGCAATCAGCGATAAGAAAGCCGTGGAAGCGATAAAAACGCTTACAGAGTATTGCGGTGAGCAGCGAGGGTGTCAAAACCGCATCTTGCATTTGTACAGCCCGAGCAAGTGGAAATGCAGCCTTGATGCATTCGATTTGCGGGACATTTTAAGTAACATTGAGGCGAAGAGGAAACATCGCGGGTATTTGCAGTAAAGGAGGGCCGACAATGGCTGACCAAATGCAGTTATATGACACATCGGAGAAACAATCAAGTAACAACACAGGTAAAGCTAAACGGAAGTGGGAAAATGGTTTCCAGAGATGGAGCGACCGGCACAGTGCAGATGGTGGTAGCTCTTTTGGGTGCTGTGGATTCGGCAGTATGTGTGACTATTGTGAGGATAATTCATATGGACGCTCGTGTGTCAGGGCGCTGAACGCCATGATCCGCGAAAAGCGTCTGAAAATCGATTACGAAAAGACTGGTTATGAAGAAGTATGGGAGGGGATTTTTGACAATGGCTGAATACATAGACAGGGAAGCGTTTAAGAAAAGCGTCGAGGAGCGTTATTGCAAGTCGTGCAAGGCGGAGAAGAAAGACCACAACGGATGCTGGTGTCGTGCCTGTTGGGTTGACGATATGCTCGATGAGGTAGAGTGTTTCCAGCCCGCTGATGTTGCCCCGGTGGTGCATGGACGGTGGGAATACATCCCGCAAACGCTTAACACGCTCAGTCAGTTTAGGTGCCCGTTTTGTAGGTGGTGGTCTCTTGACCCGTCTATTGACGGCGCTTACAACTACTGCCCCAACTGCGGGGCGAAGATGGACGAAAAGGAGGCTACTTATGATTAAGCCCTATATCAAAAATGAAACTGCAGTGGATATTATCTGTAGTATCTGCGACAGAATGTATCCGGGAATGGACTGTGAGCCTGCCGACTGTGAGTGGATGAAGATGCTGGCGGAGGAATCTGTTGATGCGGTGCCGGTGGTCAGATGCAAAGACTGCAAGTACAGAGATGGCACACCGGGGCAGCCGAATATACTTTGTGCGCAGATGCACGAGGAAGATTTCTGCTCCTACGGCGAAAGAAAGGAGGAGTCACATGATAGACTACAAAAAGGCTTGCAAGTGGGAACTTGGCAAGTATTACGAAAAGCTCATGGCCATCGACAGCCTGCAGGACGAGATCGATATGTTGACGGCCAGAATGGAGGGCATCAGGTCGCCCAAAATGGACGCCACACCTGTACAGGGCGGCAGCTCGACTGCCGAGGAACGCATCATAAACGCCATCTGCAATAGGGACAACCTAACCGTCAACCATGAGCTGGTTAAGTGGCAAGTGCGGCAGATGGACCGTGGCCTGTCTATCCTGACCGACCAGCAGCGCAGGATACTTGAGGTGGCCGTCATGCGGCGTGAGTACAATGCCATCGATAGATTATGTGACGAGCTGCACATCAGCAGGTCGGAGCTGTACCGCAGGATGGACGAGGCCATCAAGAGATACGCTATTTGCCGATACGGTGTGACCGAGCTGTAAAACTTGGGACAAATTCGGGACAAAATAACGCCTAACATAGTGTATACTAATATCGTGGTAAAACACAGACTTCCCTTGACATTCCTCCTGGTGGGGAGCCGGGCCCCTAATCCCGGCAATCTGCTCCCGTAGCTCAATGGTAGAGCGGCTGCCTTGTAAGCAGCGGGTTATAGGTTCAAGCCCTATCGGGTGCTCCACCTTCATGTTTTACCTCCTTTTTACGGGGCCGCCGATGCCCCGTTATCCCATCGGCCGAAGATACATGACCTTCGTA
>OGDF01004778.1_pt1 | contig 14976 bp, 16 predicted proteins | sample 1570141 | NCBI WGS metagenome assembly OGDF01 (sample SAMEA4370581, study PRJEB24528) | human gut metagenome | reverse complement strand
TAGCGCGCCAGATTGTGGCTCTGGAGGCCCAGGGTTCGAATCCCTGTATCCACCCGTATTTCCCTGGGAAGCAGTTCCCGGGGCTTTTTTGTTTTGTTGGGGAAGCTGCTGTGTTAATAGGTCCTATGTCAATGGATGGGGCGGAGTTCATAAGAACTCTGCCCCATCGTTGGTTCTGGAATGGTTTGTGATAGCTATTAAAAACTTCCGGGAGCTTTAACCGCGTTCAGAGGTTAGATTTCCTGTTGCAAACAGATAAAAAAAGTGCTTATAATAAAAATTACAAGCACTGGATTTGCGAATCATTTCCTGGGCCAACGGGATTCGAACCCGTGGAATGCAGGAGTCAAAGTCCTGTGCCTTACCGCTTGGCGATGGCCCAGGAAATGATTCGCTGTCATATGAATGTGGCTGAATCTTTGATACAACCATAACGATATTATTTTACCATAAGACATGGAAAAATACAAGCAAAGGTTCTTCGGAACAGTGACAAAGAGAAAAGCGAGTTATTTTTCGCGAGTAGGGATTTTACGAACTGAAAATTCCGTATGATACCGCTGCGATCGAGGATTTTGCCGATTCGGAATGCGAAGCATTGGAAAATTTTGTTACACAGTATATGCTATGGTAACGGGAAACATACGAAAGGGGTAGAAGGAATGGCAGAGAATAAGCCGATGGATATTGTGGAAAAACCAACAAAAAATGAAACAGTCTGTGAAAAAAGCCGCGGGGACCGCGCGCGGGAACTGTTCCGGGAAGGTTACAATTGCTCCCAGGCGGTGACGCTGGCATTTGCTGAGGAGCTGGAAGCACGCGGGATCAGCAGAGAGATGGCGGCAGGCCTGGCGTCCTCGTTTGGCGGCGGCCTCGGAAGACTTCGGGAGGTATGTGGCTGTGTCAGCGGAATGGCACTGGTCTGTGGGGCTCTGGAAGGCTATACAGACCCGAAGGCGGCAGCGGCGAAGCAGGATCACTATAAGAAAATTCAGGAGCTTGTAACGACGTTCAAGAACGAGAACGGAAGCTACATCTGCCGGGAGCTGCTGGCCGGGATTAATACGGATACGAATCCGGTGCCGGAGGCGAGAACGGAGAGCTACTATAAAAAGCGCCCGTGTGCAGAGCTCGCAGCCTGTGCAGCGGATATTCTGGAGAGACATTTGAAAGAGAACCAGAAATAATAAAATCAACTTCGGCGTGCTGCGGTGAACTGCTTGCAGCGGCAGTTCGGGCGAAGAATTGAATTTCCGATTTTGAGAAGAAAAGAACTCATCTCTGAGGTATCAAGATGCCATGGAGGTGAGTTTTAAGCAAAAAACGACCCGCCGCAAAAGCGACGGGTCATCCTGCCTTTATATTTTACGCAGTAAGCTTTGTAAGCTGCTATACTCTGAATTAGAGGATTCCAGCCGGAAGAGCAACGCCTACGCCCGGTCCGAACGGAAGTCCGATCATCATCCAGATAACAACTACGATGATCCATGCGATCTGAAGAACGATGGACATCGGAATCATGTTGGAGATCAGAGTACCAATTTTGAGATCCGGAACGTACTTTGTCTGAGCAACACTTAAGATCATCCAGATATATGCGGACATCGGTGTCCAGCAGTTGAACGGGGAGTCACCGATTCTGTAAAGTAACTGTGTGAAGCCCGGATGGTAACCGAGGAGCATGAACATCGGAACGAAGATCGGAGCGAAAATAGCCCACTTCGCGGAACCGGAGGATACGAAGATGTTGACGAAGGAGCAGAGAAGGATGAAAGCTACACAGAGCGGAATGCCTGTGAAACCTGCAGCCTCGAGACCATCAGCACCTGCGATCGCAAGGAGTGTACCAAGCTTTGTCCAGTTGAATAAGCCCTGGAACTGTCCGCAGAAGAAGCAGAACAGAACGTAGGAACCCATGCCATCTGCTTAGACATTGCCTTGTTGACATCAACAGCGTTCTTGAATGTGCCTGCAGTGAAGCCGTATGCAAGACCGCAGAGACAGAACAGAACGAACAGGATCGGGATCAGGCCCTTTAAGAGCGGGGATCCGATAAACGCACCGTTCTCGCCGGAAAGAAGACCGGTGAAGAATCCGATTGCAATGATGATGATGTAGATGATCGCGGTAAGACCTGCAGCATTAAGACCTTTCTTCTGCTGCGGAGTAACTTCTTCAAGTTTTGCTTCTCCGGCACCCTCGTATTTTCCGAAACGCGGCTCGATCATATGTACGGAACAGAATCCGATAACTGCTGCGCAGAGGAAGGTGGAGAAGATCATGAAGAACCAGTTACAGGTCGGGTCAACCTGGAATGTTGTATCCGGGATGAATGCCTTGATCGCATCGTTTGTAAGACCCTGTAACAGAGTATCAGTACCGGCAACCATCAGGTTCGCTGTGAAACCGGCCTGAGCACCTGCGTAACCAACCATCATACCAACTACCGGGTGTTTGCCAACGCCCATGTAAACGATAGCAGCCATCGGCGGGATAACGACCATTGCGGTATCGGAAGCGATGTTACCAACGGTACCAACGAATGCGATTACGTACGGGATCATAGCTGCCGGAACGTTCTTTAAGGAACTGTTCAGCATGGAGATCAGCATTCCGGACTCCTCACAGAGACCGATACCGAGTGTCATTGTGATAACCAGACCTAACGGAGCGAAACCGGTAAAGTTCTTTACCATGTTGCCTAAGATCCAGTCAACGCCGTCTTTGGAGAACAGGTTCGCAGATGTTACGACTTCTCCGGAAGCCGGGTTTGTAAGGGCAACGCCCATTACACTGAAGATGCAGCCGATGATGGCTGTGATAAGGAAAAGCCAGCAGAACAGAATCGCTGGCGGCGGCAATTTGTTACAAACTTTTTCGATACCATCAATCAGTTTGTCCACGCCGGTTTTCTTTACGGTTGTGTCTTTGCTCATTTGAAAAACCTCCTGTAAATTAAATTACGGGATCTAAACCCCCGAAATCCCGCTTGCATGGATATTATACTATAAATGGTTCGAAAAAGCTATATATTTTTTATAAAGTGTTTATAATTTTTATTTTTAAATTAGAAAACTGGAAAAAAAGCCGGAGATTTCGCTAAATGGAATGATAAATATTTGGCAAAAATGCACAAATCAGGAAATGGCGAATATGAGAAGATTATTGCGTTTATAGTGGTTTCGTGTTAAGATAAAGTATCGTGCATGAAACGTGATGACAGATAATAAAGGAATCCTGCCTGATGGATTCAAAAGAGACTGTCGGTGGCAGCAACTGCCAATGTGCGGTTAATTGAATACCTGGGAGGATAAAATATGTTTGGTGGAAACTTTCAGACATGGAAACTTCATTCGGCGCAGGACTACTTTATGTTCTTTGCCTACCTACTGGCCGGTGTGCTGGTGTTCTGGCTGATCGCGAAGCACATGAACAAACAGCGGAACCACGAAAAGGCTGTAGAAAAGGTCTCCGCGCGGCTGAAAAAGATCTGTGGAAAGCCCGGTGAGGTTTTAAAGAACGCGACTTTAAATCTGCCGGAAGGAAAAATGACGTTTGACGCGGTCCTTATGGATAAGAGAGGCGTTTACCTTGTAAGAACTTACGGCTGGGGAATTAAGATATACGGAACTCCGGACGGAGCAATGTGGCGGCGAGAAGACGCAAAGAGAAAAGAAGAGTTTGAAAATCCGCTTCTGGAGCTGAAAAAAGGCGCGGCGGAGATCACAAAGGTGATGGAAGAAAACGGAGTTCAGAACCTGAAGGTGATGCCGATGGTCGTATTCGCGGACAACTTCCAGACTCCGGAGCTGTATCTCGGATATGGTTCTTTCTCCACAACGTATCAGGAATTGAAGAACTGGTATAAAAAACAGTCAGGAGTAAAAGAAGCGCAGTACGATTACGATAAGGTTTCTTCTATTATAAAAGGACTTGCAAAATAAGAAAACGGAAGATGAATAAAACGGGCAGTTCCGAAATGGAGCTGCCCGTTTTTTGACAAATCTGTTATGTACTGCCGAAAGTTTTAAAGGATACCAACCGGAAGAGCGGAACCAACACCCGGTCCGATCGGAAGACCGATGAGATACCAGATGATGAAGAAGATCACCCAGATCACTTCGAGGATAACAGCGATCGGAAGAAGGTTGGAAATAAGAGTACCGATCTTGATATCCTTCATGTACTTTGTCTGTGCGGTTGCGAGAACCATCCAGATATACGGGGACATCGGTGTAACTGCGTTTGTCGGGGAATCACCAAGTCTGTAAAGCAGCTGTGTGAAGCCCGGATGGTAACCAAGGAGCATGAACATCGGAACGAAGATCGGCGCGAAGATCGCCCATTTTGCGGAACCGGATGACATGAAGATGTTTACGCAGGTTACAACGAAGATAAAGCAGATGAATAACGGGATACCTGTGAAGCCTGCGGACTGAAGAAGATCAGCGCCGCCGATCGCAAGGAGTGTACCGAGCTTTGTCCAGTTGAATAAGCCCTGGAACTGTCCACAGAAGAAGCAGAAGGAAACGTAGGATCCCATAGCTGCCATCTGTTTGTTCATTGCTTTACTGATATCACCGGATTTTGTAAATTTACCGGAGCCGAAGCCGTACATAATGCCGCAAAGTGCGAAGAATACGAACAGGATCGGGATCAGTCCCTTTAAGAGCGGGGAACCGACGAAAGCACCGTTCTCGCCTGCCAGCGGGCCTGTGAAGAAGCCGATAACAAGAAGGACGATATAAATAACAGCGGTGATACCGGCCCAGCGGAGACCTTTGCTTTCCTCACCGGACAGCTTTTCGAGCTTTTCATCATCGCTGCCCTCATATTTACCGAAACGCGGCTCTACGACCTTTGTACAGATAGCGCCGATGACGATCGAGCAGAGGAAGGTGGAAGCGATCATGAAGAACCAGTTACAGGTAACATCTACCTGGAAGGTTGTGTCCGGTAAAAAGCCTTTGATTGCGTCGTTTGTAAGACCCTGAAGCAGGGAATCAGTACCGGCAACCATAAGGTTTGCGGTAAAGCCAGCGTTTGCGCCAGCGTATCCGCAGATCATACCAACGATCGGGTGTTTGCCTGCACCGATGTAAAGAAGTGCCGCGATCGGAGGAACGATGATATTTGCTGTATCAGAAGCGATATTTCCGATGGTTCCCACGAATGCGATAAGGTACGGAACAAGAACCGGAGGAACGTCGCTTAAGCAGCTCTTTAAGAGGGACATAACCAGGCCGGACTCCTCACAGAGACCGATACCGAGGGTCATGGTGATTACCAGACCGAGCGGTGCGAAACCTGTGAAGTTCTTTACCATACTTTCAAGGAACCAGTGCAGTCCGTCTACCGAGAAGAAGTTCTGGGAAACAACGGCCTCTCCGGATGCCGGGTTGATCAGGCTTACACCGGCTACGGTTGCAATCGTACCGATAATCGCTGTGAAAAGGAAGAGCCAGCAGAACAGGATTACCGGATCGGGAAGTTTGTTACATACGTTTTCGACTACGGTCAACGCCTTGTCGAGCCAGGTCTGTTTTGTTGCAGTATTGGTGTTTTCGCTCATACAGAAACCTCCTGTAATAGTAAAAGTACGAAATAACTGAAAAAACAGGGAGATTTCCAGCAATTTCGCCGACAAAGTAAAAAGTTAATTCTTTGCTAAGAATGAAAAATATTAACTTTTTATAAAACGATTATATATCTTTTGTGAATGACTGTCCACACCTTTTTTTATTTAGTCAAATGTTTTTACAACTTATATTATTAATACAAAACGAATAATTTAGAAAATTCAGACAAAAACAAAGCAGATCAGGAGAGATCCGGCCAGGAAACCGGATAAAGCTGGGGTATTTTCTTGCGGAGATGGCAGATCCATGTTAAGATAAGTGAGTAAGATTTGCGATGCGGGGACTAAAAAAGAGGTCCGTGCAGAGGAAAAAACAGGAGGGGTTAGCAGATGATTAACGAAAAGAGACTGCTCGACACATTCATTGGCTACGCGATGATCGACAGCGAGACAAAGAATGAGAAAGCGATGGGGGAAAAGTTAGTTGAGGATCTGAAGGCACTCGGTCTGGAAATAAAGACCGATAAGGCCGGAGAGGGGTTCGGATCCAACGGATTTAACGTATGCGCATATCTTCCGGGAACGATTCCGGGTGAGCCGACTATTATGTGTGCTCACATGGATACCGTGACTCCGGGTAACGGGATCAAACCGTTGATCGATGACGGAATTATCCATACAGATGGATCTACGATCCTTTCCGGTGATGATAAGTCCGGAATCGCGGCGATCATGGAGGCTGTCAAGGTGATCAAAGAGCAGAATCTTCCGTGCCGCAACACAGAGATCTTATTCACTATCGGTGAAGAGGGCGGAATGAACGGCGTTAAAAATATGGATCTGTCCATGATCAAAGGCAAAGAGGCAATGGTATTCGATGCCAGCGGTGATGTTGGAAAGATCTTAACCTGCGGACCTGGCCAGATCAAGATCTTCGCGACGATCATCGGACGTTCCTCCCATGCAGGACTTGCTCCGGAAGAGGGAATCAGTGCGATCCAGGTAGCGGCAAAGGGAATCGCAAAGATGAACCTGCTCCGCATTGATGAGGAGACGACCTGCAATATCGGTACCTTAAAGGCTGAGTACGCAACCAATATCGTTCCGGAAAAGGCTGAGTTCGTGGCAGAGGTGAGAAGCCGCAACCTCGATAAATTAAACGCGCAGGCTGCCCATATGCAGAAATGCTTACAGGATGCCTGTGACGAGATGGGTGCAAAGCTTGAGATCGAGTTAAAGACAAACTATGTAAGCTTCAATGTTGCGAATGACGATCCGATGGTACAGAGAGTGTTCGAGTCCTGCAAGCGCATCGGCTGCGAACCGATGACTGCAAAGGGCGGCGGCGGAAGCGACGCGAACGTAATGGCCCTTCACGGAATCAAGCCGATCGTTCTCTCTACCGGTATGACGAAGGTACATACTACGGGTGAGACGCTGAAGATCGAGAACCTCAATAAGTGCGCGGAGCTTGTTCTGGATCTGATGACACACTAATGAATAATAGAATAAGATTTGCGGAATATATAAAAAGAAGGCAAATAGATTACAGGGCAGCCGATAAAAGGGCTGCTCTGTTTTTAGGTTTAACAGGAGATTACGATGGAACGACCAGATAAAAAAAGCACTAACGTGCCTTAAGATGCGCATTCGCGCGAAGATGCAGATTGTAGCAAATACCTGTGCCGGGTGAGAGAACACGTCGATGGGTTTTCGGACATGAAAAAACTCCGGTTCTGGCATACCGGAGTTTTTTCACACAAATACTAAAAAAGGGGGATGTATGAGTATCGAATATATGTCAATTCCGGATCCTCGTGGATCCGAGAATTATGTTTAGTCGAGTCCGGCATAAATGTGCGCGCATTTCATTTGCCTGCCGGCCCCATTTTTATATATACCTGATCAGGCGCTACACGCCTCGTCTTTCGTTTTTATAAAACGCTTCGTGATGTCTTTGCTGATTGGTATCTTTTATGATACAAAGTATACAGGAAGAATGTGACGGAAGTATGGAGAAACTCTAAAAGGAAAATAAAATAAGTGGAGATTTTCTAACGAAAAAATAACCATTTCTTTAGAATTTGTTTATTGTCATGAAAAAAGAGCCGTGGTATAGTTCTGATGCAGTATAACAGATGGCTGTACGCCGGAAAATGCCCTGAGTACCCGGGGAGATGTCTGCGGGGCAGATACCGGAAAAGCAGAAGACTCCTGGAGTACATATAAAAGAAGATTCCGGGAGCACATATAAGATCAGAGGAGGAACTTTTAACCATGAAGAAACACGTTTTACTGGTGGCGGCGCTGTGCATGACAGCAGTGATGGCGACCGCATGCGGATCAAAACATACACAGACACAGGAAACCGCAGCAGAGACAACGACAGAAGCTTCCGATGCGGAAACGAAAGCGGCGGACACGACAAAACCGGATCTTTCCAATGTGGATCCGAAGATGGCGGAAGGTCCGGGAGCGTTCGAGACAGATGAGAGCTCTGAAGGTGTACAGGTGGAGGAGATCTCCGGTGAGGAGCTGGCGAAGCTCCAGAGTGAGGTGGCTGCAAAGCTTGAAAAAACGGATTACAAGTCTTACGCAAAGGAGCTTGTCGAGATCGTGAAGAATAAGGATATGGAAGGCCTCGCGGACCATATTGATTTTCCGGCGTTTATCTCCTGTGTGAAGACAAACGGCGGAATGGTGGATACAAAGGAAGATTTCATGAAACTGGACCCGGTTGAGATCTTCTCCGATGAGATGGAGGCAGCGATCGGAAAGGTGGATGTTGATACCCTTGAACCGGTTATGGCAGGAATTGTTCTGGGCGACGGTGTTCCGAATATCATCCTCGGCATTACCGTGGACGGAGAACTTGCGATCACAGGAATGAATTACTGAAAATCACGGGCGGACCGATGGATCCTCCACATAAGAAAATAAAGTCTGAAGAAAAAATGAAGGGACATAGAAGTATCTGTGTCTCTTTTTTTCTATATATAAATATAGAAGAAATATAAATCAGATCTGGATTTACCCGGAAAATTATTCGGCGATTTTTGGACAATTATACAACTGTGTCCAAATATAGTAAATTATTGACAAAAGAATTCATGAAATATCTGTAAAGTTGATGCGTAGAAATGGACAAATCCGCAAATATTTAGTATAATGGCGGTATGCGTTACGCGGTAAGTGAGGTGGGAGAAAATGCGTCAGAAAAAAAACGGACTCGAAAACCTGGTGCTGATCACCCAGCTCGGACTCAATGTTGTGACACCGGTCCTTATCTGTGTGCTTTTCGGAAGCTGGATCGATAAAAAGACCGGACTTCATACCGTTCTGATCTTTCTGATTCTGGGTGTTCTCTCGGGCGGCTTGAGTGCATATAAGATGGCGAAGCATATCGTAGACAGAGAGAAAGAAGACGAAGACAGGGAAAAGAAAGAGCAGGTAAAGCAGTGGGAGAGCCGCTTCGGAACCGGAGACGGTGCTGACCGTCCCAAAAGATGGCGGTGACGGCCGAAGGGACGGCAAAGAAGACGGTACCCGTAAACGAAAGCGGAATATGAAGCAGCAGGGAACTGTCCGACAGAAGACAGCCCCGGCAGGGTGATTGAAAGGGTGGAACAATCGTGAGTGATAAGACAAAGAGACAGGTAGTGGGAATGAGCATCGGGATTCTGATCCATAATATGATCTTGCTTCTCATCTGCCTTATTTTTTTCCGAACCGTTCCGGTGATCGCCGGAGTGCTGATCGGAGCCGCGGCGGCGGAGGTACTGCTCATCAGTATCGCGAGATCCACGGAACTCTGTGTGGAATCGGCTGATGGGGCGTACAGCAGCAAAAAGATGGTGATCCATTCGCTGATCCGCAGCCTGTGCGCGGTAATACTGGTGTGCCTTTTATGGAAATTTACGACGATCAACCTTCTGGCGGTCGTTTTCGGCGCACTGGGATTGAAGACCGGAGCTTATGTGTATCCGGTACTTCAGAAACGAACCGACCGTATGGCCTGAGCTTCAGGCTTGACGGATAGAGCCTTATACGCTGCTGTTTTGGAACAGACAGCAGTCTTTCATGAGTCTTAAGGAAAGGAGGAAAAAGAATGAGTGGTGGCAGTGGTGCTGATTTCATGATCCACGGGATCGTGAAATACCATCTCTTCGGTCATGAACTCTGGCTGACGACAACAACGGTCGGAATGACGATCGTTACGATCGTTCTGCTGATTCTGGTGATAGCCGCGAACCGTGCATTAAAACATGCGACGGATGTACCTGGAACATTCCAGAATATCATCGAATTCGGTATGGAAATGCTGGAAAATATGACCACAGGGATTCTTGGCAGTTCAGCGAACCGGTTTGCGAACTATATCGGAACGATTTTTCTGTTTATTCTGTTCTGCAACCTGAGCGGTCTGTTCGGCCTGAGAACGGTGACTGCCGACTTTGGTGTTACGTTCCTTCTTGGTCTGGTCACGTTTGCGATCGTACAGTACCAGGGAATCAAAAATCATGGTGTCGGACACTTTACGGGATTGTTTCAACCTCTCCCGGTGCTGTTCCCGATCAATCTGATCGGTGAATTTGCGAATCCGATCTCGATCTCCCTTCGTCTGTTCGCGAACATGCTGTCCGGAGTTATTATCATGGGTCTCTGGTACGGAATGATGCCGGTCTTATTAAAAATCGGTATTCCGGCCGCACTTCATGTGTACTGCGACCTGTTTTCCGGGTGTATCCAGACATACGTATTCTGCATGCTGACTATGGTCTATGTAAATGATAAACTGTAGGAACGCAGGGCGGAACAGGGAAGGCAGGACCCCATCGACGCAGTCGATCGGAAAGGATTTTGCCTGTAGCTGTGAATGACAGCTATAAAATTTTTTTACAGGAGGTTTTATCTATGAATATTACAGGACAGGATTTGATCCATGCTTGCTCAGCAATCGGCGCCGGTATCGCGATGATCGCCGGTATCGGACCTGGTGTTGGACAGGGTATCGCCGCTGGTTTCGGCGCATCTGCAGTCGGCCGCAACCCGGGCGCGAAATCTGATATTACATCGACCATGCTTCTTGGACAGGCCGTTGCCGAGACGACCGGTCTTTATGGTCTTGTTGTTGCCATTATCCTTATGTTCGTTAAGCCGTTCGGTTGATCCGGATATGGGAACAGGAAAAAACTTCCGGGTATGCGCGGAAGTTTGTAAAGGAGGCGAGATGAGACCTTGGAACGGTTAATAAATTTTGACCCTCAATGGATCAACGACATTGTGATCACGGGAATCAATATTTTTATCCTGTTCTTTGTAATGTCGTATTTCCTCTTTAATCCGGCGCGTGAAGTACTGGAAAAAAGAAGAAAACGGATCGCGGGTGATCTGGAAACGGCAAAGACAAGCCGCGAAGATGCGCTCGCGCTGAAAGCAGAGTATGAGGATAAAATAAAGTCCATCGACAAAGAGGCGCAGGAAATTCTCGACGCAGCGAGGAAAAAAGCGAAAAAGCAGGAAGCTGATATCTTAGCGGAAGCGAGAGAGGAAGCAAACCGCATCGTTGACCGGGCAAACCGGGAGATCGAGCTGGAGAAGAAGAAAGCGCTTGAGGACATGAAGACGGAGATCGTTTCCATTGCGTCCCTGATGGCAGAGAAGGCGGTTGCCGCTTCCATGGATGTAAAGATCCAGGATTCCCTGATCGAGGAGACTTTAAAGGAAATGGGTGAGAGCACATGGCAAAGTTAGTGTCAAAGGTCTACGGCGACGCGCTGTTTGAAGCTGCCATGGAGCGGGATATGCTGTCGCCCGTATATGAGGAAGTACAGTCACTGCAGACGATCCTCATGGAGAATGCAGACTTTGTACAATTTTTGAACCATCCGCAGATCATAAAAGAAGAGAAGTTAAAGGTCGTGGAAAATATCTTTAAAGGAAGAGTTTCCGATGACCTGATGGGATTTCTTGAGACCGTGATCGAAAAGGGACGGCAGAAGGAGCTCCCGAAGATCCTCGACTATTTTGTGAATCGTGTAAAGGAATATAAAAAGATCGGTATCGTAACTGTTACAAGCGCGGTAGAACTTTCCGCGGAGCAGAAGGCCCATACGGAGGCGAAGCTTTTGGAGACCACAGCTTTTGTGAGTCTGGAAGTTACCTATAGCATCGATCCTGCGATCCTTGGAGGACTCGTGATCAGGATCGGTGACCGCGTGGTGGACAGCAGCATCAGGACAAGACTCGGGGAGATCCGGAGAGACTTAATGAAGCTGCAGCTGGCGTGATCCCGGCGGATCCGGGACCGGAAACAGCAGTCCGGCAGCAGAAATAATACTGAACAGTTACGTGATGAAATGGAAAAGAAAGAAGGTGCAGACCTCAAATGAATTTAAAACCAGAAGAGATCAGCTCGGTCATCAAAGAGCAGATCGAAAGATATTCGACGAAGCTGGAAGTCTCTGACGTGGGTACTGTCATCCAGGTAGCGGACGGCATTACACGAATCCACGGTCTTGAGAATGCCATGCAGGGAGAACTTCTGGAATTTCCGGGAGAGGTTTACGGCATGGTGTTAAACCTTGAGGAGGACAACGTCGGAGCGGTTCTGCTCGGTGATTCCTCAAGCATCAGTGAGGGAGACACCGTAAAGACGACAGGACGTGTCGTTGAGGTTCCTGTGGGCGATGCCATGACAGGACGTGTCGTGAATGCCTTAGGACAGCCTATCGATGGAAAAGGTCCGATCCTTACGGATAAATTCAGAAAGATCGAGCGTGTTGCCCACGGTGTTATCGAGAGAAAATCCGTAGATACCCCGCTTCAGACAGGTATCAAGGCGATCGATGCCATGGTTCCGATCGGACGCGGACAGCGTGAGCTGATTATCGGCGACCGTCAGACTGGTAAGACGGCGATCGCGATCGATACGATTATTAACCAGAAGGGACAGGGAGTTCACTGCATTTATGTTGCAATTGGACAGAAAGCATCAACAGTTGCGACAATCGTGAAAACTCTTGAGGAGTTCGGCGCGATGGATTACACGACACTTGTCGTATCCACAGCTTCTGACCTTGCCCCGTTACAGTATATTGCCCCGTATTCCGGCTGCGCAATCGGTGAAGAGTGGATGGAGAACGGCGAGGATGTGCTTGTCGTTTACGATGACTTAAGTAAGCATGCGGCGGCGTACCGTACCCTGTCCCTGCTTCTTAAGAGACCGCCGGGACGTGAGGCATATCCGGGCGATGTTTTCTATCTGCATTCCAGACTGTTAGAGCGCGCGTCCAGACTTTCCGATGACCTTGGCGGCGGTTCCCTTACCGCACTTCCGATCATTGAGACACAGGCGGGTGACGTATCGGCCTACATTCCGACAAACGTCATCTCCATCACAGACGGACAGATCTACTTAGAGACCGAGATGTTCAACTCCGGTTTCCGCCCGGCGATCAATGCGGGTCTTTCTGTATCCCGAGTTGGCGGCGCGGCACAGATCAAGGCGATGAAGAAGATCGCTGCCCCGATCCGTGTGGAGCTTGCCCAGTACCGCGAGCTCGCTTCCTTCGCCCAGTTCGGTTCCGAACTTGATGCCAGCACAAAGGAACAGCTTGCCCAGGGCGAACGCATCCGTGAAGTTTTAAAGCAGCCGCAGTATCAGCCGATGCCGGTCGAGTATCAGGTCATCATTATCTATGCGGCGACAAAGAAATATCTCCTCGATATTCCGACAAATCAGGTTCTTGATTTCGAGAAGGAACTGTTTAAGTTTATCGATACAAAGTATCCGGAGATCCCGGCAAGCATCCGCGAGGCGAAGCAGATGACACCGGAGACTGAAGAATTGCTGAAAAAAGCTATTGAAGAGTGCAAGGCAGCAAGATAAGGCAGGTGATGTATCATGGCAACCATGAGAGATATTAAACGAAGGAAATCCAGTATTGAGAGTACCGAGCAGATTACCAAAGCCATGAAACTTGTTGCCACTGTAAAACTCCAGAAATCCAGAACGAAGGCGGAAAATTCGAGATTGTACTTCAATCTGATGTACCAGACGATCCAGGAGATGCTGAAGAAATCCACCGGGATCCGGCACCGCTATTTAAAGAGCGGGGATTCGAAGAAAAAGGCAGTTATCGTCGTTTCTTCCAATCGCGGACTTGCCGGCGGATATAACTCCAACATCATCCGTCTCGTGACGGAGAGCGGGATCCCGAAAGAGGACGCCCTCATCTTCGCGATCGGACGGAAAGGACGCGACGGACTCGCAAGGAAAGGCTATGAGATCAAAGCGGATTACTCCGATGTGATCGACGAGCCGCTCTACTCCGACGCGCAGCAGATCTCAAAAAAGCTTTTAGCCATGTTTGAGAAGAATGAGATCGGAGAGATCTATCTGGCATACACGGCGTTCAAAAATACCGTAAGCCAGATCCCGACGTTCTTAAAGCTTCTGCCGGTGGATCTTGCGGCAGCAGGGCCAAAGGGCGAAGTAAAAGAAGAAAAGCCGGATCTTCTCATTATGAACTATGAGCCGGACGAGGACGAAGTTCTGGATGCAATTATTCCGAAGTATGTGAGCAGCCTGATCTATGGGGCATTCTTGGAGGCCGTTGCCAGTGAGAACGGCGCGCGAATGACTGCAATGGATTCGGCGACGAACAACGCGGAAGAGATGATCGGAAAACTGTCGCTGCAGTACAACCGTGCGCGTCAGGGATCCATCACTCAGGAGTTGACAGAGATCATCGCGGGCGCGAATGCCATCGATGGTTAAAAAGAAATATGAGTAATTATTTGGCAGACTTGCGTACTTGCGGTGCTGGAGGTAAAAGACAGCATACAGGAGACAGAAATCAGTCGGCATGATGTGCTGGAATGGATTTTTACCGCTGGCCTGAGTGGCTGAATAGTTATGATAGAGACAAGGAGAAGTGAGATGGCAGAGAAAAACATTGGTAAAATTACTCAGGTCATCAGTGCCGTTCTGGATATCAAATTTCCCCAGGGCGGGCTGCCTGAGATCAATGACGCCATTGAGATCACCACAAAGGATGGCGGGATCCTCACGGTTGAGGTTGCCCAGCATCTCGGTGATGATACGGTAAGATGCATCGCTCTCGGTCCCACCGACGGTCTTGTCCGCGGCATGGATGCCGTAGCGACCGGCGGACCGATCATGGTGCCGGTCGGTGAGCAGACACTTGGAAGAATTTTCAATGTTCTGGGACAGCCGATCGACAATAAAGAAGCTCCGAAGACGGAGAAAAAGCTCCCGATCCACCGCAAAGCCCCGAGCTTTGAGGAACAGTCCACAGAGACAGAGATCCTTGAGACAGGTATCAAGGTCGTTGATCTTCTGTGTCCATATCAGAAGGGAGGTAAGATCGGTC
>OGDF01004758.1_pt1 | contig 15044 bp, 8 predicted proteins | sample 1570141 | NCBI WGS metagenome assembly OGDF01 (sample SAMEA4370581, study PRJEB24528) | human gut metagenome | reverse complement strand
CCTTGTGGCGCTTGATCAACTACAACTGTGAAACTACCTGCTTCTGAATTAACATTAGTGATATAGGTTTGCGTTTTAGTCTTAGCATTACGGAATTCAACTGTTGTCGTTGTCCCTCCTACACCAACTTGTGACCCATCATTTAAAATGTAGTACAAATGAATATTGTACAAACCTGTTGAATTTTTGTGATTAGTAGCTTGAACATTTACCGTATAAGTGCCATTAGCTTGACGTGTGGCTTCATACCAACGAATGTCATCTTGACCATCTTTTTCAGACCAAATAGGTACTTGAACAGTACGAACACCTTTAGAGCTATAGACATCACTGATAATGACATCAAAAGTACCAGTATCATTATTGTTATTAACAACTGAAATAGTACCGACTGGCTTATTATGTTTTACGTCTACAATGGTTTCAGTGACATAATGACGTTGGTTGGCATTATCTACGATGTAAACGTCAGCACGGTAATTTCCTAGTGAATTTTTATGCTCACTAGCCTTAATAGTGACACGGTAGCTACCATCAGATTGGCGACTAGCCTTGTGCCAAACAAGATCGTCTTGTCCATTAACGAGACTCCATGAAGGAACTAAAACTTCCTTAACCCCATTTGGTGCTACGATATTGCGGATAACAGCGTCAAAAGTACCTAAATCAGCATTATTATTTTCAATAAAGAGGCTTGCACTAGGACGAGTTTGAGTAACTTCTACCACTTTTTCAGTAAGGTAGAAACGTTTGTTAGAGTCATCTACAATGTAGGCATCAGCACGGTATTTACCTGTTGAATTCTTATGATCCGTTGCTTTGATAGTCACTCGGTAAGAACCGTCGGCTTGACGAGTTGCCTTATGCCAGATAAGGTCATCCTGACCACCAGCCAAACTCCATGATGGAACAAGAACCTCTTTTAAACCTGTAGGTGCAACAATATTACGAACAACGGCATCAAAAGTACCTGCTGCAGTATTGTTGTTTTCAATCGTAAGAACACCGCTTGGTCGAGCATAATCAACAGACACTACTTTTTCGGCAATATAATGACGATTGTTAGCGTTGTCCACGATGTAGGCATCAGCACGGTAATTCCCTTTATTGCCCTTATGCTCACTTGCCTTAATGGTGACACGATAGCTACCATCATTTTGCTTGGTTGCCTTATGCCAAATAAGGTCGTCTTGACCATTTTCAAGACTCCATGATGGGACTAAAACCTCTTTAACACCTAGTGGTGCTGAGATATTAGTGATAACGGCATCAAAAGTTCCTGCCTTAGCATTATTGTTTTCAATAGCAAAACTTGCTTTAGGTTTCAACTGCTCCGGTGTCTTACCAATGAAGACTTGCGTAGTTGTTCCACCAACACCCGTCATTTGACCATCTTTTTGAATATAGTAAAGATGGATGTTATAAAGGCCTGTTGAGTTTTTATGAGCTGAAGCCTTAACGTTTACTGTATAAGTTCCATTATTTTGACGGTTAGCCGTATACCAGATAATGTCATCTTGGCCATTAATTTCTGACCAAATTGGAACAGAGACAGTTTCAACACCATTTGGTGCCTTAACATTAGAGATGACAACATCAAAGCTACCAAGAGTTGGATTATTATTGACAATAGAAATGGTTCCACTCAAATCGCCTTGAGTGTTATCAACCTCAGCACTGGCATTTGCTGTGAAACGTCCTGTATAGTCCACGCTGTGGTCAAAGACATGTTTACCTGGCAAGAGATTATCCGTAGCTGAAAACTGCCATGCACCAGTTTTGGCATTATAGCGCATGTTCTTAGCACTTGTTGCTGTAAGAGTTGTTGATGGGTACTGGGCAACCCAGAAATTCTCAATCCCAAATTGAGAGGTTGAGACAGGTCCACGGTAGCCTAGATTGTTCTCATCCAACCAGCTAGCACTTGTGTAGAACATCAAGTTGTTGTATCCATGCTTACGCATTTCGTTAACCCAAGCTTGAGTGTTACGGTTGATATTTGGAAGCATCTTAGAGTCTTCGAAATCATTAACCATAACAGTACTCTTTGGAAGGTTTAGTTTTTGTGCAGCTTGGATGTAGAAACGAGCTTCTGCACGTGCTTCTTCCTCAGTTGTGTATCGAGAAAAATGATAGGTTGATACTTGAAGACCAGCAATTTGAGCATTGCGAACTTGTGAGGGTGCTTTAGGGTTGTTGTACCAAGTGTCCTCAGTCAACTTGACAACGACACCACCCACACCCTGGCGTGCAAGAGCACGATAGTCATCTACACTGATATCACCATTATGGCTGCTGACATCGATAAAAGTCTTTGGTTGTACCTTAAGCGTTGGCGAAGGAACATCCGTAGAATTCGTCAATTTAGCAGGTGTTGCTACAGCGCTGTTTGACGTTTCCGAACTTGTCGCACTTGTAGAAGCTGTTGCACTTTCTGAACTAACAACTGAAGATGTTACTGAAGTTGACGCTACAGCAACAGTAGAGTTAGCTACTGAAGTTGATGCCGCAGTTGTTACAGCCTCTGAACTTTCTGGTGCAAGTGACGTAGATACCGCAGGAGCACTAGGTTTTGCCACCTCACTCGTAGCTACGGGTGCTGAAACAGTTGAACTAGGAGTTGCAGGCAAGGCTGCTTCTCCACCAAAAATCTCAGCCGCTGTCGCAGGTTGATACTGATTTCCTTCAGTAACAGAAGGTGTTTGTGTCGCCACTTCATCTGCCTGAGCAACCTGAGTTGTCACAGCCAAGAGAACAGCCGCACTAGCATAGTAGATAAAATCTTTCGTTCGCATTTAACTTTCCTTTTGCATTTTTAATACGTCAACCATTTTACCATAGAAAAACTCTAATGGAAAGGTCATTATTAAAAGTTTTCTAAATAAGGCAGAAATATTATAAAATTCTAAACGCTACAAAATTGCGATTTATCTTATTTGAAAACCCTTTAACTACCTATTCGTATTTAACACTAAAAATCCAAAGAAATTTGCAAGATATAGCTAAAGATGAAAATGTGTGACAAAAGAAAAATCCCCGAACATCTGTCCGAGAATTTTATCAACTTTATTTACGTTTTGGTGGGTTATGGATAGCTTCTCCAAGTACGTCAGCAAAGGCTTCATACATGTTTTCAGAGAAGGTTGGGTGACCGTGGATAGATTGCAAGAGTTCATCTACAGTCAATTCATTTTCCATAATTGTTGATGCTTCGTTAATCAATTCAGCTGCGGCTGGACCGATAATGTGAACACCAAGGATTTCATGGTACTTCGCATCCGCAACAACTTTAACAAAACCGTGAGCTTCGTTTGAAGCGATGGCACGTCCGTTACCAGCGAAGCTTGATTTACCAACGAGGACATCACCGTATTTAGCGCGTGCATCCTCTTCAGTAAGACCACACATAGCGACTTCTGGGTGAGTGTAGACAGCTGCTGGTGTGTAGTCAAGGTGAGCCTTACGGACATTGCCACGCATAGCATTTTCAGCTGCAACTTCACCCATACGGTAAGCCGCGTGAGCAAGCATCTTAGTTCCGTTAACATCACCTGGTGCGTAAATTCCTAGGATTGATGTTTCTTGATAAGGATTAACTTTGATACGACCACGGTCAAGTTCAAGGTTAAGATTTTCAAGACCATCCAATTGTGGGACACGACCGATTGAAAGAAGGGCACGATCCGCTACAATCTCTTCACCATTATTAAGTTTAAGGGTCAATTGGTTGTTAGCTTCTACAATCTCAGAAACCCCAACAGATGTCATGATTTTCATACCCTTCTTAGCAAGGATTTTTTGAAGTTCAAGAGATACTTCCTTATCCATAGCAGGAATAATGCGGTCAGCCATCTCAACAACAGTCACTTCTACACCGTATGAGGCATAAACAAGACCAAGCTCGATACCAACGACACCACCACCCATAACAGCAAGTGATTTAGGCAATTCACGTAAGTCAAGAATATCATCTGATGTCATCACAAGTTGTGACTCAATACCAGGAATATTGATACGAGATACTTTAGATCCAGTCGCAAGGATGATATTGCGTCCCTTGATTGTTTCTGAACCAATAGTAACTGTCTTATCTGGATTAACTTGACCAAGACCATTGAAAATAGTGACCTTGTTAGCCTTCAAAAGACCTTGAACACCACCAGTAAGGGTCTTAACGACAGAGTTCTTAAAGTCAACTGTCTTATCCATATCGATAGTGTAGTTTGTTGACGCTAGGTTGATACCACGACCTGCTGCAATCTTAAGTCCATCAAGGATTTCTGCATTTTTAAGGTAGGTCTTAGTTGGGATACATCCTTTATTCAAACATGTTCCACCAAATTCAGATTTTTCAACGATGGCAACCTTACCACCAAGTTGTGCACCACGAATGGCAGAATAGTAACCAGCAGGACCACCACCGACAACGATAATATCGTACTCATTGTCAGCAAGAGGTGCTTTTTCTGCAGCAGCTGTTGGAGCAGCTTGGACAGGAGCTTTAGGAACTTCAAGACCAGCTGATTCCAACTGAGCAGTTGCTTCTGCAACAGGTGCGCTAGCAGCGTTATCAGCCACAACTTCACCTTCTGCTCCAATATAACCAATAACCTCAGTAACTGGTACAGTTTCACCAGCCTGACGCGTAATCTTCAAAAGAACACCAGAATCTTCTGCTTCAAGTTCCATGTTCGTTTTATCTGACATGATTTCAAGAAGGATATCTCCCTCATTAACCACATCACCCTCTTGTTTTTTCCACTCGATGATTTCGCCTTCCTGCATGTCCACACCAAGCTTAGGCATAATAATCTCAAAAGCCATTTATAAGATACCAAGAGCGACCAGAAAGCGACTGAAAATTAGGCGTCTGACACGTCAGCCTGCTGACGTAGACAGACGGTCTATTTTCCAAGCTTTCCGCTCGGGTTCAGTTATACCCTCTGGTTCGCCCTCTCCTTTCTATTAAAACTTCAGTTTTCAGATATTTTTTTCTTAAATCAACAATTCCATAGGATTTTCAATCAAATGTTTCAAATCAACCATGAATTTGGCACCATTCATACCATCTACAATACGGTGGTCAATTGTCAAGCATAGACCCATGATTGGACGTACGACAACTTCTCCATCAACAACAACTGGAGTCTGAATAGTTGCTGAAACACCAAGGATAGCTGAGTTTGGTTGGTTGATGATTGGGTTAAATGACTTAGTTCCAAACATTCCCAAGTTAGTAATAGAGAAGGTTGAACCTGACATTTCTGCAGCCTTCAATTTACCAGCTTGAGCTTTCTTGATGACATCCTTAGAAGCCACAACAAACTCAGACAAACTCATCTTATCTGCACCGTGAACGACAGGTACAATCAAGCCATCATCGAGACCAACGGCAATACCGAGATTAACAAATTTGTGTAATTCGATATTTTGAGCATCGTCAATCAAGGATGCATTGAGGTAACGGTGTTCCTCTTTCATAAGGGTACGCACAACTGCCAAACCAATCAAATCAGTGAAGGTTACCTTCATGCCCGTCTTATTCATGATTGGGTCAAGGACTTGCTTACGAAGAGCCATAAGGTTAGTCATATCAACATCATAGTTAAGAGTAAAGGTTGGTGCAGTCAAGTATGAGTGCGTCATTCCCTTAGAAATTGCCTTACGCATAGCAGACATTGGGATAACTTCCACGCCTTCTGGCAAGACTTTTTCAGGTTTAGCTTCAACCACAGGGGCAGCAGCCGCTTCCTTAACTTGCGCTGGAGCACTGATTGCAAGGATATCTTCCTTAGTAATCTTACCACCAAAGCCTGTTCCAGATACGCTAGCTAAGTCAATACCAAGGTCCGCTGCGATCTTACGTGCCAATGGAGTCGCCTTAGGTTGAGCACCTTTAAAGTTCTCAACGTCATCTGCATGAACACGACCTTTTGCTCCAGTTCCTGGAACTTGAGCGAGGTCAATCCCCAACTCACGCGCCACCTTTCGAGCCTTAGGTGTTGCACGTACTTTGCCGCCTTCGTGAACGATAGGTGCTTGCGTTTGCGCTGCTACTACAGGCTCTGCTACAGCGGCAACTTCTTCAACTTTTGGCGTAGGTTCAGCAGCTGGCGCGCTAGCTGCCTTGTCAGCCACAACTTCACCTTCTGCTCCAATATAACCGATAACTTCAGTAACTGGTACAGTTTCACCAGCCTGACGAGTAATCTTCAAAAGAACACCAGAATCTTCTGCTTCAAGTTCCATGTTCGTCTTATCTGACATGATTTCAAGAAGGATATCTCCCTCATTAACCACATCACCCTCTTGTTTTTTCCACTCGATGATTTCGCCTTCCTGCATGTCCACACCAAGCTTAGGCATAATAATCTCAAAAGCCATATTTTATGATACTAAGAACGCTAAAATGCGACAGAATTTTAGGAGTTTTACGTTAGTGTGCTTGCACACAAGTAAAACTATCTAAATTCCGAAGCATTTCGTTCGAGTTCAAATCGACTCAAACGCTTTAACGCCCTCTCCTTTCTACTTTAAATTATAATTTCCGATACTCCCACAGTTAAAACAAGAAACACATTTTACTAGCGAGAAATATCACTTAACCGTCGCTAGAAAGTTAGTTTCCTTTATTGGCCATCTTGATAATAGCAGCCTTAATCTTTTCAACATCTGGAAGAACCGCTTGTTCCAAGACACGCGCATAAGGTACAGGCACATCTTCACTTGCCAAACGTACAATTGGGTGGTCAAGGTAATCAAATGCTTCACTTTCTGTAACCATAGCAGCAATCTCACCGATGAATCCACCAGTCTTATAAGCATCATTGACCAACATAAGTTTACCAGTCTTCTTAACTGACTCGAAAATCAATTCCTTATCAAGTGGGATAAGCGTACGTGGGTCAACAACCTCAACATTGATACCTTGTTCAGCCACTTCTTCAGCAGCCTTAAGAACACGTTCCAACATACGACCATATGTGACAATAGTAAGGTCAGTTCCTTCACGCTTGATTTCACCTTTTCCAAGTGGAATGTAGAAATCAGGATCTTGTGTTACTTCCTCTTTTTTACCGTAAAGTGCTTTTGGTTCCATGAAAATAACAATGTTATTATCTTGAATAGCAGATTTCAAAAGACCTTTAGCATCGTTAGCATTACCTGGAGCAACCACTTTAATCCCTGGAATGTGAGTCAACCATGACTCAAGAGATTGTGAGTGCTGTGCCGCAGAACCAATCCCTGAACCAGATGCCACACGGAAGGTTACAGGAGTCTTCAAACCACCACCAAACATGTAGTTGTTTTTTGCACCATTATTAACGATAGCGTCAAGGGCAATCGTGATGAAGTCCATGAAAGTCAAGTCAACGATTGGACGAAGACCTGTAATAGCAGACCCAACAGCTGCACCAGCGATAGCAGCCTCTGAAATTGGTGTATCTCTAACACGTTTTTCACCAAACTCTGCCAACATACCAACTGATGTACCGAAGTCACCACCATAGATACCAACATCTTCACCCATAAGGAAGATATTTTCGTCTTTACGCATTTCCTCGCTCATAGCAAGGTTTACTGCCTCACGCAAGGCCATCAATTTTGTTTCACTCATACTTGTATTCCTCAACCTTTCTCTTTAGTCTACCCATACATCTTCAAAGGCAACTGAAAGTTCTGGATCTGGGCTATTTTGGGCGAACTCATAAGCTGCATCAACCTCTGCCTTAACTTGGCCTTGGATAGCATCTAACTCTTCAGCGCTTGCGATATTTTCAGCAACGAGATAGTCACGGTATTTAATAATAGGATCGTTATTGTTCTTCCACTCGTCAACTTCTTCCTTAGTACGGTAAACACCCGCATCGGCAGTCGAGTGACCGAACCAACGGTAAGATTCTACCTCAACGATAGCAGGACCGTTGCCACCACGGACATGCTCAACAGCCTTGCCCATTGTTTCATATACAGCCAAGACATCGTTACCATCTTCACAGTAGAAACCAGGAATACCATAAGCTTCCGCACGTGTATAAAGGTGAGGTGTGTTTGTAGCTTTATGAATATCCATTGAGATACCATAACGGTTATTGATGATAAAGAAGATAACAGGTAATTTCCAAGTAGCTGCCATATTGACTGACTCATGGAATGAACCTTCGTTAGTTGCGCCATCTCCAGAGAAAGCCACAACAATGTTTCCTGTTTCTTTGTATTGCTGAGTGAGGGCTGCACCTACGGCAAGAGCGTAACCACCACCAACGATACCGTTAGTACCATAGTTACCTTTTTCAAAGTCAGCCAAGTGCATAGAACCACCACGGCCCTTAGAAACACCGGTTGCCTTACCAGCAAGTTCTGCCATCATTTTATTCAAATCCATGTCTTGGGCGATAGATTGTCCGTGACCACGGTGATTTGAAAAGAAGATATCGTCATAGCTCAAGTGTTGAACAGCACCAACGTTGGCTGCTTCCTCACCAACTGAAAAGTGAGTCATCCCTTGAACAAAACCACGACGAACCAATTTATTAATACGTGAATCAAATTCACGAATACGTTCCATTTTAGTGAACATCTCAAGATGTGTCTCTTTAGAAAGTTTTACCATATCGATCTCCTCTATCGAAATTTTTCTATACATCTAGGATAGGTTAAAAAAACTTAATGAGCAAGAAATATGCTTGAAAAATGAAAAGCCTTACAACCTTATCACTTATAGGCAATCCGTATGCTTTTTTTTAGCGCATTATGATATAATTGTATAGATTTTACCCGAATAGGAGAATATTTGATATTGAGTGACGTCATCGTTCACGGGCTTACGGCATGTATAGCTTTTATTTTACAAATTGTTATCTTCAAGGTAACTACGAAAAGGCCTTTAAGATACTGGATTCTTATTTTAGCAGGTTTAGCCATTTTTGCCTCTAGTTATTTTGGTATTTACTTTCCAAAATCTGGTTTTATTGCACTTGTGCTCTTTCTAGCTAACAAATCCTACAAAAATCTGAGACATACCATTTTGGAGACTTCCTTCATACCTTTCACATTTGCCTTAATGGTGAGACTGGTCATTTTCCTGATTATTCCAATCTTTTTCCCTTCTGTCCTAGATTATTATTTTGCTGGTCCATTTATTCTTTTGCTTGCGTTTTTGCTATGGTTCGCTCAAAATGCCCTTCTTCAAGTGGACTACTCTCGAATGATGCAAATTGACAAAGCAAGACCATGGTACAAATCAACCTCTGTTGCTCTTTGTGCTCTAGCCATTATTTACTTTGCTTCTGAACTTCTTTCAACAGACATTCACTTTACCATTGCCTTTCTTATTATTACAGCTCTGATTCTATCTGGACAGGTTAATCTCTATAGAAAGGACCTCAGTGCACAAACACAAGCAGCTCAAGAGGAACATTCTCTGCTTCTTCAAAAATCAAGCCAGAACATCAATACTTGGTACCAGAAAAAAACTAGCCAAGAACTCTTCATCAAAGACGAAGCTGAAAATCTCTACGATATCATCCGTTTCCAACAAAACGAGGAGGCTCAGGAGTTAATTGACTACTTGCTGACTCCGAATCCGTTAGATAAGAAGATTGATCATTTTTATCGAGATAAACTTGAAAATATTAAACTCCCTGATTTGCGAGTCCTCTTTGAAGCTAAATTTCTAAAGGCAAAAGAATTGGATGTTTGGGTTAGTATGGAGGTTCCAGAACCCATTACCGTTTATCCTATTTATCCTTTAGATTGGGTATATGTCCTATCAACGATATTGGATCACGTCATTGACCAAGCACAAGATAGCGAACAGAAATATCTTAGCTATGCTTATTTTAAAGACGAGGATAGTCAACACTTTGTCGTTGAAAGTTCAAGCACTAAAGAAGATTCAGCTATTACCTCTGATTTCTCTGATCCCGAACTGAAACGCGTCAATAGGATCCTATCCACTTATCCAAACGTTAACATTGTTTCTAATACACGGACTGGTATTTACCGCTTACAAATCGAGATTGACATGACAAAAGGAGGTTACAATGATTACTAATATTATCAATCCTCTCTTACAGGCTGTTAGTTTCATTTCTATTTGGTACCTCTACCAGACTATGTCTAAGGTTAAACCACAACGAGGACACCTCTTACTTCTATTTTTGTCCTACGTAGCTGCAGCATCCTATTTTAATCTCGTAAAAATCGTTGTAGACCCTCTTTTCTTCCTTGTTGCTGATTTGGCCCTTGTAAAAGAGCGTTCTTTCTATCATCGATTGCTATACGCCTTTTATCCAACTATCCTTTTTGATATGGCAACACGACTACTTTCACTTGTCATCCTCCCTCACATCTTACATATCAAAGGTGATGTTACTCTCGATACTAACTTACATATCTTGACCTACATCTTAGCTCCATTAATCATTTTCCTAACGCTTAAAATCTTCGCCATAGACCTAAATCAGATGAGTAGTCTTGACGAAGTTTGGGCTAGACGTAACTGGTTGCGAAGCACTGCCTTCCTAGCTGTCTATTATGTCTTCTTTACTGTTATCCATGGTCTTAACAGTATCCTTACGACAACTAATGATCCTAAAAATTTATTTGAAATAATTTTCAAGGTCAATGCTAATAGGTCTGTTATCTTGGTTCTAAACATTGCTCTACTACTATGGGATTTTTACAATTGGAACCAGGCTATCCACCAACAATCTATTGATAGGCTGAACAAAGAACGCCATAAATTGTTGGGTACTATGACTAACTACAGCAAATCCTTTATCCAAATTATCACGCAAAAGCAAAAATCCTTCGACCTATTCAAAAAAAATCTCAAGGACGTTTCTCTTGCCTTGGAAAATGAAGATACTGCAAAAGCTACGAGTCTACTTGAAATTTATAAAACGGACAATGCTAGTATTGGTAATCCAGAGACTCAAGAACACTTGGATAGACTTAGCAATCCAATAATAGCAAGTTTTCTTTCAAATCGTATTTTGGAAATGAGAGCGTCACATGTCGATATTTCCATTAATATAAGTCCTCAGTTTGGTGAGATTCCTTTACCTGACCTCGATTTATATCAACTGCTCCAAGCTTCGGATAAAGCGATATTTAAACTACTTCGTCCTGACATCAAGGTCAACAGTAGTTACCTCCAACTAGATCACTCGCAACTCCTTGTCGTTGAATTGCCAGTTTTGGCTGATAAGGTTAGCAAAGATAAAGAACTGAATGAGTTGGTTAAGACTTTGCCAAATGTTGACTATCGCATCGGTTTACATGCAGGTTATCTGACTCAAATAATTGAAATCTTTGAACCTGGTTATTAAGATGATATTGAAAAAGAGCCACCGGCTCTTTTTTTGTTGCTTTTTATCTCTTCACACTAAAACTTCCTGACATTTTTGAGCGAAGGTAATTCCTCGACAAACAAAAAGACACCCAAAATCATATGGACTGAGTGTCTCTATTAATAGTAAAGTCCGACTAGTGTAGCTTAGAAGGCACCGCCTCCGCCACCTCCGCCACCACCAGAGAAGCCACCGCCTCCAAAGCCGCCACTACCACTGTTCGAATTGATAGAGAAGCTACTTACGCTATCTGAGGCAGAAACATAAGATTCTAGATAATTGACATTATTCATCATGATAAATGGTGCTGCTGAATAAGTAAACTCATCTAGAGATGGATTGCTGAGGTGAATGTTGTAACGTTTTAGGACATCACTAACTTTTTTCGCCTGTCCATAGAGTGTCGCATAAACCAAGATACGATTCCAAAGGATGACAGATTCTAGTTCGGATTCTTTAAAACTAGGAATACTCTTAATCATATTTTTAAAGCTATGCCACTGGTAATAGGTTGAAATTTGAGTTGCATCAAGACATCTCTGACGACGTCTTTTCACTAAGTACCAGAATAAAATGGTAACTCCTGCTATAGGTAGAAGGCCAAGAATATAGTAAAAACCTAGTCCTGATCCAAAGGCAGCAAATAAGAACAAGGTTGAAAGAATACAAAGCACCATTGAAAGTATCAAAGCTGCTACTCCCAATATGTTAAATGTCTTTTCTTTCGGACTAAAATCTCTATAAATTTTAGGAAGTCCAAGCGCAAATTCCTCTTTTTCTACGCCTTTTGCTACTTGATAGCCGTCATTAGTGAATTGATATTTGACACGTTTTCCTTGGGAACGTATTGCTTCACGCTCATAGCTTGTTCTAGCACTCTTAAATTGTTTTTCTAAGCCATCTTTATCAAGATAATAGCGCGAGAACATTTCCGTATCTCTAATTTCCATGCGACCATCAAACAACATATCCAAGAAAGACACTTCAAATGAAGAGAGCCCCTCCTTTTTAATACGTGTCAGAATATTACTATCACCTTCTTGTCTATAGGTGAGATGACCTCTATCAATCAAATCAAGGATGGTAGCTTGCACCATATATTTAAACTTCAGAGGATCCGTTTCTTCTTTTAGACCTGTTTTGTCGAACGACTGATTATAAACATTCTTGGCTAGGACCAAAGGTGCTAAATCTTGAGGGGCTTCATAAAGACGGGCATCTCGAGGGAAAGAAGGCATCCTAGTGCTATAAAGAACAATGAGGTAACAGAAAATACCAATAAGAACAAAGCTTAAGATTACAAGTGGTAAGATGACATAAAAAATGCGTCGAAAGTTTTCTTTAGATTTCTTGATATCTGCTTCTTTTTTTAGAAAGTCTGCCTTATTCGTCTTATTTAATAAGTAAGCCTGATTATTTTCTCGTAAAGCACTGGTCATCGGCCAGTAGGCGTGTAATTCCAATTTACCTGATGCTGGTAAATTGTCTACATGAACCTGATAACCTGTAGAAGTACGCTTAACCTGTGGATCTTTTCCAAAATAGCCAGCGTGAGCGTAAAGCTCTCCTTGACTTGCATCCAGACCATCAACTGTGAAATCAATCTGTCCAAATCCTTTATCCCAATCAGAGATAGGAAACCAATTTAAAACTGCAATATCTGAATATAGATTCAACAGGTGTTGGATTTGCCAAGTAACTTTGAGGACAACCCTATCACCATCTGAACCTGAATTATAAACTTTGAGTTTAACACCTTCATAGGAGTCTGTTTTTTCAACTGTAATATCTGTTTTTTCTATCCCATTTACGGTTGCTGAAACCTTGGGATCATCCATAATAGAATAACCACCAATTTTCCCCAAGGTTACATACTGACCTTTATAATCACTATCAAAATCATAAGTCACTTCCTGCGTAAACGTCGCATTACCATCATCTTGAATTGAAAGGTGACCAACATAGGAAGGCAGACTATACTCTACCTCATCAGCTTTAACGTGCTGCAAAGACAATGGCAGAAAACAGACTAACAGAACAGTTAAAGTAACATATTTAACAAGACCTTTTAGTATCTTTTTCATCATTTTGCTCCTTCAAGGACTAAAAAAGCAGGTGCAACACCAAGTGTCTCGATGTGCCCTGCTCTGATCCCTTATTTAGGCTTGATAAACAATCTCACCGTCACAGATAGTATATTTAACACTACCCGTAAGCTCTTCGCCCACAAATGGTGAATTGGCTGCTTTAGACTTAAAGTCTGCTGTGACCTGACGATTTTCTTTGTCCGCAAAGATTACAAGGTCAGCTGGTCCATTTTCAGCCAAATAACCGGCATCGAAGCCATAAAGATCAGATGGGTTGCTAGTCATTACTTTCAAGAGTTCAGTCAAGCTTAAGTGACCTGCATCAACCAAGTAGGTCAATCCAAGAGATAGAGACGTTTCAAGACCAGTCATTCCTGATGGTGCTTTAGTCACATCATCGACATTCTTTTCATCGGCATGGTGTGGCGCATGGTCTGTGGCGATGACTGAGATAACTCCAGATTTCAGCCCTTCGATAACAGCCTGACGGTCAGATTCCAAACGAAGTGGTGGGTTCATCTTGGCATTAGCACCTTTTGAGAGCAAGAGGTCTTCAGTCTTAGAGAAATGCTGCGGTGCCACTTCGGCAGTAACTTGAGCTCCAAGTTTTTGAGCAAATTCAACCACTTTTACAGATTCTGCTTTTGACAAGTGTTGAATATGAACATGTGCTTGTGTATCATAAGCAATCATGACATCACGCGCAATCATACTGTACTCAGCTACACCAGTTGCCCCACAAATATGGAATTCTTTTTTAGCAATATTTTCATTGAAACCGAGAATGCCATTAAGATCTGGATCCTCCTCGTGAAGACTGATGAAGGTATTATTCTCTTTAGCTAGCTCCATGGCCTTTTTGACAATACCAGCATTGGTCAATGGAATACCATCATCCGAGAATCCGACAGCACCTGCTTCAAGTAAGCCCTTGAAATCAGTGATATTTTCACCATCAAAATTCTTTGTAATGGTCGCAACAGACTTAACATGGATATTTTCCTTAGCTGCTGAAGTCAAGACCTCCTCCAAGGTTTCCTTGTCTGAAATCGTTGGATTAGTATTAGCCATCATGACAACTGTTGTAAAACCACCTGCAGCCGCTGCCAAGGCACCAGTATGAATGTCTTCTTTGTGGGTTTGACCTGGCTCACGGAAATGAACATGGATATCCACCAAGCCAGGAGCAACCACAAGTCCAGTCGCATCGATGACTTGAGCATCTCCAGCTTCGATGTTTTCGGCAATCTTAACGACTTTTTTACCACCAACGAGAACATCAGCTTGCGTATCCAAACCAGACTTAGGGTCTACAACACGACCATTTTTAATCAGTAACATAATCTTCCAACTTTCTATTTTACTTCAACCAATCAATTGGGGATTGGCCTTGAGATACAAGGTAGGCATTGGCTTTTGAAAAAGGCTTGCTGCCAAAAAAACCACGATAGGCCGACAAGGGACTCGGATGGGCACTCTCTATAATGGCATGCTTTGGATTGGTCACCAGTGCCTTCTTCTTACGAGCATAGCCACCCCAAAGTATAAAGACAACAGGAGTATCCTTTTGATTGAGGACCTTAATCACAGCATCTGTAAA
>OGDF01004753.1_pt1 | contig 15058 bp, 8 predicted proteins | sample 1570141 | NCBI WGS metagenome assembly OGDF01 (sample SAMEA4370581, study PRJEB24528) | human gut metagenome | reverse complement strand
CGCTTGAGGAGCGCATGAACGGCGTCTGCGCAGGCGGCACCGGCGCGTTCATCGACCAGATGGCGGCGCTTTTGCAGACCGACGCCGCGGGCCTTGACCGCGAGGCGGAGAAGTATCAGCAGATCTATCCCATCGCCGCGCGCTGCGGCGTGTTTGCCAAGACGGATATCCAGCCTCTCATCAACGAGGGGGCGACCAAGGCGGACCTTGCCGCATCCATCTTTCAGGCAGTCGTCAACCAGACCATCTCGGGCCTTGCCTGCGGCAAGCCGATCCGCGGCCACGTCGCGTTCCTCGGCGGACCGCTGCACTTCCTGCCGCAGCTCAAGGCGGCGTTCATTCGCACGCTGAAGCTCACGGACGAGACCGCCATCGACCCGCCGAACTCGCACCTTTTCGCCGCGATGGGTGCGGCGCTCGACGAAACGGCGTGTGAGGCGCTGCCCATCGCCTCGCTCATTGACCGGCTCACGAGCGGCGTGGAGATGGCCTTCGAGCTCCACCGCCTGCCGGCGCTGTTTGCCTCGCAGGGGGACTACGACGCTTTCTGCGCGCGCCACGCGCGGGCGGTGGTGGAGAAGGGAGACCTGGCAAGCTATACGGGCGGCTGCTTCCTCGGTGTGGACGCCGGCTCGACCACGACAAAGCTTGCGCTCATCGGCGAACGCGGCGAGCTGCTGTGGTCGTACTACGCGAACAATCAGGGCAGTCCCATTGAGACGGCGAAGCGCGCCGTCTCCGCGCTCGCGCGCGAGCTGCCGGAGGGTGCGCACATCCTGCGCGAGTGCTCGACCGGCTACGGCGAGGCGCTGCTGAAGGCGGCCTTCTCGCTCGACGAGGGCGAGGTCGAGACCATCGCTCACTGCACCGCCGCCGCCTTCTTTGATCCGCAGGTGGACTGTGTGCTGGACATCGGCGGGCAGGACATGAAGTGCATCAAGCTGCACAACGGCAGCGTGGACAATGTGCTGCTCAACGAGGCGTGCTCGTCCGGCTGCGGCTCGTTCATCGAGAACTTTGCCGCCTCGCTCGGCTACAGCGCCGAGGACTTTGCCAAGGAAGCGCTGTTCGCGCCGCACCCGGTCGATCTCGGCACGCGCTGCACGGTGTTCATGAACTCCAACGTCAAGCAGGCGCAGAAGGAGGGCGCGGGCGTGCCGGATATTTCGGCGGGGCTTGCCTATTCCGTCATCAAAAACGCGCTCTATAAGGTCATCAAGCTCGCCGACCCGAGCGAGCTTGGCGCGCACGTTGTCGTGCAGGGCGGCACCTTCTACAACAAGGCTGTGCTGCGCGCGTTTGAGAGGATCTCCGGCGCGGAGGCAGTCTGTCCCGACATTTCGGGACTCATGGGCGCGTTCGGCGCGGCGCTGATCGCCCGCAGCCACTACCATGGGCAGGAGACCGCGATGCTTCCGCTCGCGGAGATCGAAACGCTGGAGTACAAGACGCAGACGCTGCGCTGCGGCGGCTGCTCCAACCGCTGTATGCTGACGGTCACGCGCTTCCCCGGCGGACGACGCTACACCACCGGCAACCGCTGCGAGAAGGGCGCGGGCAATACGGACGCGCACGAAAAGGGCGCGGACCTTTTCGCCTACAAGCGCGAGCGGCTGTTCCGCTATCCGCCGCTTGCGGCCGAGGCTGCGCCGCGCGGTGAGCTCGGCATCCCGCGTGTGCTGAATATGTACGAGAACTACCCCTTCTGGGCGACATTTTTCAAGGCCCTCGGCTTCCGCGTGATCCTCTCGCCGCTCTCCGACCGCAGGCTCTACGAGCGCGGCATGGAGTCCATTCCGTCCGAGTCCGAGTGCTATCCCGCGAAGCTCGCCCACGGCCATGTGCAGTGGCTCATCGACGAGGGCGTGCATACCATCTTCCATCCCTGCGTGTTCTTCGAGCATCAGGAAACGCCGGACGCGCAGAATCATTTCAACTGCCCCATCGTGGTGTCCTACCCCGAGAATCTGAAGAACAACGTGGAGGCGGCCGCCGACGGCGAGGTGGAGTATCTCAAGCCCTTCCTTGCCTTCACGAGCGAGAAGACGGTCGCCGACCGCATGGCGCGCTTCTGCCGCGAGCAGTGGGGAATACCGGAGAAGGAAACGCGGCAGGCGGTTTCCCTTGCCTGGGCCGAGCAGCAAAGGGCCAAGGAGGATATTCGCGCCGAGGGCGCGCGGGTGCTCAAAAAAATGCGGCAGGAGGGACGCTGCGGCGTCGTTCTCGCGGGGCGGCCCTACCATCTTGATCCTGAGATCAACCACGGCATCCCCGAGCTGATCGCCTCCTACGGCCTTGACGTGCTGACCGAGGACAGCCTGCCCATCGACTTCACGCCCGAGCGCCCGCTGCGCGCGAACGACCAGTGGGTATACCACTCCCGCCTCTACACGGCGGCGGAATTCGTGCGCCGGTGCGACGGTCTCGAGCTCATTCAGCTCAACTCGTTCGGCTGCGGCCTTGACGCGGTGACCACCGACCAGGTCTCCGAAATTCTCGAGGGCAGCAACAAGCTCTACACCGTTCTCAAGATCGACGAGGTCAACAACCTCGGCGCGGTGCGTATCCGCATCCGCAGCCTGCTCGCCGCCATGAGGATCCGACGTGAGAAGGGCATCTACGCGCACCCGCAGAGCGCGGCTTATCACCGCGCGGCCTTCACGAAAAAAATGCGCGACGAGAAGTGGACGCTGCTCGCGCCCCAGATGAGCCCCATTCACTTTGATGTTCTCGAGCCGGTGTTCGCCAAGCACGGCTACAACGTGGTACTGCTCAAGAACGACGACCGAAGGGCCATCGACATGGGGCTCAAGTACGTCAACAACGACGCCTGCTTCCCGTCCATCACGGTGGTCGGCCAGCTTATGGAGGCGGTGACCTCGGGCCGCTATGACACCGATCACCTTGCCCTCATGATGACGCAGACGGGCGGCTGCTGCCGCGCGAGCAACTACGTCGGCTTCATCCGCCGCGCGCTGGAAAAGGCGGGCTATGGCCACATTCCGGTCGTCTCCGTCAACCTCAACGGCATGGAGAAGAACGAGGGCTTCACGCTCTCCAAGGGCCTCATCATGGACGCGGTCCACGCGCTGGTCTACGGCGACCTCTTCATGCGCTGCCTCTATCATGTGCGCCCCTATGAGCTGGAAAAGGGCAGCGCCGAGGCGATCCATCAGAAGTGGAAGGAGATCTGCGTCGATTCGCTCGTGAACCCCAAAACGAAGTGGCGCTATGCCGACGTCTGCCGCGGCATCGTGGCGGACTTTGACGAGCTGCCCATCGACGAGACGCTGCGCAAGCCGCGTGTCGGCATTGTGGGCGAAATTCTGGTGAAGTATATGCCGCTCGCGAACAACCATTTGGTCGAGCTGCTGGAGGCCGAGGGAGCCGAGGCCGTCGTGCCCGACCTGCTGGACTTCTTTAACTACAGCATTTACGGGCGTGACTTCCGCCATAAGAACCTCGGCACCTCGTGGAAGGATTCCGTGGTCGCCAAGGCTGGTGTGGAGATGCTCCGCCGTCTCCGTGCGCCCGCGCTCGAGGCGCTGGAGAAAAGCCGCCGCTTTGAGGCCCCCATGCCCATTGAGGATGTTGCCAAGCTCGCCGAGCCGTTCCTCGCCATCGGCAACCAGTACGGCGAGGGTTGGTTCCTCACCGGCGAAATGGCGGAGCTGCTCACCTCCGGCACACCGAACATCGTCTGCATCCAGCCGTTCGCGTGCCTGCCGAACCATGTGGTCGGCAAGGGCGTCATCAAGGCGCTGCGCAAGTCGTACCCGTGGGCGAACATCGTTGCCGTGGACTACGACCCCGGCGCGAGCGAGGTCAATCAGCTCAATCGCATCAAGCTGATGCTTTCCTCCGCGCGCCGCGCGATGCAGGGCGGCGCAGCGCAGGACGCGGAAGCGCTGCCGATAGCCCGCTGAGCACCGGATGCAGCAGAAAAAAATGACCGCTCTCCGACGGGAGAACGGTCATTTTTTGCGCGGTGCGTGAAGTGCGTGCCGTATTCCTTGCAATTCCCGTGTATGCGTGGTAGAATCAATGCACTAATCGAAACGGAGACTATTATGAGCATTCTTTTTGAAAACTGCGATCTTCTGCTGCGCGGGGAGGACGGCGGGTACTCGACGCTGCACGGCTTCCTCGGGGTGCGCGGCGATACCATCGACTACATCGGCACGGAAAAACCGACGGGGGAGTATGAGGAGCACAAAAGCATGGAGCATAAGCTGCTCATGCCCGGCCTTATCAACTGCCACAATCACTCGCCCATGGTGCTGCTGCGCGGCGTGGGCAGCGGCCTGCCTTTGCGTGAGTGGCTGTTCGACAAGGTCTTTCCCATCGAGGACCGGTTGGTGCCCGAGGACATCGCGGCGGGCAGCCGTCTTGCCATCCTCGAGATGCTGGCGAGCGGCACGACGAGCTTTTCCGATATGTATTTTTTCCCCGCCGAGACGGTCGCCGCCGTCGCGGAAGCGGGCATGAAGGCAAACATCAGCCGCTGCGTGCAGTGCTTTGATGAAAACCAGACCGTGGAGCAGAACACGCAGATCCCACAGTCGGTGGAGCTGTTTGAGAAGTACCACAACGCCGAAAACGGGCGCATCCGCATCGACTTTTCCATTCATGCGGAGTATACCTGCAAGCCGCACATCGTCCGCGCCTACAGCGAGCTCTGTAAAGCACATGGTGGGCGGATGCACATTCATCTTTCCGAAACGCAGCGTGAGGTGGATGAGTGCATCGCGCGCTATGGCAAGTCCCCTGTCGCGTGGTTCGAGGAGCTGGGGACGCTGGACAGCCCCACCGCCGCGGCGCATTGCGTCGCCGTGAGCGACGAGGATATTGCCATTCTGAAGCGCTACGGCGTGAATGTTATCCATAATCCTACAAGCAATCTCAAGCTCGGCAGCGGCTTTGCGCCGGTGCGGAAGCTGATGGATGCGGGCATCAACCTCGCCCTCGGCACGGACGGCGCGGCGAGCAACAACAACCTGGATATGTTCGAGGAAATGCACCTGGCCGATATCATGCCCTGCGGCTACCGCCACGACCCAACGGAGGTCAGCTCCGCCGAGGTGCTGGACATGGCAACGGTCAACGGTGCAAGACTACAGGGGCGCAGCGATACCGGCGTGTTGGCGGTGGGGAAGAAGGCGGATATTATTGCGCTCGATCTGGACAAGCCCCACCTCTATCCGAACTTCGATACCCCCGCGCTGCTGACCTGCGCGGCCCACTCGTCCGACGTGGTGCTGACGATGGTGGATGGGAAAATTCTGTACGAAAACGGCGAATACAAGACGCTCGACCGCGAGAAGGTATTTTACGAGGCCCGCGCGGCGGTCAAGCGGCTTTATGCGTAAGGAGGAGAACGATGCAGAGAGCGGATCACGATTTAGCCTTTATGCTGCAATATGAAAACATCGCATGGTACGAGGACGGTAAAGTAAAAATACTTGACCGCCGTATCTATCCCGCAAGGGTCGAATTTGTCACCTGCCATACCCATCAGGAGGTTGCGCAGGCCATCACCGACATGGTGACGCAGAGCGCGGGACCGTACACCGCCGTGCCGATGGGCATGGCGCTCGCGGCGCACGAGTGCCGCGATAAGACTGCCGCGGAGCAGATGGAATATCTGCGGAAGGCGGCGCACACCATTTCCCATGCGCGGCCCACGACGGTCAAGCGCATGGCGCTTTTGTGCGACCTCTGTCTTGCCGAGGCGGAACGCGCCCTCGCCGCAGGCGAGGACACGGCGCAGGCCATCGTGAACAAAACGGTCGAGCTGAACAACACCCGCTACGAGCGCGTGGCGAAGATCGGTAAGTACCTTGTCGATCTGTTCCCCGAGAACGGCACGGTGATGACGCATTGCTTTGCCGAGACCATCGTCGGCATGATGCTGCGCGAATGCAGCGAGAGAGGGAAGCATATCCGCCTCTTCTGCCCCGAGACGCGCCCCTATTTTCAGGGTGCGCGCCTGACCGCGACGGTTTGCCGCGATATGGGCTTCGATGTCACCGTCATCTCCGACAATATGCCGGCCTTTGTCATGCAGCGCGAGGGCGTGGACGTGTTCACCACCGCCGCTGACGCTATCTGCTGCGACGGCCATGTGGTCAACAAGGTCGGCACGTTCCAGAACGCCATCGTCGCCAAGTACATGGGCATCCCGTACTTTGTCACCGGCGCGCCCGACCAGGGGCATCCGACCGTGGACACGGTGCACATCGAGATGCGCGACCCGAGCTTCACCCTGCAGGCCATGGGCGTGCGCACGGCGGCGGAGGGCGTGAAGGGCTACTATCCCGCCTTCGATATCACGCCGCCGCATCTGGTCTCCGGCGTGGTGACCGACCTCGGCATCTATTCGCCCTACGATCTGCACCGCTACTTCACCGACGGGCACATCGACGAGCACAACCTTGTTGTGTGAGGAGGGGAAGACGATGAAAACGATCACAGAGCTGCGGCAGGAGATCGTGGACCGTTCCCTGCAGGCTTTTCATGAGGGACTGTTTTCCGGCACGAGCGGGAATATGAGCTGCTATCTGCGCGAGGAAGACCTCATGCTCATCACACCGACCTCGGTGCGCTACGACGTGATGCGCGCGGAGGATATTGTGGCCCTGCGGCTCGACGGCACGGTGGTCGAGGGACATTTGAAGCCCTCGAGCGAGTGGCGGATGCACGCGGCGGTGTATGAGGGCTGTCCCGATGTGAACGCCGTGTTCCATACCCATTCGCCCTACGCCACGGCCTTTGCCGTGAACCACCAGACCATCCCCGCCGTGCTGATCGAGGCGCTGGTGTTCCTCGGCGGCGACATCCGCTGCGCGGACTACGCGACGCCCGGCACAAAGGAGGTCGGGCTGAACGCAGTTCCGGCGCTTGAGGGACGCAGGGGCTGCACGCTCGCAAACCACGGCGTGCTCGCCGTGGGCGGCGACCTCGCGCAGGCGTATCTCAACGCCGAGTATATCGAGGATGTGGCGAAGATCTACGCCATCGCCCGCTCCGTCGGCACACCGGTGGAGCTGAAAAGTCTATAAAAAGCAGGAGAGCCGTTCCGTTTGGAACGGCTCTCCCGACAGTCTGTCGGCGGGGAGAGGGATTCCCGCCTTTTTTAGAGCTCAGGGCCCTGATTCTTCTTTGCCGCGGCGGCCGCTTCCTGCGGCGCAAAATAGCGGGATAACGGGCGGTAGAGCAGCGCGGTGATGACGAGGCAGAGCACCAAGTCGATCACCATGTAGCTGCCGTTGTAGGCGGCGGAGTAGATATAGGGGTTGGCAAAGGTCGTGTTGAACAGCTCCGTCGGCACATAGCTGCCGTTGTAGACGGCGGAATAAAGGTAGGGGTTGGTGAAGGTCGTATTAAAGACCTCGGTCGGCTCATAGATGCGGTAGATGGTCACGCCGCTGATGAAGTGGACGATGAAGCGGCACACACAGCCGACGACCGTGCCGACGAAGACGCCGCCCTTCTGCTTACGGAACAGGCAGGCCACGCCGAGTACGCCGAAGGCGAGCACATAGTCGAGCAGCATCGAGGTCGGGCCCCAGGCGTAAGCGCCGTCGAAAATGAGCTGCAGAAGGCCGTAGGCGAAGGAGGCGAGGAAGCTCTCCTTGCAGCCCCAGCGGGCACAGTAGAGGAAGATCGGCAGCATACCGATGCACACGCTGCCGCCCTGCGGCAGCTCAAGGAGCTTGACATAGCTCAGCGCGGTGGCGGCGGCTACCATCAGTGCGCCCTCGGTGAGGGCGCGGGTCTTGGTTTGGGTCATGGTTTTTCTCCTGCTTTCTGAAAAGATCAACCCCAATGGTCCGATGAAAAAATGCCGCATTGCGGCGATCGCAATGCGGCATACCTCATCAATATCCTTCGCATTCCTACGCCGGCATTACCCGGATCAGGTTCGAGGGACTGGGACGGCGTTACGCCCCGATCTCAGCCGGCTTGCGCCAGCGCCCCTTGGAATTGTCGAGTTTTATTATAGGTTTTTGAACGGGTTTGTCAAGGGGTAATCTGCACAATTTTTACGACTTGCCATCGTGCGCGGCTTACGGTACAATAAGGACCATAAACTATCCCGGGGAGGGAAAACCATGAAACGCTGCTTTATCTACGCCGCGGGCACCTTCTACGGCCTGTGGGAGCCGCCGCGCGAGGGCGATCTTCAGATCGCCGCAGACGCGGGACTGCATCTGTGCGAGCGCCTTGGCGTCCGACCGGACGTTGTGCTCGGCGACTTCGACTCGATGGACGTCCGTCAAGCGCCGGCAGACTGCATCCGCGTGCCGGTCGAGAAGGACGACACCGACACCATGCTGGCGCTCCGCGAGGGACTTCGCCGCGGCTGCGATACCTTCTATCTCTATGGCGCGACGGGCGGCGCGCGGCTCGACCACACGCTCGCCAACCTCCAGTCGCTTGCCTTCCTTCTGCGTCATGGGGCAAGGGGTTATCTCTACGACCAAAATTTCGTCTACACAGCCATCGAAAACGAGACGCTTACGCTCACACGCGAGGTGGACTGGGGCATTGTCTCGCTCTTCAGTATGGGCGACCGCGCCGAGCACATCACGCTCGAGGGGCTGCAATATCCGCTCACGGACGGGACGATCGACTGCGGCTTCCCACTCGGTGTGAGCAACCACATCGTCACGCCGACGGCGCGCATCACCGTGGGGCGTGGACCGCTGCTCGTCGGCTGGGAGCTGCCGAAATTGGCCGGGGAGGAGTAAAATTCTCGCGCCGCGAGAGACAATCCCGCTCCGTTGGGTGGCATTCTCTCTGACGCGGCGGTAGAATCAAGCCATCCAAAGACCAAAAGGAGGTCGCTTTTATGGAAAAGAAAACAATGGGCAGCTTCCTCGCGGCCCTGCGCCGCGCGAACGGCATGACGCAGAAGGAGCTGGCGGAACGGCTGAACGTGTCGGACAAGTCCGTCTCCCGCTGGGAGCGCGACGACGGTGCGCCGGATCTTGCGCTTATTCCGGTCATCGCGGAGGTGTTCGGTGTGACCTGCGACGAGCTGCTGCGCGGCGAACGCGCCGCGGCGGGGGAGGAGCAGGGCGCGCAGTCCACGCCAAAGGGAGAGCAGCAGAAAAAGCACCTGCTCGCGGCGAGCCTTTCGCGCTTCCGCTCGCGCTGCTGTATCGCGCTCGCGCTTGCCGCCGCGGGCTTCCTTGTGGCGATGGCGTGCAACAGCGCCCTTGACCGCGCGCTGCTCGGCTTCTTCCTCGGCGCGGTGTTCTTTGTCGCGGCGGCCGCCGTTGAGACCGTGCAGCTCAATGCCGCGCTCCTTGCCATACACGACGAGGAGGGGGAGGATGTGGACGCCTTCCGCCGCGCGGTCGTCCGCGGCGCGGAGCGGACCTACGGGGCCGCATGGGTGCTCTTTGCCTGCACGCTGCCGCTGCTGTGGGCGTTTCATCCGGTCACGATAAACGGCTTCACCGTCAGCCGCACGGGCGTCGGCGTCTCGCTCACGTTCTGGCAGGCGGCGCTTGTGCTGCTCGCCGCGGTGCTGCTCGCTTTTTTTGCCGTATGGATCGCCGAGCGCCGGCTGGTGAAAAAGAGATTCCTCCCGCCGGAGGAGAAAACGGAGGCGCAGCGCAAAAACGACAGGCTCCTGCGTACTACGGCGCTCACGCTCTGCGCGGCGCTGGCGCTGAGCGCCTTTATCAACCGCGCGCTTGTCGGCTTCGGCGACACAAGGCGGCTCGCCGAGGGAACGGAGTTCACGGACTTTGACTCGTTCAAGCGTTATATGCGAAAGCCCGTCAAGCCGACCTATGACAGCGGCGGAGGGTTTGCGACGGAGACCGCCGTTGCCGAAAGCCCGCTCTACTACGAGAATGACACGCCGATCTATCGCTCGCAGACCGAGGGCGCGACCATTGAGGACGACAACGGGAATGTGCTCTGCTACTTCATCTGGCGCAACCGCTCGGTCGTTTTCTGGCGGACAGGGCCAAAGGCAGACGGCTATCTGCCCGTCACCGTCTACACGCAGGAGGCGATGTCGCTGGCGCGGCAGAAGGCAAAGCACATCAACATGGTGTTCTACGGCATCTATGCTGCCGAGGTCGTCGCCGCGGCGGCATACTATCTCCGCAAGCGCGAAAAGTGAAGAGAGCAAAGAGAAAGCGCAGCCAAACGGCTGCGCTTTCCTTATGCTGTTTTCAGATGTGAACGACCTTCAGCTCGCTCGCCTCAAAGAGGCCGAGACGCTTGCCGACGTTGACGTACACCTGCGGGTCGCCGCTGGTACAGATGGTGAAGGTGCCCTTCTTCTGCGGGTTCAGGGCATTCTGCTCGGCGAGGTACGCCTTGACGGCATTCGCCTGCTCGAGCGCGGGGTTGATGAGGTGCAGCTGCGGATAGCACTCGTGGAAGTTTTCCTCCACGATGGGGTAGTGCGTGCAGCCGAGAATCAGGTCGCTGACCTTCTCGCGGGAGAGAATGTTGTCGACCTGCGTGGTGATCTCAAGATTGATGTCGTGCTGGTTGAAGTCGCCGCGGTCCACGAGCGCCGCGAGCAGGGGAGAGCCCTTGCCGACCACATGGCAGTCGGGGTTGCCCTGATGGATGAGCTCGGCATACTTGCCGGAGGCGACGGTGAATTCCGTGCCGATCAGGCCGACGCTGGAGAGCTTCTCGCGGATGACGTACTTGGCGGCCTCCTCCACGATGCTGATGATGCGGAAGTCGAAGCAGGGACGAAGGCGCTCGGCCATCGTGGAGATGGTGTTGCACGCCACGGCGGTGCACTTCACACCGTTGGAGCCGAGGAACTGGAGCATATGGCAGCTCAGCTCAAAGATCTGATCTGCGGTCTTGTTGCCGTAGGGGCAGTTGGCGCTGTCGCCGAAGTAGATGATGTCCTCACCGGGCAGGATGCGCTGCAGCTCGCGCACGACGGTCAGTCCGCCGATGCCGCTGTCCATCACGCCGATGGGATTGGACTTGTTGAGCATGGTAAAACCTCCTCAAAATGCAGTGGCATTTTCTTCCGTTATTGTACCACAGGAAAGTCAAATTGCAAGCAGAAAGATATGGACGGAAATTATATGGGACTTTTCTGCGAAAATCCTTGCAATTCTGTAAATTTCTGCTACCATAATATTTGGTGGAGTTTGGCGCAGTATGCCATCTCTGCCACGGGAACTGTAAAATACGGATCGGGAACACACAGAAGATTGGTGACGGTATGACGATTTTTAACTTTATTTCGCTCTTCGGCGGGCTGGCGCTATTTCTCTACGGTATGCAGCTCATGGGCGACGGCCTGAAGAAGGGCTCGTCCGGTGCGCTCAAGGCGGCGATGGAGAAGGTGACGAACAATCCGCTCGTCGGCTTCCTGCTCGGCCTTGCGGTCACGGCGGTCATTCAGAGCTCGACGGCGACCATCGTGCTCACCTCGGGCCTTGTCGGCGCGGGCGTGCTGACGCTGCACCAGTCCATCGGCATCATCCTCGGCGCGAACGTCGGCACGACCATCACGGGTCAGATCATCCGTCTGCTCGACCTCAACGCCGACGGCGGCGCGTGGCTCAATCTGTTCAAGCCCTCCACGCTCGCGCCCCTTGCGGCCATCGCGGGCATCCTCTTCATCATGGCCATCAAGACGCCGCACAGCGACACCGTCGGCAGCATCACGATGGGCTTCGGCATCCTCTTTACCGGCCTTCTGAACATGACCGCAGCGGTCAGCCCACTGGGTGAGTCGCCCGCGTTTGCACAGATGTTCTCCGGCCTTGCCGACGCGCCGGTGCTCGGCTTCCTCGCTGGTACGGGCGTAGCCTTCCTCATTCAGAGCTCGTCGGCGACCATCGGCATCCTGCAGGCGCTCTCCATGACGGGCGTGCTGACGTTCGGCTCGGTCTACGCCATCATCATCGGCGTGAACATCGGCGACTGCGTGACCACCGCCATCGTCTGCTCCATCGGCTCGAAGGCGGACGCCAAGCGCACGGGCGTCGTCCACATCATCTTCAACCTCTGCGCCTCCGTCATCATCATCACGGCGCTGACCGTCCTGCATCATGCGGGCGCGCTCGACGGCCTGTGGGGGCAGACGATGACCTCCGGCGCCATCGCGAACGTCCACACGATCTTCCGCCTTTCCACCGCGATCCTGCTCCTGCCGGTGTGCGGGCAGTTTGAAAAGCTTTCTCGTGTCCTCGTCAAGGACGATCAGCAGATCGGCGAGAACGTCGACCACGAGCTATCCCAGCTCGATGAAAAGTTCTTCGCTTCGCCCGCGCTGGCGCTCTCCGCCGCGTCGGACGCCATCAGCGCCATGGCGCGCCTTGCGCGCACGGGCGTGATGAGCGCGCTGGACGTTCTGCATCATTTCGACCGGCATACCATCGACGTGATCGACCGCAACGAGGACCACATCGACGCATTGGCCGACAGTGTGGACAACTATCTCATCAAGCTCTCCAGCCATGTCCCGCCGGGGCACGGCAACGACCTGCTGAACTACTACATCCAGTGCTTTTCCGAGTTTGAGCGCATCGGCGACTATGCCGTGAATCTCACGGAGAATGCCGAGGAGCTGCGCGGCAAGGGCATTGAATTTTCCGAGACCGCGCAGCAGGAGCTGCAGGTGCTCGGCGAGGCTCTGCGCGAGATCATGGACTATGCCTACCGCAGCTTCACCGCCGTGGACGCGCAGACCGCCCGCCGCATCGAGCCGGTGGAGGAGGTCGTGGACGATATGGTGGCAACGCTCCGCACCAACCACATCCGCCGTCTGCGCGACGGGCAGTGTACGGTCTACGCGGGGCTGGTGTTCCTCGATATTCTCATCAACGCCGAGCGTATCGCCGACCAGTGCTCCAACCTCGGCGTCTACACCATCTCGCAGTTCGATCCATCGGTCATGAACAGCCATCACGAATACATCCACCGCCTGCATCAGGGCAACGATCCGGTGTTCAACCGCGAGTATCAGGAAAAGCACGAAAAATACTTCGGAATGCTCAGCGCCATCAACGACTGAGAACAAAGGACAGAGAAAAAAGCGCCGCGGCTGCGGCGCTTTTTTGCGTCCTTATTTCAGCGTATCGCTGTTGTTGAGCACCGGCACGCTGTAGAGGAACAGCACGTCCGCGCCGGTGAAGTCCAGCAGCTTGCCCATCTGGGAGGAGGGAAGATAGCGGATATCCGCCAGCGTGATCTTTGCGTAGCCCTCGGCGAGCAGGGGAGCAAGGGAGCTGCCGAAGGAGTCGCGGAAGACGATCAGCTCGCGGTCGGTTTCGGCGTTCGGATTTTCGATCGACAGGAGAGAGATCGAGCCGGAGAGGAACAGCTCATAGGGATCGTTCCCCGCGCCCTTTTCCATGTCGTACACCGCGCCGGGCTTGCCGGTCTCGTAGTTGTAGACCGTGCAGTCCTCCAGCGTTTCACTCGTGAGATAGCGCAGCTCGTCGGGCTGCATGGGCAGCGCCGCGTAGCCGTAGTACACGCCGTAGTAGGGGCGGTCGAGCACCTGCTCCGTGTACTCGTCCGTGAGCGTCACGCCCATCTCACGCGCGAGGTACGCTGCCACGGCGGGCAGCCTTTCCTGCCGCCAGTGGGAGTCCGTGCGGTAGTAATCGTCCAACGTCAGCTGACCGAAGAGGTCGATATACTGCGCGAAGTCCGTCTGCTTCCGCAGGGCCTCGACGAAGGCTTCGTAGTCAATGGCGGGATAGCCGTTCGTCTCCGCGAGAAAGTAGTTCTTGTCGGGGATGACGGAGAGGTAGACCCTTGCGCCCGCGTCCGCCATGAAATTCTCGTAGAGGTAGCGGAAGCGCTCGGCGGCGTGGTCGATGGAGCTTTCGTTCATCGGATATTCGAGCTTTGCGGCATAGCCGTCCTTGATATAAACGCCGTTGTTGTCCTTCTGCCGGTAGACGTAGAGCCGGTTGAGCGCCTTGAGCGTGCGCCACTCGTCGCGCAGAGGGAACTGGTCGAGCGCATAGCCCTCAAAGTCGGACATGAATTTGCCGCTGAGCACGGCGTCCATGCGGACGGCGGGAAGCTGCTTGAGCCTGCGCCGCTCGCTGAGCGAGAGACTGTCGGCGGGCTTGAGTGCCGCCCACGCCCCGAAGCCGAAAAGAAACGCGGCAAGGAGCACGACGGTCACGATATTTTTGATGCGTTTGTTCATCCTCGCACCCCCTTAGAAGCGGAAATACAGGAACGGATTGAATGAGCCGTCCACAAGGTAGCCGGTCGAGACCGCGAGCACAGAGACGAGCACGAGCGGCTCGAGCACATCGACGACCATTGCTCCGGCTCTGGTCGAGCCAAGCTGCTCCACGGCCCGCTTCGGCAGCGGCGTCGCGCCGACAATGCCGATGAGAAACACCACGGCAAAGCTCCGGAGGTAGTACAGGCTGATCGGGTTGACCGCGCTCACGCCCGCCGCGCCGAACAGTCCGCCGATGGCCGCGGCGGCTTCGCCGACGCTGTTCGCGTCGAAGAGCACGAAGCTCACGACCACGAGCAGCAGGACATAGATGTGCTTGAAAACGCGCGTTTTCGCAAGCGCCCTGCCGTACCAGAGCTTTTCCGCCGTCAGAAACACGGCGAAGAACAGCCCCCACAGCACAAAGTTCCACGCCGCGCCGTGCCAGAGACCGGTCAGCAGCCAGACGATCAGAATATTGCGCAGCCACTTTGTTTTGCTCACGCGGTTGCCGCCGAGCGGGATATAGACATAGTCGCGGAACCATGAGCCAAGGCTCATGTGCCAGCGCCGCCAGAACTCCGTGATGCTCGCGGAGATGTAGGGATAGTCGAAGTTCTCAAGATAGCGGAAGCCGAAGATGCGCCCAAGGCCGATGGCCATGTCGCTGTAGCCGGAGAAATCGAAGAAGATCTGGAGACAGTAGCTCACCGCGCCGAGCCACGCAAGCCCCATGCCGAGCTGCTCCGGCGCGAGGGCGTATACGGCATTGGCGACCGCCGCCGCGCTCTCGGCGAGCAGGAGCTTCTTCAAAAGGCCGCGCACAAGACGGCGAAGGCCCGCCGCCGTCATTTCCGGCGA
>OGDF01004752.1_pt1 | contig 15058 bp, 20 predicted proteins | sample 1570141 | NCBI WGS metagenome assembly OGDF01 (sample SAMEA4370581, study PRJEB24528) | human gut metagenome | reverse complement strand
TGGCCATGGGAAGGAGGAATTTTAAATGTGGACTTATAAGAAAACATTGCAATATCCTGTAAATATTAAATGTACTAATCCAAAACTTGCTAAAGTTATTATTTCTCAATATGGCGGTCCTGATGGTGAACTTGCTGCATCTCTTCGTTATTTATCACAAAGATTTGCTATGCCAGACCAAAAATCTAAGGCTATTTTGAATGACATTGGAACCGAAGAGCTTGCTCACCTTGAAATGGTTGGAAGTATCGTACACCAATTAACTAAAAATGCTTCTATTGAAGAAATAGAAAAAGCTGGGCTTGGTGCATATTATACAGACCATGGAGTTGATGTATATCCACAATCTGCTGCCGGAGTTCCTTTTACTGCTGCATATTTAGCTTGTAAAGGTGATATAATTGCTAATTTACAAGAAGACTTAGCAGCAGAACAAAAAGCACGTGCAACTTATGAAAAATTAATAGATTTATGTCGTGACGAACCAGATGTTGTTGACCCTCTTCGCTATTTAAGACAAAGAGAAATTGTTCACTTCCAAAGATTTGGCGAGGCTTTACGTGGAGTCCAAGATAAACTTGCAGAAAAGAAATTTTATATGAATTGTGATAATATGCAAACCTCTGACTGTGGTTGCAATAATAACGATAATTAAAATATAAAAACACCAGATTAACTTTAATGTTAAATCTGGTGTTTTTACAGTTGCATATTTTATTGAATTTACTATATCTTTCTCTTGATATAAATATTTTTTATATCATTACAGTTATTATTATCTTTCGGGTTCAGATTCAGTTAATGTTCTTATTTCTTTAGCAGTACAAATCTTTTGTCTTCCTACAATAGTTCCATCTTCATCTCTTTTTAAATCTGAGAGTACAAACAGATGATAGTCTTCTTTCTCCAATTGCTGTCTAAAACTTTCAAATGCTCTATTCTGTCTTTCTGAACGTGCCTCTGGAACAAATAAAGTTCCTTCTTTTACAGCAGATTTTTGTGATGTACTTTCTGTAAAGATTATATGACCTAATCTTTGTAATTCAAATAACATTGTATTAACATTATTCTTTTAGCACTTTCTTGTAATACTTCTTCATCTAAAAAGTGTGTCTTTAAGAAATCTTTTAAATAAAATACATGCGCAGTATCTGGCTCTTCTTTTAGTATTTCTTCTATTTGCCCTTCTCTTTCCACTCCATCAACTTTATTTTTTCCATAAATTATAGCTATTTTTAGATTTTCAATACTTTCAGTTTTCATATATACAACCTCTTCTCTATATATTTATATAATTATATCATTTTATATATTATCAAACAATTATTTTTATTGTATATGGTTTCTTTTTAATTTAGTTTTATATTAAATTTATTTACCAATTTTTGTATTAACAGCTGAAAAAACAGGCTCAAGCATTTACTGCTTAAGCCTGTTTTCTCTACAGGTGATAAAAATAGATTATATTTCTGTAGAAAGTTTTTCTACTTTTTCTTTCATTTCTTTTCTCTTTTTATCAGCGATTTTTCTTATATCACTGATTGAAACATTTTTAAGCTCTTTATATTTTCCGGTTACTGAGATTTCTATTTCATCTTTAGGCATAAGCCTAATCTCATAATATTTATCTCTATACCAGAATCTATCAGCTGAATAAGATACAGAATATTCATCTGTTCTTTCACCCAATTCCACAATCTTTCCAGATTCTATCAATAAACACTCGTTATCAATCCGAAATTTCTCAAAATCCTTTAGGCTACAGCCTAAAATTCCCCTTATTTTTGGAATCATATCAAGCGGATCAAAATCGTTTCTTTTATTCAATAGTTCTAGAATTTGTGGGGCTTTCTTGGATAAAGCAAAAAAATCTTTTTTACCAGTCATGTTTATCGTTCTAAAGCCACCAACATGTTGTTTGATGACTAAGGAATCTTCTCTTATAACGTAAGAAGATGTTTTTATTCCGTCTGGTTTTTGTTTTCGCTCCAAATATCCATATTCAAGCTTTCCATTCTCTACTCCTGGATACGAAATACTTATCTCTTCACCTTTTGTTCTTATGAACATCCCTTCTGAAATATCATCATATACATCATCGACTTCCATTTCAATAAAGTCTCGCAGATTTAACACTTTTACTGTAGTTTCTGCCAACTCTCTTATTCTTCCCTCTGGCAAAGCATTTATTCCTGCTTTAGTCCGTATTCTCATCTTTGTTCCTCCTAATAATTATTTTTCTGAAACTATAAACTTCGGGTTACATAATTTTTATTATATCGTGTTTTACTTTTATTGTCAATTTCACTATTTTATCCAATTTTCTCTTCTTTTGTTACAATTTCTTCAAACATAGATATTTTCCTTTCCTTTGTGCTTTTGTCAATTCACATTGTATTGGAATATCTATGTTTTTTCAATATATCTTTTAAAAAATTTAGTAGGCAATTTTATATTTTTGCCTACTAAAATTTTACACTAACTTTTGTAAATAATTAAGATATATAGTGCTCAAAACCTCCTCAATTTGATTTTATGTTAATTAAGTGGTATAATTAAAGTACATTTCAATCTAAGGAGGAATTTTAGCATGTCAACACGGAGAACAACAGGTGGAGTAAACAAGGTAAAGATGGGAATCCTTATTGCTGGTGTCTTTTTATTATTTGTTGCTTTTGCAACAATTTGGGACCAGACCCATAAGAAGCCCGAACCTCAACCCACAGAGCAAACAACTTCTGCTAATGATACAGCAGGAGAATCCTCAACAAATGATGCGAATGCATCAGAGCCTGTCCCCGATAACATCAGTGTTAACGAAATGCAGGCCAAAATTGACGAACTGCAACAGCAGATCGCAGATAAAGATGCAAGTATCACTGATTTAAACAATCAAGTTAGTGAGTTGCAAAATGGAGTCGAAACAAAAGGAGGTCTTACCTTCCAGGAGTTTCTTGATCTCTATTTCTGGTCAGATGGTAACACCTACAGATTACTTCCGGATAGGAAGTTGTATTCTGATTATTCTTGCACCAAAGAATATGAGCTTAACAGCTCTGATTACACCTTTAGATGTAATTATGGTTTGCCATTAAAGCTGGACAACGGATTAACTATCAATATGGTCATGACCACTGATGGTCAAGTATTGTGGTCTCCGGACCCGTACTTTGAACGTATTGACGGATAGTGCATCTTTAGAGAAGCCCTACATACTTCGGTATGTGGGGCTTTCTCTTTTGTAAACCAAAAATAAGCATGAATTTATATATTCATGCCTATCTTTTTTAGTTTAACTTTATATTTCAGAAACCATCCTTCTTATTCTCTTATTAATTAAATTAAATCCTAAACTTTCATAGAACTTAATTAACTTGTCATTTTTAGCTACTAAAGAAACTTTATCGTAACCTTTTCTTTTTGCCATTTTGCTAATTTTATCAATCATAACCTTAGCATATCCGTTTCCTCTAAATTCCTTTTTTATAGCTATATTTGATATATAAAATTCATCATCTTCACATTCTCTAAATAAGAAATAATCTCTTATTGATGAATAAATATATCCTAATTTGTTTAAAAATCCTTTCTGAATTTTTACTACCTTTTTCTCACTATTAATTGTTAATCTGTCAATATCTTTACCATCAATTAATAATGCCATACCAATCAACTTATTGTCTTTTCTTGCAACAATAAAGTTTTTTAATGAAAATCGGTTATTTTTAATCTTCATTAAATGTTCTAATACTTGTTTTCTTTCTTTCTCAGAACCATATCCCCATTCGAGCTCTGGTTCTGGCTCTGTAATATAAATTAATTCTGTGATTTCCTTGATGTCTTTTCTAGTTGCCTTTTTAAGAGTAATACTACCCGAGGCACTTTCCATTTTAAACACTCTCCAATTCTTTTTTCTTTTTCGTGTTTTTTATTAGACTGATAACACATAATCAGCTTTTATAAAGTCTCTTATGTGAATTTGATAACCACTCTCCTTATGTGTTTTTTATATAATTTTTAACAATTATATGCTTATATTTTAACATATTTTATAATAATTTTCAACTTTCAGCCTTTATTATGTCTGCAAACTCAAGTTTTATAACTTTACTTAAATCTTTAACATTCATCTCTACTTGATATCCTATTTTCCCTGCACTAAACATTATCGTATCATATTTTTTGGCAGTTTCATGAATTACAGTTTTAAATTGTTTTTTCATACCTATTGGAGAACATCCTCCATGAATATAACCTGTAAGCGGTAATAATTCCTTAGATTTAAGCATCTCTATGCTTTTTTCATTTACTGATTTTGCAGCCTTTTTTAAATCTAGTTCTTCTGCAACAGGAACTACAAAAACATAATGTTCACCAGATTTTCCGAACTGTAACTAAAGTCTTAAAAGTTCTGTTATAATCTTCTCCTAAGAAATCAGCAACTTCTACTCCACTTATAGCTTTTGATGAATCATAAGTATGTTTTGTATAAATTATTTTATGCTTATCTAATATCCTCATTACATTTGTTTTTTCTTCCATTTTATCACCTAATTACATTTTTATTATTTTTTCCCAAGGTAAACAATCTTTTCCAAAATGTCCATAGTTAGTAGTTTTAGCAAATATAGGTTTTTGTAAGTCCAAATATTTTATAATTCCATTTGGAGTTAAATCGAATTTTTCTTTTATTTTATTAATAATCTTCTCTTCTTCTATCTTATTTGTTCCAAAAGTATTTACATATATAGATAAAGGTTCTTCTATTCCAATAGCGTAAGATAATTGAATCTCACATTTATCAGCATATCCATTTGCTACAATGTTTTTAGCTATATGTCTTGCTATATATGCAGCAGATCTGTCAACTTTTGTAGCATCTTTTCCAGAGAAAGCACCACCACCATGTCTTGCATATCCACCATATGTATCTACAATAATCTTTCTTCCTGTAAGTCCTGTATCTCCTAAAGGTCCGCCAATAACAAATCTACCTGTTGGATTAATAAAAATTTTTGTATTTTCATCAATCATTTCTTGTGGAATCACTTCATCTATTACATATTTCTTTACATCTGCTTTTAATTGTTCCATACTAATATTGTCTAAATGTTGTGTAGAAATTAATACATTTTCTATTCTTTTTGGAGTCTCGTCTTCATATTCAACAGTTACTTCTGTTTTTCCATCTGGTCTTAAATATGGTATTATATTTTGTTTTCTAACATCTGTTAATCTTTTAGATAATTTATGTGCAATATATATTGCATATGGCATATAATTTTCTGTTTCATTTGTTGCATATCCAAACATAATACCTTGATCACCAGCACCACCAATATCTACTCCAAGTGCAATATCATCACTTTGTTTAGTAATATTTATATCTATATCACAAGTTCTATAATCAATATCTGTTTCGCTATTATCAAAACCAATTTCTTTTATAGTATCTCTTACGATTTTTTCTATATCTAAATTAGCTTTTGAAGTTATTTGCCCAGCAATTGTAATCTTATTACTAGAAGCAAATGTTTCAACTGCTACTCTTGAATTTTCGTCTTGTCTTAAGCATTCATCTAATATCTTATCTGATATATAATCACATAATTTATCTGGATGACCTTCTGTTACACTTTCTGAACTAAAATAATACTTTTTCATATTAATACCCCTTTTTATATTTTTTTATTACAAGCTTTAAACACAAAAGTATAGCCACCATGCTTTAATGGTGACTATACTAAACATTTATATAAAATTTCTTCTAAATTACTTGTGTCAACTACCGATTCTATACATGCATCTAACATATTTTTTGGAGTTGTTTTAGTTAAATCTAATTCGTATCCATTCCAAGCAGCAAGCTCCCTTATAAACTCTCTTATTGCTCTACCATTACCTTCTCTAAATGGGTGCAGAACATTAAGTTCTGCCATATAATATGCTAGTTTCTTCGATAATTCTTCCTTTGATAATCCTTGTAAATAATTTTCTTCTTTTAATTTATCCAATAATTTTATTAATTCTTGTTCTATATATTCCCATTCTGCAAATCTAAAGTTACCTTTTGCAATATTTTCACTTCTAAATAATCCTGCAAAATCATATATATCCTCGAACAGGAATTTATGAATTCCTACAAAATGATGAATATCAAAATTCCCTGTTATCTCTTTTTGTCTTAATATAAATAATTTTGCTAACACTATTTTTCTTTCATAATCATATAGTTTTTCTTTATCTTTTATATTTAATTTATTTTTTAGTATATCTGTATTTTCATAACAGTATATAGAATTCCTAGCTTCATATAGATCATACATAAAACCAGCCCCTTATAAAGACATTTTCTTTATTTTATTTATCATATCCTGTTCTGTTATTTTTTGTTCCTGATAATCTCTTAATAAAGATATGTCCTCTTCAGTTACATACATATCTTCTATAGCTAAATCTTGTTTTAAATTTTCTATATCAAATTTAAATTTTTTCTCATTAAACATATCTTTTCTCCTTACACCATACTACCTTTTTATTATACCACATTTTGGCGAAAATATCAATATTTTTGGCTTTAAATGGCTCCAAAAAAGACTGTAAAAACTACAGTCTATTTTCTATTAAATCCTATGTATTTTGATTTTCTAGAGAATGCTAAAATTGCTTCGAATATTGGTCCTAATATCCATAATCCAAAACCAAATCCAATTCCTTTTCCAAACCCTTCTGCTAATGTAAATTTAGTATAAATATTTATAATTATTAATGCAAACCAACCTACTACTGGTACTAGTAATAACAATAATAACCATGGTGATACATCACATATTTTATACATAACAACATCTCTATATATTGGTATTAGTGCTGCCCAACCATGTTTTCCAGCTTTTTTATAAATTCTCCATCTAACAATAATATTATAAATTATAAGTACAACAATTATCCACATTATAGTCTTTACCACTGTAAAAGCCATTATTAGATTAACTCCTAAAGATATTTTATCTGTTGTACTCATATCTTGCTGAATGTTATTTAATATTTCTGTTGGTGTTGCTCCATCTTCTAATTGTTGCTGTATTTCATCTATATTAATATCTTCTGAAAGAATCTTATTTAATTGTTTTGCATCAACAGATCTTAACACACTAGTTCCAGAATCTATAACATTTTCACTTATTCCTTGTTCTGTTAACAATTCTTTATTTTCTTCGATTGCTGTTGCAATTTCTTCATTACTATATTTTTCACTTAAATCTTTATATGCTTGTAAAACATCATAAATATCTACATTACCTTCTGAACTTGACTGTATTAAATCTTTTATATCATCTAAATTATTAACATCTATTGTATTATCTGCTTTTGTAAATGTCATACATAAACTTATTACTATAAATAAAATTATACTTGTAATTATCTTTCTTTTCATTTGCTTATTCCTTTCTTTACTATTCTTCGTTTACATCTAAAATTGAAAATAACTCATCATTATTTAGTTCTTTTATATTAATAACAACCGAAATTCCGACTACATTTCCACCTAATTTTTCTATCTTTTTTTTTAATGTCTGAACTGTATGTCCTGTTGCATAAATATCATCTATAATATAAAAATTCTTATCTTTATATTCCTCATTATTTATTAACTTAGGTAATTCCAATTCATCTTTACCATATTCTTTAACATACTCAAATGTAGTTTGAACTGTAGTAGGAGGTAATTTTCCTTTTTTTCTTACTGGAATAAAACCAAGTTTCATTTTTTCTGCTACTGGACATCCAAAGAAAAATCCTCTGGATTCTGGTGATACAATATATTGTACGTTTTTATTACTAATTTCTTTTACAAAAATATTAGTAATTTCTTTATAAATTTCTGCATCTAGCAATAATGGTACTATATCTAAATACTCCATTCCTTTTATAGGAAAATCTTTTTCAGTTCTTATACAATTATCGTTTTCTAAAAGATTTTTTAATATTTTCATCACATCACTTCTTTCCAAAAAAGATAATCTATACAAATATAATTAAACTATATTTTTTATTTTTTCGCAATAGTTTTACATTTTATTTAATAATTCTTTAATAAATTTCCATATCTTTTTGGTAGAACTTATAGAAAGTCTTTCACTTGGGCTGTGTACGTCAAATGTGTTTGGTCCTATACACACATATTCACAGTTCGGTTTTTTATTTATAAAAAATCCTCCTTCTACTACTCCTTGTGATACAATCTCTTCCAACTCTTCATTATAAAGCTCTTTATATACCTTTTCACATTCACTTGCTAAAGTATTTTTTTCTCTCTTTGGTACACCTTTTAAGGTTTGATTCCATACTATTTCTATGTCATATTTTTTTATTAAACTTTCCAAATTTTCTAAGTATTCTTTTTCGAATGCTGGTACATTGCTTCTTTCTGAAAATTCTATCTCTATGTCATTTTCATTTGTTTTTACTTTTGCCATATTACCTGATTGTAATACATTTCCTTGCTCATCTTTTTTTATGGCTCCACTTTGAAATTCTTTAATAAAGTCTATTATTTTATTGCTATTTTCTTTATTTATTACCTCCGTAATTTCTACACCCTTATTTAATTCTATCTTTACATCTTTTCCATAAAATTCTTTTTGTTTAGTTATTTCTTTTGTTATAATCTTCTCTGCATTTTCATCGGATGTAACAAATTTAACAGACACCTCTCTTGGAATAACATTTACCCTGCTTCCACCCGTTATATTTGCTATTTGTACATCTTCCAATTTTTTTAATATCTCTATTGCTAATTTTATCGGATTTCCTCTTGTTTCATCACCTATATTTCCACCAGAGTGACCTCCTTTAAAATTATCATATACTAATTCAAATCCTGGCTTAACTGTTTTTTCTCTTGTAAAATTTATTTTTCCTTTCCATTCATTACATTCTGCTGAACTAATTAAAATTTTTCCTTCTTTTCCATTATCTAACGAAATTATTCTATTACTTTCTATGTTAGCTAAATCTAAATTTATCGCACCTAACATTGTTGTTTCCTCTTCTGAAGTAAAAATACATTCTAATTTAGGTGCTTTTATCTTTTCACAATCCAACACAGCTAATATAATTGCAACACCTATTCCGTTGTCTGCTCCAAGTGTTGTTCCCCTTGCTTTTATAAAATCCCCGTCTACATATAACTCTAGACCATCTTTAGAGAAGTCATGATTACTTTCAGGTAGCTTTTCACAAATCATATCTGTATGTGCTTGCAATGCAATAGCCGGACTGTTTTCTTTACCTGGTGTAGCATTCTTTTTTATTATTATATTTCTATAGTTATCAGTGTAATATTCCAACTTTCTCTCTATAGCAAATTTTTTTATATATTCAACAATTTTATCTTCTTTTCCTGATTTTCTTGGAATTTTGCTTATCTCTTCAAAGTATCTCATTACCTTACATGGTTTTATTTCTTCTAACATAAATACCTCCTCTATTTTAAATATCTTTTTAAAAACTCTTTCGTTCTTTCTTTTTTAGGGTTATCTATTACTTCTTCTGGTTTGCCTTGTTCAATAATTTCTCCGTTACTCATAAAGATAACTCTATCTGCAATTTCTCGTGCAAAACTTATTTCGTGTGTAACAATAACCATCGTTCTTTTTTCTCTTGCAAGTTGTTTTACAACTTTTAAAACCTCTCCTACCAATTCTGGATCAAGTGCACTAGTAGGTTCATCCATAAAAATTATTTTTGGATTTATCGCAAGTGTTCTTGCAATAGAAGCTCTTTGTTGCTCTCCACCTGATAAATTACATGGGTATTGGTTTATTTTTGCTTCTAGACCCATTCTCGTTAAAATTTTGATGCCTTCCTTTTCAGCTTTCTCCTTAGATTTTTTTAAAACTTGTATCATTGCTTCAGTTACATTTTCTAGAACAGATAAATGAGGAAATAAATTAAAATTTTGAAATACCATTCCACATTCTAAATTCATTTTATTTAAAGTCTCTTTATCGGCATATATAACTTTGTTCTTCTTTTTATTGTATTTTTTAGGTAAATTATTAACTGTTTTAACTTCCTTTATCATAGATTCTCCACATATTTTTATGTTTCCACCATCTATTTTTTCCAATTGGTTTATACATCTTAATACTGTAGATTTACCAGAGCCAGAAGAGCCAATTATTGCTAATACTTCACCTTCATTTACAGAAAAAGAAACATTTTTTACTGCATAATTATCTCCAAATCTTTTTACCAAATTTTCGATTTCTAATATTTTATTCATTCTTCTCGCTCCTTTCTTAAGTTATATTATAATAACTATATTTTTTCTCAGCTTTGTTAAATGCATAAGTGATTATTGTACATAAGACTAAATACATCAATCCTGCCACACATAATGGCAAAATAGAAAATTGATAACTTGCTTGTTTTTGTGCTAATGCAAAGATTTCTGTAATTCCTATTATTTGTGCTAATGAAGTAGTTTTAATTAATGATATTACTTCATTTGACATGGCTGGTAATATTCTTTTTACAATCTGTGGAAGTAATATTCTAAAAAAAGTTTGTATTTTGCTAAATCCTAATGTAAAAGCTGCTTCTTTTTGGCCTTTCGGTATACTTAAAATTCCACTTCTAAATATTTCTGCAAAATATGCTGCATAGTTTACTACAAAAGCAATTATTATTGCTACAAACCTGTCATAGGTTACCTTAAACAAATAATATGGTGCAAAATATATAAAAATTATTTGTAACATCATTGGTGTTCCTCTAATAATTAAAATATATAATTTTGTAATTAAATTTACTAACTTACATTTTGAATTTCTGGCAACTGCAACTAGTATTCCTGCTGGAATTCCTAAAATTAAAGTAAGTACGAAAATTAATAATGTTGTTCCTAAGCCTTCTGATAGTATTTTTATTAAATTTAAAAAGTTATCCATTTCTTCCTCCTATCGGGATCTAGGGACGTTCCTTGTTCTCACTTTTAGTTAATACATTAGTCAAACTAATAGAACGTCCATCACTCCCTTTAAACTGTTAAATCAGCTCCAATCCATTTTTCTGATAATTCTTTTAATTTTCCTTCTGCTCTTAATTCATTTAATGCATTTTCTACTTTATCTTTTAATTCGGTATTTCCTTTTTTAAAGGCTATAACCATTCCTTTTGATTCTTCACCAATTCCAATAGCATCAAATGTTTTAAAATCTTTATCTTGATTTTGTATTATATAATTTCCTGAAATTTGGCTCATATAAACTGCATCTATATTTCCTGTTTCTAAATCCATAAGAGCTGTTAAATAATCTGTATATCCTATTACTTCATCTAATTCCTTACCATATTCAGATTCATTTAATCTTTTTTCCTGTATAGAGCCACTTTGCACTCCTATCTTTTTACCTTTTAATTCATCTTGGTTTGTATAACTTGAATCACCTTTTACAACAAACATTGATTTGTCTTTAATATATGGATTACTTAATGTCATTGCTTCATTTCTTTCTTCTGTATAGCCAAATCCATTCCATATACAATCAATATTTCCTGAATCTAACTCTTGTTCTTTAGCTGCCCAAGATATTGTTTGAACTTCTAATTTCATTCCTAATTTGTTACAAACCTCTTGTGCTAAATCAATATCAAAGCCTACTAGCTCATTATTTTCATTTCTATATCCCATTGGTGGAAAACTATCATCCATTCCCAGCACAAATGTATTATCTTCCTCTTGTGTATTTTTATTAAATGCAACTGCTACTCCTATAATTGCGATTACTAATATTACTCCTACAATAATTAAAATTTTTTTATTCATAATTTTTACCTCCATTTTTTTATTTAATAAGGTTTACACCTTTAGTTATATTTGAAGACCTTTTTTGTTAAAATGTCGCGACCAATTTTAACAAATACGAAAAAAAGACCTTAAAGATACATTTTTAGTACCTTTAAGGTCTTCTTAAACAATAAAGGCACAAGCAGTTAAAGCCTGTGCCTAATAGACACAAGCTTACCTGTGATGATGATTTAATCCTTTATTGTTTAATATATTTCTCATAAAAAGCTCTCCTTTTTTAATTGTGTAATAGTATACACTGTTTTTTTTGTTTCGTCAATAGTTTTTATTTATTTTTGTAAATTCTTGGAACTCTTTCACCTATCTCACACAATATTTCGTAAGGTATTGTTTCCAAATATTTCGCTGTTTCTTCTATATGTTTATTATCTTTTAAAAGCTCTACAGTATCATATAAATGCACATTTTCATCTATCTCTACAAATAGCATATCCATACATACATTTCCGACAATTTTATATTTATTATTATTTATATACACATATCTTCCAGTATTTTTTCTAATTATTCCATCTGCATAACCAACTGGAATTACTCCTATTTTAGTATCTTTTTCTGCCTTAAATATTCCATTATATCCTACAACTTCACCCTTTTTTAAATTATGAATTTGAATTACTTCACTAATTAATTTTACAGGTGATTCTAAGTTTATTTTTTCCGAAAAACCATACATAATTATTCCTAATCTACATCCATTAGCCTCTTTTGGCTTTGTATAATTTGTTAGTGCTTCACTTGCTGAGATGTGAATAATTGGGACTTTGGAAATATCTATTTCTTTTAATAAATTCTCAAAAAGTTCTATTTGCTTATTATAATCTGTTTCATTTGATGCATTATATATATGTGTAAAAATTCCTTCTATATTTATATTGTTATTTATACACTTATCATATAACCCTTTTAAATTCTTATTTATTCCTAACCTATTCATTCCTGTATTTATCTTTATATGGGCTTTTAAACCATGTAAATTCTGAACTAGTATTTCTTCTAAACTATCTTCTGAATGAATTGTTATTGTTATATTATATTCTATTGCTTCTTTAATGTGTTCTTTATTTATATGGCCTAATACCAATATTGGAATACTTTTAAATACTTTTCTTATTACAATTGCCTCTTCTAGTGTTGCCACTGCTAAATAATTACAACCAGCATCGATTATTGCCCTTGTAACAGCTAAGCTTTCATTATCTAAGCCATAACAATTAGCTTTTACAACTCCAAAATAATATTTATAACTTGGATAGTTGTTTATTACTGTTTTAATATTATTTTTTATCTTTTCTAAATCAATTTCTAAATATGTATTTCTCGAAAAACTCATATTTACACCTCTTTTAATATTCTATATATTTGTCCCCAATTATTTACTTCTTTTAAATATTTATCTTCAGCTATTTTTGGTCCACGTATTCCTCTAAAATAGATTGCACATATTTTATTCGCTTGCATCTTTGTACATGTAGATGGGCTGTCATCTATCATAATATCAATCTTTTCTTCTTTACATACTTTTAGTTTATTATGTTCTTTCCAAAAATATTTATCGAATGTTAAATTATTTTCTTTAAATTTATTAGCAACAATATTTATCATCTCTTCAGTTTCTGTCCCTCTTGTTGATATTATAATTACCTTATGGCCCATCTTTTGTAATCTATGTATAACTTCTATCGCTCCTGGCATTATATTAGATTCTTCAGATAGTCTTAAAAAATATTTATTTTTAAATTTTTCTTTTTCATCAGTCGTCCAATCATATTGGTCTTGAATAAAATATGTATCGTTTACCTTACCACTTCCTCTACATTCTTCTATATCAAATATTTCTGCCATTGCAAGTAAACCTTTTTCCCAATCTAATAGAACTGCATCTACATCTATTCCTATATTCATAATTTTTTCTCCTTTTTGATAAATATATATTTAATAGTTCAATTTGTCAAAATTAATTCGTCATCAAATTTTAAATTTCATTTATTTAGTTATAAATAATCAAAACAAATTAATTCACTATCGAAATCTTTGATTTCGTTTGATGACCATAATTATTTCAAACAAATGAAAATGACAGGAAGTCTAATATAACTTTCCTGCCACTTTCATTTCGGCGTTAAGCAAAATATATAATCTCTGTTCTCCTAGGTTCAACTCCTTTTATAGGTAACTTTCCAAGTATGTGGATATTAGTAATAGTCTTTTCTACATTTTCTATCCACTCTAAAAAAATTGAGTTGTATTCATCCTGTTCGGTTAGTTCAATTCTCTCAACTTTCTTTAATGTCTGCCCTCTACCTACTCTGGTAAACCATTCATCACCTTGTTTTACAAAAATTTGAAATCCCTGCACGAGATTTTGGTCATATTGCTCAAACAAAATCGCCACCATTTTTGCATCATTTTCATTCTCTACCGGAACATATTTCAGCTCCGTTTGTATAAATTCTTTAATATCTGCTGCTAATACATTGAACATTTCTTCTGTAATGTCCTTTGGTAAGTATGGCGCACACATGATATTAGTGGTTATACCATACCACATTTTGAACACTTTACTTATTTTCGTAAGTGCTCTCTTGTCCGTCCACCGTTTTCTAAAAGTTTTCACTGTGTACATTTTTTCTACCTCCTGCCTACTGGCTTATGTTAACAGAAATATTATACCACAATTGCAACCTAGTTTTCAAATTCTTGTACTTCACAATTATGTAAGCAATAATTAATAAGTTTCCCATCTGCTGGAATACCTTTAAAATAACAATTTATTGCAATGCTTACACCACCATGTGTTACTAGTAAAACATTTTTATCTTTATAATCTTCCTTTATTTTGTCTAAGAAATTTGAAATTCTACTTATAATTTCTTGGATAGTTTCTGCTCTTTTGTAGTTTGGTGTTACATTATAATCCCAAAATTCATCAAACTTTATTTTTTCGCCTTCAAATTCCCCAAAATTTCTTTCAATTATCTGTTCTTCAAATATAATTGGAATATTTCTTCCTTCATTTATTATTTCTGCTGTTTTTCTTGCTCTCTTTAATGGTGAACAAATTATTAAATCTATATCTACATTCTTTAGTTCTTCTTTTGTCTGTTTTGCTTGTTCTATTCCAACTTCATTCAATTCAATATCTGTTCTTCCCTGTGTTTTTCCTTGCACATTCCAATC
>OGDF01004751.1_pt1 | contig 15059 bp, 6 predicted proteins | sample 1570141 | NCBI WGS metagenome assembly OGDF01 (sample SAMEA4370581, study PRJEB24528) | human gut metagenome | reverse complement strand
AGTGGTATACTTTTTAATTATTAGGGTGGTATACTTTTAAGTTATTATATACAGCAATTGGTGTGGATGCACCGATGTATAGTAGGATAGAGAGAGGTATTCGACCTTTCCGAGATCGCCTATGGCGAAGATACTCAAGATTGATAAGGATGAACTACGCTCCTTGTGGACGGCAGATAAAATCATAAATGTCACAAAGGATGAGTCAGACAGTGTGGCTCAGCGAGCACTCCATCTTGCGAAAAGTGAGATAAATACCAATCCTGACTAATCTTCTGCAAATCAGAGGATGGGCTAACTTGGATATGGTTATGTGGAACAAAGACAGTAATTTTGTAGATTATGGCAGAAAAGACAACTATGGTAGATGACGCACAAGAAAAAGACGAGCTGGTATTGGAAGATAATCAGCTGGTTTGTGCGCTCACCAATAAAGTCGTGAAAGCGACGGATAAAGAACTCACGCTTCAGTCAATGATTGATATGATGGCTGAAGAATATGGATTTGCTCCTGAAGACATGGAACGTGACTTTAGGGTGACTTACAAAGAGTCTGATTCAGACAAGTGTCGGGCTCAAGCGGTTGATTTAGCTATCTTTGATGCTGGTATGGCCCATGTGGTAGATAATTTGATTCGTTTTGTGGTGGTGGCTAAGGATGCAAAGGTGAAACCTACCGATGCAAAGAAGGGGGTGGATGCCATGCTCGATAACATTCTTACTTTCACCGATTGTGAGTTTGGTTGTTGGACCAATGGTGAGGATTTACACTATCGTTACTATACAGAGGATGATTTTGGTCAGTCTGAGACCCAAGATATTTCCGACTTTCCTGCCAATGGACAAACACTTGCCGACCTTGAGGCCCAGGGCGACCGTGCCATGCCTCGTAAACCTGCCAATGAGTCGCTCATCAAGACTTTCAAGCGCTGTCATGACTACATCTATGGCAATGAGGGCATGAAGAAGACGGCCTTTTGGGAATTGCTGAACCTTATTTTTTGTAAACTCTACGACGAGAAGTGTCGTAACATGGATGCCAAGGAAGGCATCAGTTACCGTCGTCGTTTCTGGGTGGGTGTTAAGGAGCAGTTTACAGAAGAAGGTCGCAAGGCTGTGGCCGACCGTATTCGAGGTCTTTTTGAAGAACTTAAAGAAAGCCAAGTGTTCCGTGATGTGTTTGACGGTTCGGAGCAGATTATGCTTTCCGACCGTGGCCTTGCTTTTGTAGCAGCAGAGCTGGCAAAATATTCTTTCCTCGATGCCACTGTCGATGTGAAGGGCACAGCTTACGAAACCATTGTAAGTAACACCTTGAAACAAGAGGCAGGCCAGTTCTTCACCCCTCGTAACATTATCAAGTGCATGGTAGAGATGCTCGATCCTGACCAGAATACCCGTGTACTCGACCCCGCTTGTGGTTCGGGCGGTTTCTTGGTGACGGTGCTCGACCATGTTCGCCATAAGATTACACGCAATCTTTATCCCGAATTGGACGAGGTGCGCTTGGCTGCACGTGTAAACACCCCCGAAGTAGACGAACTGGTGCGTAATTATGCCGAGAATATGATTTTCGGTTTCGACTTCGATCCCGACTTGAAGAAGGCTGCTCGCATGAATATGGTGATGGCAGGCGACGGCCATAGCAATATCTTTAACATCAATTCTTTGGATTACCCGCAAGGTGATAAGCCCGACCGCTCCCTTATTGCCGAAGCCGTGAATGAGAGCATCAAACACAGTAACGATAAGGACTTCCCGTTTGGTACGTCTGAGGACAATGCACAAGGCAAGTTTGACATGATTTTTACCAACCCGCCATTTGGCGCTAAGGTGGAAGTGGATGTGGAGATTGCTCGTCGATATAAGCTCAAAAGTAATGCTCCTGAAATACTTTTCATTGAGGCTTGCTATAACTTCTTGAAGCCTGGTGGTAAGATGGGTATCGTGCTACCTGATGGTATTTTGGGCAATCCTAATACCGAGAGTGTGCGCAAATGGATTTTAGGGCATTTCAAACTTTTGGCATCCGTAGATCTTCCCGTTGAAACCTTCTTGCCGCAGGTAGGTGTACAGGCTTCGTTGCTCTTCCTTCAGAAGAAGACAGCCGAAGAACTCCTGGTTCCGCTTGACAAGGAAGACTACGATGTGTTTATGGCCATTGTAGAGCAAGTGGGTAAAGACCGCCGTGGTGTACCTATCTACAAGAAGGACGAGGACGGTGCAGAGATTCTCTTTGCCCACGAGAAGAAATGGTTAGCTTATACTGACAATGGACGTGAAATCGTACGTAGCCGCCGCGAGCGCATCAAGCACTTGGCAGACGATCTGCCCGAAGTGGCTGCGGCTTATGCTAAATTTGTGGAGGAGCATCAGCAATGAAAATTGGTCACATACATAGAATGTCGATGAACCCTTGCGGGCTCAGATTCGACTCAAGCTATCACCTAAGTGATGGCGTTACGGTAAAGCGCGACATTGCAGCTTCACCGTATCCCCTTATGCTCATTGGAAAGGCTGCAGAGCGTATTTTTATTGGAGGTAGAGCTAGACGTGTGTATGTTAAGGATAGAAATCATGGCATCCCCTTTTTAAGTAGTTCTGATATATTGCAAGCTGATTTGGAGAATGTCAAATTAGCTTCGAAGAAGTACACACCTAATATTGAAGAAATGATGCTTCAAAAGGGATGGACTTTGATTACTCGTTCAGGCACAATTGGAAATTGTACCTTCGCTAACGCGAAACATGCTCAGAAGCTTGCTTCTGAGCATGTTATTCGGCTTGTGCCGAATAACATCCTCAAGCAGGGGTATATTTATGCATACTTAGCATCAAAGCCTGGTTATTCGTTGCTTACGCAAGGTACATTTGGAGCTGTTATTCAACACATAGAACCTGCATTTGTGGCTTCTCTACCTATTCCTGTGCTTCCTGAAACGTTTCAACAAGAAGTAGATAACTTGATTCAAGAGTCTGCAAGATTACGAGAAGAAGCGACGGGTGCATTAGATAAAGCTATTTCATATTTTAACCAAGAGTATCCTATCAAAGATAGAACTTCAGTGTGTTACACAAAGAAGCTAAAGTCTCTTGAATTGGGCTTTGCTGCTTACAATAATAACATAGAAGTGGATGGTTTTATTGCAAAATACGATTCCAATTCACTCAAAATTGCGGATATTACATCTTCTGTTTTTGCACCACCTCTTTTTAAGCACATATATCTCAGTCAAGATAATGGTTATCCATTTATGACTGGGAGTGAACTAACAAAGTTCAATATGAGATATTATCGTTGGTTATCTCCACGAGGTGTGAAGAATATCAAAGACTATGTTGTCAAGAAAGGAACTCTTCTGTTGTATAAGTCAGGTACAACTGATGGTGGCATTCTTGGCAACGTCTTCATAGCAGATAAGAAGTTGGATGGTTGCTGTTTATCTGATCACGTTATACGCATAGTGTTTAATGATGACAAGATGGCTTATTGGGCTTTTGCTTTTTTACGGAGTAATGGTGCAATTAAAATGTTGCAAAGATTAGCAACGGGTACTATGATACCATTTATTACGCCTGAGCGTGTTAGCAATATGTTGATTCCTGCACCAGATACCTGCTATGAAGAAATTGTCGAATTAGTGAGCAGATATATCGATTTGAACTCTAAATCCAAATTCTTGGAAATAGAAGCAATTGAAAAAGTAGAATCAGAAATAGCTTCTTGGACTACTAATAAGAAGAATTAGCGTATGGACGAAAACATAGAAATATTCACCCGCCTGTGGGAACATGCCGAAAATGAAGTGGTAGAATTTAAGAAGGCTGAAACCAACTTTGATATAGATGAGTTGGGTAAGTACTTCTCTGCCCTCAGCAATGAAGCTAACTTGCGTGAACGCGAATTTGGCTGGATTGTATTTGGCGTGTGGGACAAGAAGCATGAGATCGTTGGTACCTCATTCAAAGATGGTGAAGTGGCGCTCAACAAGTTAAAGCAAGATATGTCGCAACATACTACTGACGAATTAATCTTTCGAGAGATTATTCCGTTGGAAGTGGAAGGCAAACGTGTACTCTTGTTCAAGGTTCCTGCCACGCCTCGAAACATCGTAATGAAGTGGAAGGGCATTGCATACGGACGTGATGGTGAGAGTTTGAAACCTCTCAACCAAGCTAAGCAAGACGAGATACGCCAGCAACCACCTATTCCTGATTGGACAGCACAATTAGTGCCTAATGCAACGATTGATGACCTTGATGAATTAGCTATAGCAACTGCTCGTATTATGCATAAGATACGTAATAAAACGATGCGAGAATTGCCTGGTGGTACACTCTTCCCAGATACCATGAAGCAGTATGATGACTACACCATACGCGAAGCTCTCCATAACTGTATTGCCCATCAAGATTATACCCTTCAACAGCGTATTTCGTTTGTGGAAGGTAACGATAAACTGTACTATGGCAATGGTGGCAGCTTTATTCCTGGTACAATCGAAAAAGCACTGGAGCATAAAGGTCCACAACGCCACTATCGCAATGAATGTCTTTGCACGGGCATGGTAAACTTCAATATGATTGATACCGTCGGCCGTGGCATCAAAAAGATTTTTGCCGAGCAACGCAATCGTTTTTTCCCAATGCCTGACTACGACATCGATAATAATAAGCGTAGCGTTGGCGTGACCATCTATGGTAAGATGCTTGATGAAAAGTATAGTTCGCTGCTGAAAACAAACACAGACTTGACGCTGAAAGAATGTGTCTGGTTGGATGCTATTCAGAAGCATCGTCCTGTTACGAAAGATGCAGTCAAGCACCTGAAGGAGAAAGGGCTCATTGAAGGAAGATCGTCGAACTACATTATTTCGCTCACAGTAGCTAAGCTGACGCATCAGATTGGACATTACATCAAGGAAAAGGGACTTGAAGAAAAACTGCTTGAGCAAACCATTCTGCAATTAGCAAGGGATGCTGGTAATGAAGGGTTTAAGTTGGTAGATGTTTACGAAGCCTTACACAAGAACCTTCCTGCTTCAATGAATGCTACTTCAAAGAAAAGGTATTTAGGTCGTTTGCTCTCTAAGATGGGGTCATCAGACTTACTTCAAATAGAAGGAAGAACATGGAGAATAACCGAAATAGGATTGACTAAACTGTGGTTATAATTCGGCTATAATCCATAGATAAGTTTGCAAAGCAGTTCATTATTAAGTACATAGTATTGAAGTTCGGTTGTAATTCGGCTATAAATTACAGAGATAAAGCGGCAGTTGTTGCCTCCACCTAATATAAAACATGTAGCCCATGTCAAAGTATCATAAAGAACAAATAAAGTGTCCGCACTGCACCATAAAGGTGAGTTTGACTGTTTAAGAAAACCACACTGCTCGTTTCATTGACAGACTAAAGAATATACTTGATAATAACAAATAAAAAGCAGCATAATTATGGCAATAATCAAAAGACCTCCTCATGATGATGGACCTGTAAACGCCGGCGAAAAGCGTTTACTCGATTATCTGTCTGTGAAGTTACCCAACAATTATTTTATCATTCCCAACTGTAACATAGCCATTACGGGACCTAACCGTATCATGAAGTATTGGGAATATGACTGTATTGTGGTGACTCCTCATGCCCTCTACCATATTGAAAATAAGGATTGGGCTGGAAACCTCGAAGGCGACGACTATGCTTGGTTCCGTAACGGTCAGGAAGTGGTAAACCCACACAAGACTGCCGGACTAAAGAGTCGTATCCTCGTTTCTAAAATCAAGAACCAACATCCCGACTGGAACTTTGGCCAGATCATCACTTTGGTTACGTTGAGCCATCCTCAGCAATCGAAGTTTGGTTTGGATCCAACTTGTGACACTTACAAGCAGACTTTCACGCTCGGTGAAGCTCTCGTAGAATTTATCAGTAACCATGAAGTAGTAGCACGTTCAGAAAATGGAATTCAACCATTGATGGCGCAACTTACCGATTTTCTTACTGGAGAATCGGTGGAAAGAAGACGCGCTGAACGCACCACCATCTTCAACTACACTATCGAAGAGAAGCTTCAAGAAACCGAAGAGTTTACTGAGTACCTCTGTGTGCCACAGTTTATCGCTACGGCTCGTTATCGTGTGCGCGAATATCCTTTGGATGTCGCGGACAAGAGCCCGAAAGAACTGCAACAACTAAACTTGTCAGTGCAAAACGCTTATATGGCACAAGAAAAAATTGGCGACTCTCCTTATATCGTCAATACAAAGTGCCAGATGAACGAAGAGCAGACTTACTACTATGAGATAAGTCGCTATCAAGATGAGAGTTCTCTGCGTGCTAAACTCAATCAAAAGACTTTCAAACAAACCGATAAGCTTAGTATTATCATGGATGTGGCTAACGCTTTGAAGGCAGCCCATAAGGTGCAGGTGTATCATCGCAATGTCTGTCCTGAGAATATCTATGTGTATGAAGGCGGAAGAGCAGCCTTGGCAAACTTTAGAATGTCATGGTTTGTAGAGCACATCGACTTGAGTTTTTCTGTAAATTCAGCTGGCGATCAGTCCTCGCCTTACACAGCTCCTGAGCTTTTGGATGGCGATGTAACGTCTGCTAGTGACATCTACTCATTAGGCGTGGTATTCTATCAACTGATGGTAGGCCGATTGCCTTTTGACAGCGTGTTGACTTTCGTAACGGCTTTGGGCGGTGAACTTCCTGAAGACCATCTACCCAGCCATGTGCTGAAAGAGCTACCTGCATGGATGGATGAATTTGTGCAGAAGACAATTGTGGTTGATGCGGACAAGCGTTGGCAAACAGCAGAAGAAGTGCTTGACTTCCTCAATGCTGCGATTGATGAAGAGGTGCATAAAACGATTGCTAATTCTCATACTACTTCGATTCAGCACGCAGAGAAGACACTATACTTGAAGGATATGAAGCCTGGTATGAAGGTTTCTCCAAGCATGACGCTTCATGAAATATTGGGCCGAGGTGGTTTTGGACGTGTTTTCAAAGTGTGGCACGATATGCAGAAGCAGTTCTTAGCCATCAAGATATTCGAGAAGGATGCCTCTATTGATAATGCCATCAATGAGTTTAATACACTCAAAGAATTACATCATCCCAATATTGTAGAGTTCAAGCATAACGACAGAACCGTTCCCGGTGGTTTGTTCTTTACTTTGATGGAATTGCTTGATGGCGAAAACCTTCAAGAATACACAAAGGGTGATTTGCGCCTTCCAGCTGATGAAATTTTCAAGATGGCGACACAGATTCTTAGTGCTTTGGTCTATATGCAAAGCAAAGAGCCTCCTGTGTACCACCGCGACATCAAGCCCAGCAACATTATGTGGCACAAGCGCCAGCTGTACAAGTTGATTGATTTCAATATTTCGGCTACGACGGATGATAAGTCGTTTGGAGGAACCTTCCCTTATATGGCTCCAGACCTTATAGTTTCAGGCAATAAGATTGACTGGGATTGCTCTGCCGATACCTTCGCGCTCGGCATCACGCTTTACGAACTGCTCGCCCATGCTTATCCATGGCCTGGTGGTAACTTGCGTCCAAACATTCACAAGTTGCCTACTGATATTCGCAACTATAATGATAAACTATCCAATGAGATGGCTGACTTTGTGATGAAGTCTATCATTACCGATAAGAATAAGCGTTTCAAGACAGCACAAGAGATGCTGGATGCACTGAACGCTATCGGTTTGGATGGTATGCAAAAGGATTCATCTGTAATTTCTATCACCCACAATGGAGAAGATGTTGGGAATCCTGTGGACTACATCAACTCACTATATAGCCAAAGTCGCCATGGCAATGGAGGTACACGTGCTGGCGTAGCTCAACATGAATTTGATACGTTAACTTACTCTGAAACTCGCTTGGACAGAGAGTTAATTGCCGATATTGAAGCTTTGAAGTACAAATTGATTATCATTACTGGTAATGCAGGTGATGGTAAGACTGCCTTTATTCATCGCATAGAAGATAAGGGCGTGGATAAGCAGCAATTTGACACGAACAATGGTTCCCAATTCTATATCTCTGGCGTTCGATTCGAGTCGAATTATGATGGTTCACAGGATGAAGACGACAAGGCAAATGATGATGTATTGGCTGACTTTCTTTCTCCATTCTATGGCCTGAATGATTATATGCAGGCTCATGAAGGACGTGTGATTGCCATCAACGAAGGTCGTTTGGTCGACTTCTTATCGATGCGTCCCGAATTGCGTGTGCTGCAGGACAATATTGAGGAGTATTTTTACAAGGAAGGTCATGCTGAATTATTACCTGGTTTGATGGTGATAAACCTGAACCTTCGCTCTGTAACTGCACGTGATGCTGAGACAAAGATGCCAAGCCTGTTGGCTCAACAAATGAAGAAGTTGACACGCCCTGAATTGTGGGGTAAGTGTCAAAACTGTCCTGTGGCCGACCGTTGCTTTATCAAATACAATGTGGACACCTTCCAAGATACCAGCGCTGGTGATGAGGTCATCAACCGTTTGGAATGGTTGGTGCGCACCATCGTTTATAAGCGTGAACTCCATATCACCATGCGCGACTTGCGCTCGATGATTGCGTGGATGTTGACCCGCGACTATTCGTGTGAGGAAGTAAAGGCACTGATTGAATTGGTAAATGCCGACAATGTACCTGAGTACTATTGGCAATATTACTATTTTAACCTGACAGCGCCTGTTACATACCCCGACCCCAACAAGGTAGAATACTTCGAACTGCCGACACTGGAATCAAACGACCGTTTGGTAAAGTTACTTCGTGAAACAGACGTTGCGGGTGTGGCTTTGCCTGCATTCGACCGTGATTTGTACTATCGCACGAAACGTCCGAACGACTACATCATCTTCAACGACCGTACGCGCTCTTTGCTGAAGGACTTCAATGATTGCAATCAAATTATTCCTGCATACGAAGTGAAGTCCGACGATGTTCGTATGGCTGTAACAAGCCGACATAAGTCGTTCGTGCGTCATCAGTATTTTGAAGGAGCCATTGATTTCAGAAGAAGATTACCTTATCGATATGCCAGTGCTTTTGAAAAGCAGTTGCGCCTTGAAGATCCTAAGGAATTGGCCAAGACTATGCAAGACCTTGCGAGTGCAATTTCTGCCAGTGAGGGCTGTTCTAATGAAATGCTAACTAAGGGTTATCTTCTTTTGGCAAGTTCAAATGTGGCAGACCCCATTTCAAAGAGCTACCGTCGTTTCTCTTTGGATGAGTTCGAGCTCTATGTGAATAAGACTGAACACTTGACAAAGTACATCGAGTATGAAAGCGACAGCTTGATATTCCGCCATAAAAAGGATAAATTTATCCAACTGACGGTAAGTCTTGACTTGTATGAAATGCTGGAATACATTCACGCAGGCTTTAGTCCTTCTGTGAATGACTTGCGTGGACGCTTCATCGAGCTTCAGATATTTAAGAATTTGCTGGAGGCAAAAACGTATTCAGAGATACTTGTGACAAAGAATAATCGCAAGTTCACTGCTATACGATTGGACGGTCAAAAGCATATAGTAATTGAACCTCTTAACGTGCAATGATATGATATTAAAACTAAAGAAAGGAACAGGTGTACAAGCCTTCCTGAATAAGGAAATATTCTATGTCGATGTTAAGTCGGTAAAGCTGGACCGTGTGCTGACCAATCTTTTTATCAAGATGTATGCTGACGGTGCTCCGGTATCAATGGCTTTCCGTAAAGAATATACTATTGACATTCTAAAAGAGAACTTGGCGACCTTGGAAAGCCAAGGTGTAATGCATGGCGTAAGCAACAACCCTGATGGCGTGGAAGATTGGCTTCGCAGTTCGTTGTTGGAGTTGGTGAATCGTGGTAACGTAGTAAAAGAGCATGTATCAACACTAAAGCCTCTGCATTTGCTAAGTTTCCGTGTTCAGAACAGCAAATTTTGTCGTGACTATCGTGCGTCAGACCAACTTTATCTGATGCTGCGAAGCAATCCGGAAGTAATGCATGGATTGGTGCGCTACCTTAGTAAGGGCTGGGATAAGCAGACAGGAGAAATCGTTTCAAGTGAGGATTTGGATGTAGATACTACAGGTATTCTGTATATCACCAAACCATTGCGTGAACGTAAGACATTAAATAAGGTGGCAGAAGCCATTCCGCAGCCGTTCCTTCGTGAACAGGCAACCTTGTTTAATGACGATATTCGTCGGTTGCTTCTCTATAAAGACAAACTTCCTAGAGCTGTATTCATTGACTATCTGAGAATACTTTGCGGTTTCCATTTGGCTTTATATGCAATGAAACTGATTTACCTGCTACCAAAAATGGTGGATGCTGGTTCACGTCAAGTGGAAGACGATTGGTCGATGCTCGTAGATGTGACTGATGACTTAGATAGCATTGTTTCTGCATATGCTTGTAAAGATGTGGAAAGAATGCAAAATGGCATTGGCAAGTACATTCGTTCTACCTACATGGCCGACATCATTCAAGACAGAAAACCATGCTCTATTGACGAAGCGCTGAGAATACTGAAAGAAGATAATAACAAGTCAAATGGTTTCTATGAATCCGTTTTGAATGGAATCCGGAAGGATCTTCCCAACTCTGATGAGAAAGAGTTTGATAAAGAAGACTTTAGAGAAATGCTTGAGCTGTTTCCTAAAGATGACTACTTCGATATGTTGGTTCATGTATTAGAAAAATCAAACTTGGGTAACTATCAGTATCGCTACTTACACGAGTTTCTTGATGCTGTGGCAATGAAGAACTCTTCATCTATGCTTTTGGCTGATAGTCGCTCACGCCGCCATCCACGACGTGGCGCACTCGGCTCGAAGCTCTTAGAAACGTTGGTGCAACTTCTTGTGTTAAAGGAAAAGCCTACTGGCGGTTACGAAACTCGTTCTTTATCGATTGACGAATTAATTAGTGAAATTCGTGATCGGTATGGCTTAATCATCAATGGTGTAAACGAGAAACGTTTTGCCAATGCGGATGTGGAAATGAATGAAGCATTCCGTACTAATGTAGAAGCTTTTAAGGATAAACTTCGTCAGATTGGTTTCTACACCGATATGAGTGACGCTTGCATCCTGCAGAAGATTCGCCCACGCTATAAAATGTAAACAATGGAAGAAATAAGAACTCTATATTACGAGCGTTTCATACAACATGTTGTTGAAACGTATGCACCAAAGTTGAAGCAAGTTCGTCCGGGGCATTGTATGAAGATTACAGGCCTTGCGCTGAAAGAACTTCGTGTTCTGCTTCCTTTGTTGCGTCCCATCAATAAGGATTTGTCGGTGTTCATTCTCTCTGAAGAAGAAAAGGGAGAGGAGTTTATCCATGCAACCAAGCTTATTGAATTGAGAAATGACCCCACAAAGGCTGTGCTCATCTTGGTACCGACCAATAGCCGAACGTCAGCAGAAGACTCTTATGGTGACGCTACGTTCCAAAATTTATCAGCATCAGACCTACAGGACTCCTTCATTCGCAAGCTGATTGACGAGATTCCTGAGGAAAAGAAATATAGCTGGGCACAGATATTTGAACTGCTTAGAGACGAGGTTCATGCCTACAAGAATGATGTCATCTCGTACATACTTTATTTGGAGCTAAACCAGTTCTCAGATGAAGCATGGGGTAATGGCTTATTTGTGTTTGGCATGTGGCCTGACATGGCGCTTCTCAAGGATGAGAATGCTGTGCGCAGACGTTTCATGTTGAACAAAGAAAAGGCTTCAGTTATTATCTCTGATTTTTCTTTGACCGCTGCTGATCGCATTTCTTCTCTTCCTATCGAGAGAGGAACTATTCAACGTGTCCTTATGAGCTTCCTTACCTCTGATGATTCTGTAGAAGACGCAAATTCTTTGTTTGAATCTATTCTGCGCAATCATCCAGAGTTCAACTATGCCAATATTCCATGGCTTGAAACTGGATCTTCTGGCCCAGTGAAGGTGATGGTTGACTTGAACACGGGTAAGGATTCAAAGAAAGAATTGGTTAGAGATGATGAAGGCAATTTTGTACTAAACATCATTACTGAGAAGAAGTCGAAGGTATCTTTTACCATTACTACTGACCCTGCACCAAAGGACAATCCTGCGATTGTTTCTTTTGAAATAGCACTGGTTGACATCAGCGATTTTTCAGAAGTTGGTGTTATAAAGAAAGCCAAAGTTGGCACGAACAAACGTGCGTCACGTAAGATGTCTGTGAACATTGCAGATGGCATGTTTGATGAAGGTGATTACTTGCTGCGTGTTCGTGCGCTTGATGAGAACGGCATTGCACTCGAACAGAAGAAAGAGTTCAAAGAAGACCTGGTACAAGCTGCTTGGGAGGAGGCAAAGGAAAAGAACCCGAACCTCCAAATGGAACAATATCGTTTGGAACACCACGTGGCATATTGCAACGAATCTGCAGTATTCACCATTGTAAACGATGGTGATGTGCCCGAAGGTCAAATTGATAAACGAGCTAAGGTAAATAGCTTTACACAAGCTATTATTCTTTATCGTTCGGTCCATTTGGCAAAGAATGAGGATTTGGATATTCCTACAGATGGTGTTGACCGTAATCTGTGGGTGGATGGCAACTTGAACAACACTTATCACTTTGATTTTGGCGCTGCTTATGCCTATCAAATACAGCTGTCGAAGAAGTTAATTCAGTTGGAATCTACTTTCTTGAAGAATACCAATGAGTTTGGTCATGTCGAGGCACTGTTAGGCGGAAACCCAACAGATGCTTACTTGATGAATCCGAACGATACGGCTATTCGTGAACCGCTGTTTGTGCCTGCCTCAGATGTCGATATTCCCAATGAATTAATTGCTTTAAGAGAAGACCTCTTTGCTATCATTCGAGAATCGGCAGAAGACGAAAGTGGCTTAACAAGCACTTTGGACTTCACAACCAATTTGGGCCTGATTAAAGCCTATCTTTCTGAGTACAATACTTGGCTCAGAGAGGAATTGGATAAGGATTTAAATACAGACGATGTGGTTAAGCTGCAGAACATTGATACGGTTCTATTATCCGTAGAAATGCCTGACGGCAGCAAAAACCAAATTAAGTTGGTAAGCCCTTTACATCCATTGCGTTTAGCTTGGATGGTGAATCTGTACGAACTTTATCAAGATTGGGAAGACCGTACTATTAAAGTACCTAAGTATAGAAAGGCTTGGTATCGTAAACTGGATAAGCTTTTCCAAGGGCAAATTCCAATGAACGTGGCTCCGATAGTGCTTAGTGATGACCCTCTAAAGGAAGCGTATCAGTATATTGGTGAACTTACCTTTGGTTGGGGTGCTTATGCACAACCTACGCAGTCGGAGGAGGCATTCTCTTCAGGCAGTCGCCAGTTGAAATCATACGTTTCGATGTTGCTGAATGTAGCAAGAGAAAAGCGTATTGATAGCGATGTGAACTTAGATTTGGTGGTACGCCATCTTTTCAATTACAGCGTTTCTCATCCTTATACTGATAAGTTGGTTATCAACCTGTTTAATGCAGGTGATGCGGCTACGTTCGCAGAGGCGTTGGTTAGACTGGAGAAGATTGGTATCGGTCATGAATTGACTTATGAAATCAGACTGTTTACCGATGAGAATATGTTGCAATCCGGTGAAGCATTCAAGGATTTGCTCGACCCAGAATCTGCAGTTGCAAACGATGCGGAAGTTTTCTCACAAGCTTCTGCTAATCGCTTGTTCCCTAAACTTCGCTTCTCCTTGAATAAGACGAGCGATTTTATCAACAAGCATGATAACTATCAGGCTCATCTTTCTTTCTTGGTGAGTCCATTTGTGGTAAACACGGAGCCTGCTCGTCCAAGCGAACTAAGTCGTTCTTTCTTCTTGAATGGCACTATCTGCAGAGATATTGTAGAAGCAAAACCTGTGGGTAAAACCTTTGTATGGAATAGATACTATTCTAATAAGAGCTTGCCTAATCCTGTTTCAGAATCTGCCAACCTTGAAGTTAGCTTGTTTGCTCGCTTGCAGGAAGTGATTGGTAAGATGTTGTCTTCAACCATTGAAGAGTCTGTGCCAGCCACGACGTTGCGATTGAAGGAGAATGACATGATGCTCTTGTCATTCATTCATGATAGCAGTGACTGGGTAGTTACGTTTGACAAAAATATGGGACCAGAGTTCTATGACCTTCCATGTCTTGGCGATTCGGATGTTCCATATCTGTTGGATTATGTGCCTAATGACGAGGCTACAGGTATCTCATCTTACTTGACGACGAAACCGACGAGTGAAATCGCAGCACTGATGGTTCCTCTGTTCAAGCAGTATGGCATCAATATTGAGGATAAGAAGAATTTCAAGCAGATTCTTGAGGATGTTCGTTCAGTTAGTAGTTCACTCATCATGCAGGTGAATACTACGTCGAGAAAAGGCTTTGAGGTGATTGGTACCACGTTAACGAAGCGTTTCTTGGAGAAGAAGGGCATCACAACAGAATCCTTCGTGATTCCTATTGACCTTCATAAGGAACTCTTTGTCGATTTGGATAGCGATAAGCAGGAACGGGCCGACAACTTGGTGGTTAAGATCGATACCAACCGCAAGGAAATCCTTTTCAATGTGGTTGAGATTAAATGCAGAAGTGCTTATTACCAAGCAGACGAACTTCACCAAAAAATTGTAAATCAGATTGAGAATACCATCTTCGCCCTGCGTTCTCACTTTGAGATAGCAGTGGATGGCAATGATAGACTTGATCGAGAGCTAAAAGTGCTTGAGTTGAAGTCTCTCTTGGAGTTTTATATTAACCGTTCACTGAGATATGGGCAACTCAACCCGGACAAGGCTCATGAGTACAAGGTGTTTTTGAGTAAACTCTCCGAAGGCTATACTATTCGATTTAAGCGTCTTGGTGTAATCTTCGACTTTATGCAGGCTGAGCGCCAAAAGAAGGATTTCTATGGTGATGCGGTGATTTATACGATGGGCATGTATATAATAACTTAAAAGTATACCACCCTAATAATTAAAAAGTATACCAC
>OGDF01004744.1_pt1 | contig 15077 bp, 13 predicted proteins | sample 1570141 | NCBI WGS metagenome assembly OGDF01 (sample SAMEA4370581, study PRJEB24528) | human gut metagenome | reverse complement strand
CTATTTTCAGTTAAGATTGCAAACAAGCTTAGCGAGTTTCGCAATTACCTATATATAATGATGTTTGTTTTAAAAGTTCTTTTGCAACTTGTATCATATATAATTTTTTGTAACGATTTTACATTCTAGCACAGTTCATTTCAAAAATAAAGTACATTTTTTACGAATTATTTTCGTTGCGTCTGCTTTGATGATAACGCAGCAGATGGAAATTTATACAAGTTATTTTACGAAATGTCAATGACACACTGGTATATGTATATTTTTTTTGATATAATGAAAAAGTGTCTTTAAAAAGACAGAATATATTTAAGAAAGAAATGAGGAATAAGTAATGAAGAAAAAAAGAGTCTTTAGTTTTTTACTTACATTAATACTTGCTTTCAACATTGGTTTTTCTTTTCAGGGAAGTACAAATGTTGACGCAGCATCAAAAAAATATGTCATTAAGATTAATAAGCAGATGAATTGTGTGACGATTTACGAAAAAAAATCTTCCGGAAAACTCAAACCTGTCAGGGCAATGGTTTGTTCAGCCGGAAATGCCACTCCTATAGGAACATTTCCGCTCGGAGAGAAGATGCGCTGGCACACATTAAACGGACCATGTTACGGACAGTATTGTACAAGAATTACAAGAGGCTTTTTGTTCCATTCAGTTTGGTATTACAGACGAACACCATCTTCTTTGGCAGTAAAAGAATACAATAAACTTGGAACGACTGCTTCACACGGATGTGTGAGACTTATGGTAGCAGATGCAAAGTGGATTTATGACAATGTTCCGTCAGGCAGCAGTGTTATTATATATAATTCATCAAATCCGGGACCTCTTGGAAAACCTAAGGCTGTAAAAATAAGCGGAAGTACAGGGTGGGACCCATCAGATGTTTGGAGCAGCGGAAATCCTTGGAACAGCAAGAAGCCTTCTATAAAGGGCGCAAAGTCAAAAACAGTGGCTTACGGTTCAAAGTATAAGGTAAAAAAAGGTATCAAGGCAGTAAACACTGTCGGAAAAGATTCAACATACCTGCTTAGTACAAGCATAAAATTCAACGGAAAGAGTGTAAAGAGAGTTAATACATCAAATCCGGGAGTTTACAAAGTTACATATTCAATTACGGATGAGGCAGGAAAAGCCGTTTCTAAAACAGTGAAAATTAAGGTTAAGGCAAAGAGAGCTACACCAAAGATTTCAAATGTTAAGAATATATACATTAAATCAAAGAGCCAAATGACAAAGAAGACCGTTCTTAAAAATGTAGTTATTACACAAAAAGGCATAAAACTTGATGCAAAATATGTAAAAGTTACATTTAAGAAACTTAAGAAGAATGTATACAGAGTGACTTATATTGCAAAGAGAGAAAGCTATGAAGCTAAGAAAACAGCAAAAGTTTATATTGATAAAAAAGTACCTGTAATCTTAGGAATCAAGAACGGTGCACAGTATGAGGCAGAAGCTGATGCAGTTATAAATGACGATTACTGCGGTGGATTTATAAGTGGTGTAAGTGACAATTATACTAAGCTTAAAGTTTCTGATGTAAATATCAAGATAAAGTCTACAGATATTGAAGGCAGATATGAAGTTGTTTATACAGTGAAGGATGAGGCGGGAAATCAGGCTAAATATACAATTTATATTGTTAAAAAAGCCGGGACTGCTTCAGGCGGAGCTATTTCATAGATGGTGATAATGTAAATAGTTTATTTCAATTTCAGTGTTAAACACAGCAAAATATAAAAATAATTCATTAACAAAATATTGTTGTTGAGAATTAAAATCTGTGATAGACTAAAAAGTGGCAGTATTATTACTGCTGCTTTTTTGTCGATTGTTCACATTTAAAATGTGAATGGCAAAGCTTTTTTATTTTTATGGAACAACAAAGAAAGGAATTGAAACTATGAATTTTCTTGAAGAAAAAATAGTAAAAGAAGGCGTTGTAAAGGAAGGAAATATTTTAAAAGTTGACAGTTTTTTGAATCATCAGATGGATGTTAAACTTTTTAAACAGATGGGTGAGGAGTTTAAGAAGCGTTTTGCAGATAAGCCGATAAATAAGATCCTTACTGTGGAGGCCTCTGGCATTGGAATTGCCTGTATCGTGGCAGAATGTTTTGATGTTCCTGTTGTATTTGCAAAGAAGTCAAAAAGTGTTAACATTGACGGAGAAGTTTATAATGCGGAAGTTGAGTCATTTACTCACAAATGTAAAAATCAGGTTCTTGTGTCAAAGAAATTTTTAAATACTGATGATCACATTCTTATTATAGATGACTTTCTTGCAAATGGATGTGCATTACAGGGACTTATTTCTATTGTTTCACAGGCAGGCGGAACAGTAGAGGGAATCGGAATTGCTATTGAAAAAGGTTTCCAGCAGGGTGGAAAGATAATAAGAAACCTGGGTTTTCAGCTTGAATCACTTGCAATTGTTGAAAGCATGGATGCATCTGACGGTTCAGTTGTTTTTCGTGAGCAGGCTTAAAACAGAAAAATAAAATAGAGAAAAAATGAGATGAACGATAAGATATCAGATAAAAATAAAAATGAGGCTTCAATTGATAATATTTACAAACTGGATGGAACTGTTCCGGTATTAAAGGCTGTTCCGTTTGGTTTACAGCATATTCTTGCAATGTTTGTTGCAAATATTGCTCCTATTCTCATAGTCGGCGGGGCAAGTGGTATCAGTGACAAAAATATAGCGTCACTTATTCAGAGTGCAATGCTGATTGCCGGAATAGGAACGCTTATTCAGTTGTTTCCGATTTTCAGAAAAATCGGTTCAGGACTTCCTATAGTTATGGGAATCAGTTTTACATTTGTATCGGTTTTGTGTTTCATTGGTGCAAAGTACGGTTATGGAACGATAATGGGTGCAGTGCTTGTCGGCGGTATTATAGAGGGAACTCTGGGACTGTTTGCAAAATACTGGCTTAAGATAATATCACCGATAGTTTCGGCAAGTGTTGTTACGGCGATAGGTTTTTCTCTGCTTTCGGTTGGTGCGACTTCATTTGGAGGAGGAAGCGGCAGTGAAGATTTTGGTTCAGCACAGAATTGGATTCTTGGAACGATAACACTTTTATGCTGTATACTTTTTCATATTTTTGCAAAATCGTATTACAGACAGTTGTCAGTTCTTTTTGGCCTGATTGTTGGATATATAGTGGCATTAATAATGGGAGTTGTTGATTTCTCTTCATTAAGTGATATGAGGATTATAGCAATACCACACCTTATGCCGTTTAAAATGGAATTCAGAGCCGATGCCATAGTATCGGTAGTGCTGATATTCTTAGTTTCGGCAACGGAAACTATAGGAGATACCTCAGCGCTTGCTTCTTCGGGACTTGACAGATATGCAACTGAAAAAGAGACATCAGGTTCTATTGCATGTGATGGATTTGTAAGTGCACTTTCATCAGTGTTTGGCTGTCTTCCGATTACATCGTTCAGCCAGAATGTAGGACTTGTTGCTATGACAAAAGCTGTACTTGGAGGTTGTACGATAATGATGTTTGGAACTATTGTTGTGAGCGGTCTGCAGATGATAAGCAAATGTGGATTTTCACAGAGAAATATTGTTATCGCTGCATTGTCGCTTAGTGTCGGACTTGGATTTACACAGTGTGAAGATTTATTTAAAATTTTCCCACAGATAGTGCAGACTGTTTTTGCACAGAATTGTGTGGCTGTAGTGTTTATTGTTTCGATAATATTAAATCTGGTTTTGCCAAAAGACATGGAAGTTACAAGACCGGGAGAATAATTTGAAAATATATTCATGTAAAAATAAGTAAAAGTGAATAACAAGAGGGTGAGGGAAAGTTATGGAAAAACAGGTTGCAGTATTGATAGACGGAGATAACATTTCTGCAAAATATGCAGAGAGTATAAAGCAGGAGGCATTACAGTATGGAAATATAAAAGTTTTCCGACTGTATGGTTCCGTTAATTCTCCAAATACAAAAAGATGGTATCCGGTTATGCCAAAACAGGGAATAATGCCTGTTTTGCAGATTTCCTATGCAAGCGGCAAAAGTATAGCAGATCAGGCTCTGACTATAGATGTTATGGATTTGCTTCATTCGGACAGTATTGATATATTTTGCATTGCATCAAGTGACAGTGATTTTACAAAACTTGTATACAGGCTTAAAGAATCCGGAAAGATAGTTATCGGGATGGGTGAGTCAAAGACTAAAGAAGCTCTTGCAAAGGCTTGTGATGAATTTAAGATACTGAATCTTATTTATCAGACGGAAGAGGAAACTTCAAAGCCTGATGAAAGTAATGTTGAAGATGCAAAGAACGATAAAAAGCCAAATAAAAATATATTAGAAAAAGAACTTTATGAAGAGGAATTTTTGGATGATGAGGACGAAGAAGAAATTGATGAGAGTGAGATAAGCATTCCTGAGTTGTCGGAAATTTCTTCATATATATCCTCTTACATTGAAACATTGGACAGTGAGAGAGTAAATCTTGCGACACTCGGCAATGTACTTAAGAAAAGATTTTCAGGATTTGATGCAAGAAATTATAAATTTAGCAATATGACACAGATGATGCGGAAAATTGACGGATTCAGGGTAGAATCAGAGAATGCACCTGACGGTGTACATAAAGTTGTTTATATAAGTCTTGATGAAAAGAAATAGTGCACATTTTTGAGAAGTTGTGAAGAAATAATTACATAAAAGAGGAAGTGAGTTTATGTCAAAAGAAAGTATTCCATCAAATCATATGGAGATATATTGGCATGATTATGCAGGCAGTATGGGAAAAACACCTATTGTAAATGCAAGTCTTACAGAAAAAGCGTCTGTAATAGGAAGAACAGGTCTTATGCTGCTTTCGTGCGGAACCGGTGCATGGCGTGTCAGAAGTTCTATGAATACAATAGCTACGAAACTTGGGATAACATGTACAGTCAATATTGGACTTATGTCGATTGATTATACCTGTTTTGATGGTCATGACTGTTTTTCACAGTCATTATGTCTTACAAATACAGGGGTAAATACTTCAAAATTGAACAGACTTGAGCATTTTGTAATTGATTTTGAAAAAAAAGGTGAGAATATGACAGGTGAAGAACTTCATGCACATCTTGATGAAATAGAGAAGCTTCATGGACTTTATTCGCCTGTTGCACTTGGATTTGCTGCGGCATTGGCATGCAGTGCTTTTACATTTTTACTTGGCGGCGGACCTGTTGAAATGCTTTTAGCTTTTTTGGGAGCAGGTGTTGGCAATTTTTTAAGATGCAAACTCGCAAAACATCATTTTACTTTATTCCTTTGTATTGTTTCATCTGTGGCAGCAGCATGCCTTGTTTATACGGGAATGTTGAGAGTGGCAGAAGAGATTTTTAATATTTCACTTCAGCATCAGGCTGGATATATCTGTTCCATGCTTTTTATAATTCCGGGATTTCCGTTTATTACAAGTGGAATTGATTTGGCAAAGCTTGATATGAGGTCGGGAATTGAAAGACTTGTATATGCACTGGTTATAATTATTGTTGCTACGATTACGGCATGGATAATGGCATTGCTGCTAAATCTTAAACCGATTGATTTTCCAGTGCTCAAAATGTCTGTGGGATTGCATCTTTTCCTTAGATTGATAATGAGTTTTTGCGGTGTCTTTGGATTTTCAATAATGTTTAACAGTCCGGTTGTGCTTGCAGCAGCAGCGGCTGTTATTGGAGCAATATCAAATACACTTCGTCTTGAACTTGTTGATTTGGCATGTATGCCTCCGGCAGCTGCAGCGTTTATCGGAGCATTTTGTGCCGGAATTCTGGCATCTGCTTTAAAGAATAGAGTTGGATATCCGAGAATATCCATAACAGTACCGTCTATTGTTATAATGGTACCGGGACTTTATTTGTATCGTGCGGTTTATAATCTTGGAATAATGTCGCTTGTAACATCGGCATCATGGTTTGCATCAGCCATGCTAATTATACTTGCATTGCCGCTTGGACTTATATTTGCTAGAATATTAACTGATAAAACCTTCAGGTATTGTACATGATGAATTTTTAAACATATTTTCACGACATGAAAGTACAATTCCGTCAATACATTCAAGATGATGCAGCATATGGTTTTTAAATTGATGAATTGGAAGCAAAACACCCAATTCATCATATTTTTGCTCATTTTTAAGTCCTGTTTCCTGTCCGTAGTAGACCATAGCGGTAGGGGCACACTTTTGAATTTCCTGAAAAGTATCCCATATGATTGCATATGCTTCTGCTTCTTTAAGCCCCAATGCAGCTGTGTCAGGAAGAGCATATAATATAAGAATGCCTCTTTTGCCATTGGCAAGTTTTTCGTCAATTTCCATATTATCAGTATAAGTTCTTTCAATATCATAGCCATCCGCAAGAAAAAGTTTTGAACGTGGTGCAAGGGTGTGCTGCTTTTGGATTTCCTGAAATTTTGAAAATTCATGATGTGAAATATCTGATTTTATATTTTTTAAGAGCATACCATCAGCATCTGTGAGTAATGCAGGATTTTTTCCGGCTTTTCCGTGAAATCTTTTTGGGATGAGGTAGGCTTCACGGAGCAGATCAAGCATGCTTCTTTGGCATAATTCAAGCAGCAGACCGCTAATGTCACCTGTTTTATATGAAGAGAAAAGTATGTTTGTAAACCGCTGTGAATTTTCATCAATCGTAAGATTATCCATAGATATATGTTCATAAAAAACATCACTTAATTTTTCACAGGCGATTGGAGATGATAAAATTTTTTCAAAAATCTGTTCAACGGCTTCTTCTTTTGGAATTTTTTTAATAGTGTTTATTTTTTCTGACATAGTAACAGCCTCCTTTAAAAATAAAATATATCTATATTAAGTATAATTGAGTATAGGATATATGTAAAAAGTATATATTATATAACGAATATGTATATGGTATATATGTGAAAAGACTTGAAATTCAAATTTTGTAGTGATAGAATTTTTTTTTGAAATAATCAATAGGAGGAAAAAGTTATGAAGCTTGTAGAAAATGAATTTATTAAATTTATGGAGAAGTTTGATGAGAACCCTTTCAGGATTATTTTGGAAGACGGGGAGCATACAATCGGAGAGGGTGAACCTGCGTTTACCGTAAAGATAAATAAGGTACCCAAAATGACGGATATGCTTACAAGTACATCAATTACATTGGGAGAGGCGTATATGAATGGCGATATAGAGATAGAAGGCGATTTATATACGGCTCTCAATATGTTTTTGGGACAGATGGGGAAATTCTCTACAGATAAGAAAAAGCTGAAGAATATTATATTTACATCAAAATCAAAGGCAAATCAGAAAAAGGAAGTTTCCTCACATTATGATATAGGTAATGATTTTTATAAAATGTGGCTTGATGAAACATTAAGTTATTCATGTGGATATTTTAAAAATGATAATGATACCTTGTATCAGGCGCAATGCAATAAAGTTGACAGAATATTGGAAAAACTTAATCTTTCGGAGAATATGACCTTGTGCGATATAGGATGCGGCTGGGGATTTCTTCTTATAGAGGCCGCAAAAAAATATAAGATAAATGGTGTTGGAATAACACTTAGTAAAGAACAGAAAGCAAAGTTTGAACAGCGTATTAAAGATGAGGGACTTTCAGAAAGACTTGAGGTAAAACTGCTTGATTACAGGGATTTACCGAAACTTAATAAAAAATTTGACAGGGTTGTAAGTGTTGGAATGATAGAACACGTCGGAAGAGGAAACTATGAGGAATTTATGCAGTGCGTCAAGAGTGTTTTAAAACCGGGTGGAATTTTCGTTTTGCATTTTATCAGTTCATTAAAAGAATATCCAGGAGATGCTTGGGTTAAAAAATATATCTTCCCGGGCGGAGTTATTCCAAGTCTCAGAGAGATTATTCAGATTGCAGGAGAGCAGAGATTTTATACTGTTGATGTTGAGAGTCTTAGAAGACATTATAACAGAACACTTCTCTGCTGGAATGAAAATTTTCAAAAGCACAGAGCAGAAGTTGTTGAAATGTTTGACGAAAAGTTTGCAAGAATGTGGGAACTTTATCTTTGTGCTTGTGCCGCAACCTTTATGAATGGTATAATAGACTTGCATCAGATTGTATTTACAAATGATGTAAATAACGAATTACCAATGACAAGGTGGTACTGATTTTTATAAGGTGGAAATGAGGATAAAATGATTACATTAAATGATTATTTGTATTCAGGAGATACAGTTTTTCGTATAATACAGAAGTATATTGAAGATTTGAGAAAAGAGGCGAAAGAAACACGCAATGAAGTAGATATGATGCATTGCAATTTTCTTGTACAGATTTTGGAGCTTCTTGAACATAATGAATTTTTGACGGCACAGTCACAGAAGATAAGAGACTTTTATATGTATATGGCAAAGGAGTATCCATATCTTGCCTTTACATTTAAAGGTCGTATAAAGTCTTTGATTCGTGCCGAGGAAAAGTTCAACGGTTATATTGTTGAGTATATTTATGATTATTATATGAAAAACAGGAAATTTCCGCCTGTTTCGGATCTCAAAAATAAATTAAGCTGTTTTAGGGATATAATAGCGTACAGAATTGTTATTTCAATGCCTAAATGTCATTTGAAGCAGGGAGAGGATAAGGATGAACAAGAGATAAAAATTTTGTATAAGATAGCAAATATTCTTCTTGGTTTTTTGGAGGAAAGAGGTTTTACGGCAGAACCGGCAAGAGGTGTGGCAGTGAGTCATTCAAAACTGCTTAACGATGACGTAAGACCATATTACAGAGATTATATATCAGATGACAAAAGCAGTGAGTATCAGTCAATTCACATCACATTTTTTGATAATATTGCACGCTGTTTTATGGAAGTACAGCTTAGAACAAAAACTATGGACGACAATGCTGAGATAGGACCGGCAAATCATTTGGGATATGAAAAAAAGCAGGAGCATGAAAGAGCAAGAAGGGATATGATTCCAAAAGGTGAATGTATTTATTTTGATGAGGCTTATGAAAGAGGTATGAAACTTCAGCAGCTTGAACTTTCAAAACTTGATGTAAATATGTTTGCGGCGGTAAATAACAGTCTTATAAATGATGGCTGCGGTCTCTATCGAGGAAGACAGATTCTTCCGTATGAGCATTTGTCGAGGTTTCAAAATGACCTGAGAAGTTAAAAAGGAGAGGAGAAGATTGTGTATGAGAAAAGGAAGTTCTAAAAAGATGCTGTCGATTTTTATAGCGACAGCTATGATGATTACAGGTTTAGCTTCAGGAACTGTAAAAAATCAACAGGCCGCTGCAGCGGCGAAAAAGGCAGGGGTAAGTTTTAAAAGTGTCGCTTATACTGTGTAGGAGGGCAAAACACTTGCACTTAAGGGCAGGATTACAAGAAAAATCAGGTTAAAGGAGCTAAAAAGTATACATCAAAAACCATTCAGACAAAAGTGAAAGTTGTGGCAAAGGAAGTTGACAAGTATTGTTTAAATGATGAGATGTATGTCATTATAAATATTCACTGGGACAATGGCTGGTGGGGAATGTTTGGTGATGTTAATAAAAAGACCGTATACCTTTTAAACAGAGGGCATACGGTCTTTTTTGTTTTTTTGGATATTAAATTTTTTACTATTTTGATAAAAGTTTATATGTATATAAAATTAAAATGCTTTTATTTCATATATTCAGGTGTGACATCTCTTCCCATGCCTGAGAGCAGCTTTTTGTCACTTTCTATGGTAGAACCAGATGTTGTGAGCATATTTCCTGTAATTGTTGCACTTGCTCCACCAGAGAATGCAGCTTCACCATCATTTGTGATAAGTGCACGTCCGGCAGCAAGACGGACATTTGCTTCAGGATTTATATATCTGAAGAATGCAATTGTTCTTAATATGTCATTTTCTGAGAGCTGTTCAAGATTTTCAAGCGGTGTGCCGGGGATTGGCATCAAAGCGTTGATAGGAATAGACATGATACCTAATTCGGCAAGTGAAACTGCCATATCAAGTCTGTCTTCCCAAGTCTCACCCATACCGATTATGCCTCCGGAACAGACACAGAAGCCTTCTTCCTGAGCAGTTTTGATAGTTGCGACTTTTTCATCATATGTATGAGTTGTACATATATTCGGAAAGTTCCTTCGTGATGTTTCTATATTGTCATGGTAGCTTGTAACGCCAGCTTCATGGAGTCTGTGGAACTGTTCTTTAGTGAGAAAGCCAAGAGAAGCACATAAATCAAGTTTGCATTCTTTGTGCATTGTCTCATATGCATCTATAGCTTTTTCAAAATCTTCACCAGAAAGGCTTCTTCCTGCTGTAACGATAGCAAAGCGGTCAACACCTTCTTTTTCATTTGCAAGAGCCTCAGCGAGTATTTTTTCTTTTGGAAGAAAGTCATATACTTCACAATTTGTGTGATTGTGAGCAGACTGCGCACAGTATTTGCAATCTTCGCCGCATCTGCCGCTTCGTCCGTTGATTATCGTACAAAGGTCAACTTTATCGCCACAGAAATATTCGCGTATTTTATCAGCTCCTTCTAAAAGAGCATCAAGTTCACAGTCGATAAAAAATGACAAATCATCTTTTCTTGTAAGCCTTTTTCCGTTAATTATGTCATCAGCAAGTTTTTTTAAATCCATAATGTGCCTCTTTTCTTTTGTCTTAATAATAAATAGAGCAAACTGTAGAGAAAGTCTGCTCTTTTGTGGGTTAGAGTACTGCTTGAAAAGTATTAAATCAGAGCAGTAACAAGTGTTATTATATAGGTAGCAAAAAGGAATGTCAACCTTTAAAAATGAAAGGTTGACATAAGCGTAGGAGATGAAAGGCTAGATTGTTGCACATAAAATAGTAACAGTTCAGCCAAAAAAAGTGTTGTTTATCGTACTGTATGATAAACAGCAACCGGTAATAATATTTTTACTTAGCCGATTTAAGATTTTTTTCTATTTTTCCCAGACATATGAGGCATGTTGGTACAATATAAAGGCAGGCAAAAATCCACGCAGTCTGGTCGGCAAAACATATTGCATTAAATTTGAAAATCGGTACGAACATGAGACTTACAAATATACGTGCAATCATTTCGACGGCACCGGAAAAAACAGCTCTGCCGGCATATCCAAGTCCCTGTACACTCATTCGGCAGACATTTAATATTCCAAGTGCCCAGAAGAAACATCCGAGACATGCAAGATATTTGCCTGAGGCATCCAAAACTGCTGTTGCATTACGGCTTATAAACAATAAAGATAATGTTCTTCCAAAAAGAATAAGTATGCATCCTGAAATAAGCCCATAACATACACCTATCGTTACACCTTTTTTTAGGCCCTCTTTAATTCGTTTCAGATTGCCGGCACCGAAGTTTTGGCTGCAAAATGTAGATGCTGCAGTTGCAATCGCATCGAAAGGACACATAAGGAACTGCTTGATACGCATACCTGCCGTAAATCCGGAGATATATGTACTTCCAAGACCGTTGTTTGCAGACTGCATAACCATGCTGCCTATAGCGGTGATGGAATATTGAAGTCCCATCGGAACCCCCATAACTATCATCTGTTTTGTTGTATCTGATTTTATGCGGCAGTGTTCTTTTGATATACATAAGATAGGAAACTTCTTTATTATATATACCAGGCAGAGAAGTCCGCTTACACCCTGTGACATAATTGTTGCGAGTGCCGCACCTGATACACCGAGTTTAAATACAATGATAAATGTAAGGTCAAGTATTATATTTAAAATACTTGAGAAAACAAGAAAAAGAAATGGTGTTTTACTGTCACCGACAGCTCTTAACAGTCCTGATAAGAGATTATATAAAATTGTGAAGGGTATTCCTAAAAATATAATGAAAAGATACGAATATGCATCGGCAAAAATATTTTCAGGAGTACACAGAATATGTAATATGTTTGGACAAAGAATAGCACAGGCAGTTGTTATAATCGCTGCGAAAAGTATTGAGAGAAAGCCTGCATGAAAAATGGCTTCTTTCATTTTCTGAATATTTTTTGCACCAAAATGTTGGGATACCGGAATTGCAAAACCACAGCAGATTCCCATACAGAAACCGAGCACGAGAAACTGAACGCTTGAAGATGCTCCTACACTGGCAAGTTTTTCTTCTCCGAGATATTGTCCGACAATTGCGGTATCTATCATATTATATGTCTGTTGAAAAAGATTGCCAAGAAGCAGTGGGATGGCAAAACTAAAAAGATGTTTCCATATGTTTCCTTCAGTCATATCTTTTGTCATTATAAAACCTCCTAAAAAGCAATTTAAAAGAGCTTCAAAATTGAAACTCTGTCTGCCTGTAATATGTGAAATAAGTAAGTATAATGCAGGAATTTGTTCCTGATATCATAGTATATTAACATTATTATTGGCAGGATTCAAGATTTGGTTTTGAAAATCTAAATATATATTATGCTGTTGACTGTAATTTTTCAATGAATTATACTTATCTAAAATTGAGATATTCTAATATAAAACAGTAACAGCGGAGGAAAACAAATGACTAAGAAGCAGCGTGCTTTAGAGATAATAGACAGATTAAAAAAAGAGTATCCTGATGCGGACTGTACACTCGATTATAATGAGGCATGGAAATTGCTGGTAAGTGTAAGGCTTGCCGCACAATGTACAGATGCTAGAGTGAATGTGGTTGTAAAAGGACTTTTTGAAAAATATCCGAGTGTGGAAGCACTTGCGGATGCGGAAGTTTCAGATATTGAAGATATAGTAAGACCATGTGGTCTTGGAAAAAGCAAAGCGAGAGATATAAGTGCATGTATGAAAATGCTGCGTGACGATTATGATTGTAAAGTTCCTGATGATTTTAATGAGCTTTTAAAACTTCCGGGGGTTGGAAGAAAGAGTGCGAATCTGATAATGGGTGATGTATTTAAGAAACCTGCTATAGTTACTGACACACATTGCATACGCCTTGTAAACAGGATGGGACTTGTTGACGGAATAAAAGAGCCTAAAAAGGTTGAAATGGAATTGTGGAAAATAATACCGGGAGAAGAGGGGAGTGATTTTTGCCACAGACTTGTATGGCATGGTCGTGAGATTTGTACGGCAAGGACAATGCCGCATTGTGAAAGATGTGTGTTGGAAGATATTTGCAAGAAAAAGATTTAATAAGTAGCAAATTTGCGGTGTTTTTTTATTCAAAATAGTTATTTTTTATCATTAGTAACATTTGTTACGGAAATTACAGGAAAAATGTGGTATTACTATGATGAAGGTGGTAAAAATGTAGTATTTTATTTTCGTTTAATGAAAATACTAATAAAAACAGCAAATGCATACATATGTGTGCATGACAGGAGGTTTATCATGGTAAAAGAAGTAAATATAAGAAAAGTGGCAGTGATCGGCTGTGGTTTTGTTGGTTCTACGTCTGCATATACACTGATGCAGAGCAGTCTTTTTTCGGAGATGGTTCTTATAGATGCGGACAGGGCGAGAGCAGAGGGAGAAGCACTTGATATAAAGCATGGTCTTCCGTTTGCAAAACCTATGAATATATATGCAGGAGATTACAGTGATATTGTGGATGCGGCAATTATTGTTATTACAGCAGGTGCAGCTCAAAAGCCGGGAGAAACAAGACTTGACCTTGTAAAAAAGAATACTGCAATTATGAAATCAATAATAGGAGAGATTAAAAAGCAGAATTGTCAGGGGATTTTACTTATAGTATCAAATCCGGTGGATGTGCTTACAAATGTTGCACTTAAAGCAAGTGGATTTCCTGAGAACAGAGTAATTGGTTCAGGAACAGTGCTTGATAGTGCAAGACTTAAATATCGTCTTGGAGAACATCTTTCTGTTGACAGTAGGAGCGTACATGCATTTATCGTAGGAGAACATGGTGACAGTGAAATTGCAGTATGGAGCAGTGCAAATGTTTCGGGGATTGCAGTTGACGATTTCTGCGAGATGAGAGGTCATATAAATCATGATAAAAATATGCGTGCAATAGCCGAGCAGGTTAAAAACAGTGCATATGAGATAATTGAAAAGAAGAAAGCTACCTATTATGGTATAGGAATGGCTGTAAAAAGAATTTGTGAAGCTATAGTAAGAGATGAAAAATCAATACTCCCTGTTTCGAGTATGATACATGGTATATACGGAATTGATGATGTCGTTCTGAGTATGCCGGCAATAGTCGGCAAAGACGGTGTCGAAACTTTGGTTCCGATAAGCATGAGCAGTGATGAAGTAGAAAGACTTAAAGCTTCTGCAAAAACACTCAAGGAAGTTTTAGAACAGACTGAGTAGATAAAAAATATCCGGGACTGTCATATTGTTAATGGTATTTTGCTGTTTGTGTCTGAGACGCAGACAGCAATAGTATATATAATGTTATTTTGAGTTTCCCCATTTTTTTGAGAAACTAAATCATCTGCAAAATAAAAAAGCAAAAACACTGCACTAATGTTATAATTAAATCACGACAAAACAAATAAAACAAAGGAGTGTTTTTGCATGATTAATTATAACAGATTAGGATATGAAATTAAACGGAATTTAGCAAATTTCTCAGAAAAAGTTTCAAACGGATTGAAACAACCACAAAGCAAATTTCTTTTACAGATGCTTTATGGTATTTTAGCAGGAAACAAACTTCATTTGAGCGAAATTGCCCGCTCTTTAAACGAAAATATTACACTCAAGAAAACCATTGACAGACTTTCAAGAAATTTGTCTGCCTTTAAGCAAAAGGAAACGGTTATGAAAAACTATATCTCGGTGGTTAAGAAACAGATAAACGAGGAAAATGCAGTTATTGTTATTGATAATTCTGATATTACCAAACCATGCAGTCCGAAAATGGAAGCAATTTCTGATGTCCGTGACGGTAGTACAGGAGAAATCAGAAAAGGATACTTTACTGTGGAAGCTGCCGTGCTTTCACAGAATAAAAAAATGCCACTTCCCGTCTACGAAAAAGTCTTTTCGGCGGCAGAAAAAGGGTTTATCAGTGCAACACACGAGAATCTACAAT
>OGDF01004742.1_pt1 | contig 15087 bp, 15 predicted proteins | sample 1570141 | NCBI WGS metagenome assembly OGDF01 (sample SAMEA4370581, study PRJEB24528) | human gut metagenome | reverse complement strand
TTCCGCGGCGGAAAAATCGGAAAGATCACGCTGGAGATGCCGTCGGAGGAAGCATAAATGACGCAAAGAGAATTGGATCGCCTTTCGGCGCTTCTTCGCGCCGAGGAACTTTGGCGCGGCAATCATGCCGTCGTGGCGGGGATTGACGAGGTCGGCCGCGGCCCGCTGGCGGGCCCTGTAGTAACAGCAGCCGTCATACTCCCAAGGGATTTTAACATACTCGGCGTAAACGATTCAAAGCAGCTCACAGAAAAGCGCCGCGAAGCTCTTTATAAAGAAATAACAGAAGCAGCTGTAGCATGGAGCGTAGGTCTGCGCGACAACCGCGTGATAGACGATATAAACTCAACGCCACAAAGGAAGCCATGAAAGATGCAGCAGACAGCCTTAAGATAGAGCCGGATCACGTGCTGGTCGACGCGCTCGTCATACCTGGCGTAAGCATCCCGCAGACAGGCATCATAAAAGGCGACGCAAACAGCGTTTCCATAGCCGCCGCATCCATAATCGCAAAAGTAACGCGTGACCATATGATGGTCGAGTACGCAAAGCATTATCCTGATTACGCTTTCGAAAAAAATAAAGGCTATGGCACAAAAGCCCACTATGAAGGACTTGACCGCGCCGGCGCGTCACCGATACACAGAATGTCATTTCTTGTAAAATATTTTGAATCAAAAGATAAAAGTGAAAAGTGATCTGCAAGGTAAAATAAAAAGAAAACAATATGTAATGAATGATACAGCGAAGCGTCACGCGCGCCGGGCGCGCGCCAGGGCCATCCGGCCCAAAGCGTTTGACATTTGACATTACAGGACCCAATATTGCAGACATTCATTTTTTGTAGTAAAATAGATTAGTTACAGATAAGTACATACATATCAAAATGGAAGAACTTTATTTCATGGAGGAATATTTAATATATGGAAAAGAATCTTTCTAAAACGTATGACCCGAAGGAATTCGAGTCGAGGATATACCAGGAATGGGAGGAGAACGGAGCGTTCAGACCGAGCGCAGACCATTCCAAGAAGCCGTTCACTATAGTTATGCCGCCTCCTAACATCACAGGAAAGCTGCACATGGGTCATGCACTGGATAATACACTGCAGGATATCCTGATCCGTTATAAGAGAATGGAAGGATACAATGCACTGTGGATTCCGGGAACAGACCATGCGGCTATTTCTACCGAGGTCAAGGTTACGAACCAGTTAAAAGAAGAGGGAATTGACAAAAAGGAACTTGGCCGTGAGGGATTCCTTGAGAGAACCTGGCAGTGGAAAGAAGAGTATGCGGGAACGATTGAGAATCAGTTAAAGAAGCTTGGTATTTCCTGTGACTGGGACAGAGAGCGTTTCACCATGGATGAGGGATGTTCCAAAGCGGTAGAAGAAGTATTTATCAGCCTTTATGAAAAAGGTTATATTTATAAAGGATCAAGAATCATCAACTGGTGTCCGAAATGTAAGACTTCGCTGTCTGATGCCGAGGTGGAGCATGAGGATCAGGACGGACATTTCTGGCATATCAAATATCCGATTGCCGGAACGGACCGTTTCCTTGAAATTGCAACGACCCGTCCGGAGACATTGCTGGGAGATACTGCGATCGCCGTACACCCGGATGATGAGCGATATAAGGATATTGTAGGAAAGATGGCAATCCTTCCACTTGTAAACCGTGAGATTCCGATCGTTGCTGATTATTATGTAGACAAAGAGTTTGGAACAGGTGCTGTTAAGATCACACCGGCACATGATCCGAACGATTTCGAGGTTGGAAAGCGTCATAACCTTCCTGAGATCAACATCATGAACGATGATGCAACGATCAATGAAAAGGGTGGAAAATATGCAGGAATGGATCGCTATGAGGCAAGAAAAGCAATCGTGGCAGATCTGGATGAGCAGGGATACCTTGTAAAAGTTGTTCCACATATGCATGCTGTAGGAACTCATGACCGGTGTGGTACAACAGTAGAGCCATTGATCAAACAGCAGTGGTTTGTCAAGATGGATGAGCTTGCAAAACCGGCGATCAATGCACTGAAGACAGGAGAGCTGCGGTTTGTACCGGAGCGTTTTGACAAGATTTATCTGCACTGGCTCGAGAATATCAAGGACTGGTGTATTTCCCGTCAGATCTGGTGGGGACATCGGATTCCGGCTTACTACTGTGATGAGTGCGGTGAATTTGTTGTGGCAAGAGAGATGCCGGAAAAATGCCCGCATTGTGGATGCACACATTTCACGCAGGACGAGGATACACTGGATACATGGTTCTCTTCCGCACTGTGGCCGTTCTCCACACTTGGCTGGCCGGACAAGACAGAAGACCTGGATTATTTCTATCCGACAGATGTACTTGTAACTGGTTATGACATCATTTTCTTCTGGGTGATCCGTATGGTATTTTCAGGCTATGCACATACAGGAAAAGCACCGTTCAATACAGTATTGATCCACGGTCTTGTAAGAGATTCACAGGGACGTAAGATGAGTAAATCTCTTGGAAATGGAATCGATCCGCTGGAAATCATCGATCAGTATGGAGCAGATGCACTGAGACTGACACTGATTACCGGAAATGCACCGGGAAATGATATGCGTTTCTACAACGAGCGTGTAGAAGCAAGCAGAAACTTTGCAAATAAAGTATGGAATGCATCCCGTTTTATCCTGATGAACATGAAGGAAAATGTGGTTGAGAAACCGGAAGATGCACTGCTGACACCGGCTGACAGATGGATTTTATCCGCAGTCAATACACTTGCAAAAGATGTAACAGAAAATATGGATAAGTTTGAGCTTGGAATCGCGGTCCAGAAGGTCTATGACTTTATCTGGGATGAGTTCTGTGACTGGTATGTAGAGCTTGCAAAATACCGGATCTGGCACGCAGAAGAGGATCAGGCTGCAGCAAACTGTGTTCTGTGGGTACTGAAGACGGTTCTCGGACAGGCATTGAAGCTGTTACATCCGTTTATGCCGTTTATTACAGAAGAGATTTACCTGGCACTTGTACCGGAAGAAGAGTCTCTGATGATGTCCAGTTGGCCGGTATATAAAGAGGAGTGGAACTTCCCGGCAGACGAGAATGTGATGGAGCATATCAAAGCGATCACAAAGGGCATCCGTAACGTGCGTGCAGAGATGGATGTTCCGAACAGCAGAAAGACAAAAGTTTATGTAGTCTGCCAGGATGAGGCACTCTGCAATGGAATTGAGGGAATGACAGAGTCAGTCAAGCCACTGATGAATGCAAATGAGATCATCATCGAACAGACGAAAGAGGGAGTTGCGGACAATGCAGTATCGGTTGTCGTACCAGATGCAGTTGTATATCTCCCACTGGAAGATCTGGTTGATTTTGAGCAGGAGCTTGAGAGACTGAAAAAAGAGGAAGACAGACTGAATAAGGAGATTAAGAGAGCAGAGGGGATGCTTGCGAACGAAAGATTTGTAAGTAAGGCACCAGCAGACAAGGTTCAGGCTGAGCGGGATAAGCTGGAAAAATATACAGAAATGCTTGCTCAGGTGAAAGAAAGAATGGAAGGTCTTGGAAAATAAGATCCGATGTGAGGTCATGTATGAAAAAAATTCATATCAGAAAGCCCGATATAAAGGGGCTTTCTGTTAAAGTCAGAAATCTGAAGTTTAAAGATATTAAGGAACACTATAAGGCGAGAAAAGAGCGGCGTCAGAAAATCCTGGAAGAACGCCGGAACAGCAAATTTGCAAAGAAAATGCAGCCTGTATATAAATGGATGAACCGGCTTTCATTGCCGCTGCAGTATCTGCTGGCGTGCGTGATCAATTTCTTTATTGAGGTGATTTCCAGACACTCACTTTTTCAGGCATGGAATTATATGACAGGGACTCCGCTGGTGTTCCTGTTTAATGCATTTTTGATCTTTGCGACATTTATGATCGTATACTTATTTAAAAGGCGTGTATTTGTCAGGATTTTACTTAGCGTATTCTGGTTGTTCCTCGGTACGTGCAACGGCTATCTGCTTTTAAAAAGGGTAACGCCGTTTAATGCACAGGATCTGAAAGTATTGTCAGATGCCCTGGAACTGACCAGCAACTATTTTAATGCATTCGAGATCGTAATGCTTTCGGTAGGAATTGTAGCGGTGATCCTCTGGATCATTTCCATGTGGAGACGTGGCGGACAGTATACCGGAAAGATGCACCGCCTGCTTGCGGTTGCAGGGATTGCAGCCGGAATTATGGGCTATATGGGACTTACCAATGTAGCGATCGAGAATCGGGTGATCTCCAATTATTTTGGTAATATTGCATTTGCTTATGAAGATTATGGATTCCCTTACTGTTTTGCGGCAAGTCTGTTCAATACAGGGATCAATCAGCCGTCAAGTTACAGTGAGGAGACCATGAAGGAGATCAGTAATGACGGAGCATTGACAACAAGTGAGACTTCACTTCCGTCAGAAGAGCGTCCGAATATTATTTTTGTCCAGTTAGAATCTTATTTTGATCCGACAGAAGTAGAATGGCTTCGCTTTTCGGAAGACCCGATCCCCAATTTAAGAAAGCTGTATAAAGAGTATTCCAGTGGATATTTTAAAGTACCGTCAGTAGGAGCAGGTACGGCAAATACAGAATTTGAAGTCCTGACAGGAATGAGTATGAGATTCTTCGGACCTGGAGAATATCCGTATAAAACCTATGTGAAAACCCATGTACTCGAAAGTGCGGCGACAGCACTGACATCTCTTGGATATGGTGCAGAGGCACTGCACAATAACGGTGGCAATTTCTACAGCCGTGCAAAGGTATTCAATGATATGGGCTTTGACCATTATACGAGTAAGGAATTTATGAATATTCTGAAGACTACTCCGAAAGGATGGGCGACCGATGATATTTTAGTTCCGAATATTATGGAGTCTATGGATACGACAGCGGGACAGGATTTCGTATTTACGGTCAGCGTGCAGGGACATGGAGATTATCCGACTGAGCCGACACTGGAGAATCCGGAGATCAAAGTGACCGGAGTTGAGGATGAAAGCAAGAGAAATGCATGGGAATATTATGTGAATGAAGTCCATGAGATGGATAAATTTGTCGCCCAGTTGATCGAGGCTGTGGAGGCAAGGAATGAACCGTCAGTTGTCGTATTTTACGGAGATCATCTGCCGACGCTTGGACTGGAGGCAAAGGATTTAAAGAGCAAGTATCTTTATAATACGAACTATGTCATCTGGGATAATATCGGATTGCAGAAAAAAGATGGAAATATAGCGGCATATCAGATCATGGCAGAAGTTTTTGACCGGTTGGATATTCATTCCGGTACGATCTTCAATTACCATCAGCAGAGAAATAAGACAAAGCATTATCTGTCAGATCTGGAACTGCTTCAGTATGATATCATGTATGGAAAGCAGTATGCTTATGAAAAAAATGGTGCACCGATCACAGAAGGTCATATGGTCATGGGAGTCAAGGATGCCGAGATCAAGGATGTGGTAACGCAGCTCAACGGCGATTACAGTATCTACGGGGCAAACTTTACGAAGCAGAGTAAAGTGTATATCAATGATGAAAAGCAGGATACCAAGTTCATGAATAATACACGGCTGGACCTGAAAGATTCGGAATTGAAAGACGGAGATACGATCATGGTGGCACAGGTGGGATCAAGTAATACCATCTTCAGAACCTCAAAAACGTATGAATACAAGGATGGAAAACTGTCAGAAATAGTGGAGACTGATGATTCAGTAGAAAATGGACGACAGGCGTTTACAGATCAGGAAGAGAAAAAGGACTGACAGGATCAAGGTCAGCAGATCAGAGAAGAAAAGGGCTGGCAGGATCAAGGTCGTCAGATCAGGAAGAAAGTAAGAAATGACATATCAGGAAATAGAAAGATATATATCGGAGATTCCGAAGTTTACAAAAAAGCACAGCCTTTCCCATACGAAGCGGTTTCTTGAAATTCTTCAGATCCCGCAGGGGAAAATGAAGATTCTCCATGTGGCGGGAACGAATGGAAAAGGCTCTGTATGTGCGTACCTGGATGCAATGCTGCGTTCCGAGGGGAAAAGGACAGGACTGTTCATTTCCCCTCATCTGGTAAAGATGAATGAGCGGATCATGATCGATGGTGTTCCGGTGAGTGACGAAGTTTTCAGTGAAGTTTTTACACAAACACTTGGGGCGGTAAAGCAGATGGAGGCGGAGGGACTGGAGCATCCGACCTTTTTTGAATTTCTGTTTGGAATGGGAATGCTGGCATTTTCCCAGGCAGAAGCAGAGTATGTGATCCTGGAGACAGGACTTGGCGGAAGGCTGGATGCAACCAGTGCCACAGAAGATCCGGAAGTGTGTGTGATTACTTCCATTGGACTGGATCACATGGAATATCTGGGGGATACCGTGGAGCAGATTGCCGGTGAGAAAGCCGGGATCATCCGTCCCGGTGTTCCGGTCTTTTATGCACAGAGTGCAGAAGAAAGTGACAGAGTCATTGAAAAGACGGCAGCACAGCAGGGAAGTTCCTGTAAAAAAATCGGGAAAGATGCGTACGAAATTCTTGGAATCGAAGACAAACATATTGCATTTTCATGTTTGAATGATTATTATGGAACTACCACGTGGAAACTGAATAATATAGGAAGTTATCAGCCGGGAAATGCCCTGCTTGCCATGGAAGTGATGCAGTACCTGTTCCGGGAAAAAGGGCATGTGGACCGTTGGAGAGAGGCACTGGCACAGGTGAAGTGGCAGGGGCGGATGGAGGAGATCCTCCCGTCGGTTTATGTAGATGGAGCCCATAATGTGAGTGCCATTGATGCATTTGTGAAGAGTGTGCCGGAGACAGCAGAAGGAAATATTTTCTTGTTTTCTGCTGTGAAGGATAAAGAGTACGAAGAGATGATCGCACATTTGTGTGACAGTGTTCCGGCAGAATTTTACGTGGTTACGCTGATTGACGGGGAGCGTGCAACAGATGCAGAGCTACTTGGAAAGTTATTTGAAAAGTATACAGACCGTCCGGTCGTCGTTATTGAATCGGTGCAGAAGGCTTTAGAATATGTCCTGGAGCATCAGAAAAAAAGGACTGTGTATTGTCTGGGATCACTTTATCTGACCGGGATGGTCAAGGAGACGGTAGAGCGGATGCGAAAAGAAAAAGCAGACGAAAGCCGGAGGAGAAAAAACTGAAGGGCAGCAGGAAAAGCAGAAGCTGGAAGCAGCAACAGACAGAAAGAGCAGCAGACATGTGGGAGGTTACAGGCAGATGCTGAACTATGAAGAGGAGATCAGAAAGTTTAAACCGAGTCTCGAAGTAGAAGATATCGAGGATGCGGTTTATGAGGAAGATCTGACAGATATGCAGGATCTTCTGAAAGAAGTCATGGAAAAGAAGAAAAAGAAGAAATAGAAAATGGTGGGTATAAATGGATTATGCTAAGAAGATCATGTACCAGTCCAACTACTGGTATAATGATGGTCTGAAGAAGGCTCAGGAGAGAGATATGAACGGAGCGATCATCGCCCTGCGTCAGAGCCTGCAGTACAACAGGGAGAATATTGCAGCGAGAAATCTTCTGGGACTGGTATATTATGGAATAGGGGAAGTGGCAGAGGCACTGGTAGAGTGGATCATCAGTAAGAACCTGAAGCCGCGTGACAATATAGCTGATTCCTACATACGGAATGTTCAGGACTCTGCGAATGAACTGGAGAGTATTAATCAGGCGATCAAAAAGTATAATCAATGTCTCGGGTATTGTAAGCAGAACGGAGAAGATCTGGCGACGATCCAGTTAAAGCAGGTGATCGCAGCACATCCGACTTTCCTGAAGGCTTATCAACTGCTGGCATTGATCTATATTCAGACGAATCAGAATACAAAGGCAAGGCAGCTTCTTCTGACAGCGAGAAAGCTGGATGTTTCAAATACAACGACGTTGAATTATCTGCGGGAGATCACGAGACAGCGTGGAAGACATGGAAAAGATGTGGATCGCAAAAAGAAAAAGAAGGATGAAGCAGTGGAATACAGCCTTGGCAATGAGACGATCATTCAGCCGAAGCGTTCTCCGGTAAGGGAGCTGGCGGGAAGACTGGCAGTTCTGAATATCTTTATCGGAGCAGTGATCGGAGCAGCAATCATCTGGTTTCTGGTTGCACCGGCAGTGAACCAGTCCAGATCAGAGAAGCTCAATGATCAGATGCGGGCGTACAGTGAGCAGATCGGTACATTGGATGCACAGATCAGTGCTCAGTCGAAGACACTGGAGCAGTATCGTGCCGCAGGTGAAGAGGCACAGACTGCAGTGGACAAGGCGAATGCCACAACTGCAAGTTATGAAAAGCTTTTAAGTGTGTACGATCAGTACCGGGCAGAGTCGGTGAACAGTTCGGAACTGGCAGATGCTCTGCTGGAAATCAATAAAGATTCCATGAGTGATAATGGAAAGAATCTTTACGACAGTATTTCCGGGGATATTTTCCCGGCTGCATGCAAGAGAAAGACTGCCAATGCTGAAAATTCGCTGGATTCAGGAGCGTATGATGATGCAATCGCAGAGCTGACCAAAGTTCTCACAATGGATTCCAGTTACAATGACGGCAAGGCGATCTACCTGATCGCACAGGCATATCAAGGTAAGCAGGATACGGAGAATGCAAAGAAATACTACCAGATGTATCTGGACAGCTATTCAGAGTACCGTTATGCCGATGATGCTCAGGAGCAACTGAATGCACTGGGAGGTGGAACGGCAGCAGACGGAAATACCGGAGAGAATGGCACTACAGGTGAATAAAATAAAGATACTTAAGAGGATATGCGGAGAAGCATATCCTTTTTTCTTTGTTATCAATTAGAAGGAGCGGGAAAAGTATGAAATATCAGGTGCAGGAAAATTGTCTGACGATCTATCTTCCGAGAGAAGTAGATCATCATAATGCAGAGGAGATCAAAGCAGAGGCAGATGCGGTGATCGACAGAAATCATATCAAATATGTGATTTTTGATTTTGACAGAACCGATTTTATGGACAGTTCAGGGATCGGAGTCATCATGGGAAGATATAAGACCATCAGTCTGATCGGAGGAGAAGTATGGGCAGTACATACAAATGAAAGGATCAGGAAGATCCTCACATTATCGGGGGTTACAAAAATTATGCAAATCTACGAGGAGGAACGGGTATGAGGGACACAAATGAAATGGAGATTCAGTTTGACAGTAAATCCTGCAATGAAGGATTTGCGAGAGTGGCAGTCGCATCATTTCTGACGCAGATGAATCCGACGGTGGAGGAAGTTGCGGATGTAAAGACGGCAGTTTCGGAGGCAGTGACCAATGCCATCATTCACGGATATGAAAAGCGGCAGGGAAAGATCCGTATTTTCTGCCGGATCTCGGAAAATCAATTTTTTATGGAAGTATCAGACAAAGGAAAAGGAATCCTGAATGTTGAAGAGGCGATGCAGCCTATGTATACGACAAAACCGGAAGAAGATCGTTCCGGGATGGGATTTGCGTTTATGGAAGCATTTATGGATGAGGTGAAAGTAGAATCGGAACCGGAAAAAGGAACGTGCGTCAGGATGAAAAAGATCATCGGAAAAGGACGGGAACTATGGACCACACAATCTCTCTGATCAGAAAATCTCACCATGGGGATAAAGAAGCGAGAGAACAACTGGTAAAAGAAAATGTAGGTCTGGTGTGGTGTGTGGTAAAGAGATTTTATGGGAGAGGTGCAGAGCCGGAAGATTTATTTCAGATCGGGAGCATCGGACTGTTAAAAGCGATCGATAAATTTGATCTTTCTTATGATGTTCAGTTTTCGACGTATGCAGTACCTATGATATCAGGAGAGATCCGCCGGTTTTTAAGGGATGACGGAATGATAAAAGTGAGTCGTTCTTTAAAGAAACTTTCGTATAAATGTGGAAAGAAAAAGGAAGAACTGACTGAGCGGATGGGAAGAGAACCAACGATGGAGGAACTGGCGACATCGCTTGGGACGGAAAAAGAAGAACTTGTCCAGGCAATGGAGGCGGCAACGGAGGTAGAGTCGATCTACAGGCCGATCCATCAGGAGGGAGATTCGCAACTGAGCATTCTGGACAGGCTGGAAGAAAAAAGCAGACCGGAAGAACATCTTCTGAACCGGATGATGCTGTCTCAGATTTTAGACGGACTGGACAAGGAGGAACGACAGTTGATCTATCTGAGGTATTTTCAGGAAAAGACACAGGCAGCAGTGGGGGAGATTCTGGGGATTTCACAGGTTCAGGTGTCGAGAATGGAAAAGAAAATACTGGAGCGGATGAGAAAGCAGATGTGAGCCGGTTATAAATCCAAAAGAGAAAGAGAGAAAAAATAAAAAAAGAAGAGACCGAAAAAATCAAGGAGAAAGAAAATCGCAGATAAGTAGATCACAAATAAGAAAATAGCAAATACGAAAATCAGGAATAAGAAAATCAGAAATACGAGTTGCCAGGTATATCTTTCCACCGGAATGGAATACTACCATAGAAAAAGACGGAAAGGTATGGTGAGCAAAATGGAAAATGGACATGGAAAAGTATGGATCTGTCTGCTGATACTGGTTCTGGCCGCAGTGGTGATCGGACTTTTATATTATACGACTGCAGCAAAGGAACCGGATGAAGAAGGATTTTTAATTCGGGCAGAGCAGATGGAGTCAGGAGAGCCGGGAACAGGAAAACTGCACTTAGGAGAGTTACGATCAGAAGAATTGCAATCAGAACAAACGAGGAATGGGGTGACCGGATATGGCATCTGAATCTGTGACCGTTTATCTGAAAGGTGACCGGAATGTAGAAGTGACAAAGCAGGATGTGACACTGGGAGATATTCTGGAAATTGAATGTGCAGATAAGCTGCTGCAGTCCAAAATCCGGGTTTTGAAAATTCTCAGGATCCGAGAAGAAAAGGAACAGCGTTTTGTAATCTCTCTTTTAAAAATCATAGATCTCATCCATGAGCGGTATCCGAAAGTAGAAATACGGAATCTTGGAGAGAGTGACGTGATCGTAACATATGAAAATCAGAAGACATCACCAATGATCTGGCATCTTCTGAAAACCGCAGTGGTAACAGTCATTATTTTTTGCGGATCAGCATTTTCAATCATGGCATTTAACAATGATGTGGATGTATCGAAACTGTTCGGACAGATCTATGAACTGGTTATAGGAAAAGAATCGAATGGCTTTACGATCCTGGAGATCATGTATTCCGTCGGACTGGTAGTTGGAATCCTTATTTTCTTTAATCATTTCGGGAAAAAACGGTTTACGGTAGATCCTACGCCCATGGAAGTACAGATGCGTCTGTATGAGAATGATATTCAGACGACGCTGGTGGAAGATGCTGCGAGAAGAAAGAATGAAATTGACCTGGAAAATGGAGGAGGAAAATGATGTGGGCAGGGCAGATTTTTCTCGGTATTCTGGGGATGAGTGCAGGCGTTGTCGTGGCAGGAGGCTTATTTTCTTTTATTGTAGAACTCGGGGTGATTTCGGATTTTGCAGACCGCACCCATACTGCAAACCACATCCTGCTTTATGAGGATGCGGTTTCAGCCGGGGCAATCCTTGGAAATGTCTTTCAGATCTTTCGGATTGGAATTCCCGGACAGTCCGTGCTGTTGGCATTTTTCGGACTATTTGCCGGGATTTTTGTCGGCTGCTGGTCGATGGCACTTGCAGAAATCCTGAATGTATTTCCAATCTTTATGAGACGTGCCAGGATCGTCCGGTATGCAGCAGTCTTTATTCTGATGCTGGCACTGGGAAAAGGAATCGGTGCAGGACTCTTTTTCTGGAAAGGTTGGTAATAAGAAAGCTTAATAATGATACTTTTTCTTTTCCTGAAGCAGGAAAGAGCCGGTTACGATCAGCGTGAGAAGTTCTGCTGCCGTAATTGCACACCAGATACCGTTGAGACCGAAAAATATCGGGAGGATCAGCAGTGCGAGTGTCTGGATCACCAAAGTACGTAGGGTGGAAATGATCGCAGAAATTTTCCCATTATTCAGTCCGGTGAAAAATGCTGATCCGAAAATATTAAATCCGCTGAACAGATAGGAAATTGCATAAAGCATAAAGCCGGTCCGTGTCATTTCGCACAGAACAAGATCATATCCTACGAACAGACGGGCGATCGGAAGAGCCAGCAGTTCGGAAAGCAGTGTAATGGAAAGTGCAGTGACTCCTGTGATCCGCAGACTCTTTGTCAGCAGATTATGGAGTTCAGACTTATTATCTGCCCCGTAATGATATCCGACGATGGGATTGATCCCGATAGCATATCCAAGGTAGATGGAAGTTGCGATAAAAGAGGCATACATGACCACTCCGTAGGCAGCGATTCCATTTTCGGCAGCAACACGCATCAGTTGGAAGTTATAGATCACCGATACCAGGGAGGTGGACAGGTTGGATAACATTTCCGAAGATCCATTTCCACAGGCTTTGCGGATACTTTTCCAGTCAAAGGCAGCGGGACGCAGAAGCAGTCCGCTGTTATTTTTATGCAGAAAATAGATCAGTGGGATAAAGCCTCCGACAAATTCGCTGGCACAGGTTGCAACTGCAGCACCGGTAATTCCAAACTTTAAGATCCCGACCAGTGTAAAGTCGAGTATAACATTGGTGAGTCCTGCAAGGATCGAGATCCGAAGTCCGAGTTTTTGTTTCCCGGCAGTGGCGAGGAAACTCTGGAAACTGTTCTGAAGCATAAAAAATGGTTCAGAAAGAAGAAGAATCCGCCCATACAGGATTGCATCTTCCCGGATCAGATCGCTTGCACCAAGCAGAGAAACGATCTGCGGCATAAAGATAAAGCCCAAAAAAGCGATGATGGATGCCCCGAGAAGAATAAGTTCTATGAGCATGGAAAAGACTTCATTTGCTTTTTTAGGATTTTTCAGACCAAGATAAAAGGCTACCAATGCACTGCCACCTGTTCCGATCATAAATCCCAGAGAAGAAACGCCCATCAGGACAGGCATGATCAGATTTACTGCTGCAAATGCATTCTTGCCGGCATAATTTGATACGAAGAATCCGTCAACAATACTGTAAACAGAAGTCAGGATCATCATGGCAACGCAGGGGAGGACATAGAGGATCAGTTTTTTATAAGTAAAATGTTCAGAAAGTTTCAGTTCCATAATTGTTCAGAATACTCCTTTAATGAGGTGAGTTGTTGCTGCATGAGCTTCAGGAGAAGGCTGCGTTCCTCCGCTGAAAAAGCAGAAAAAGAGTGGATGTCTGCCTGTACCAGTGGGGCAACATAAGCTGCGGCAAGTTCTTCTCCCTTTGGTGTGAGCCGGAGGTATTTGATATTTCCAGATCCTTTTTGCGTGAAAAGTGAGACCAGTCCATCGGAAACCAGTTTTTTCACGGCTGAATTTACGGTCTGACGTGGAAAATACCATTTTTCACAAAGATCTGCCTGACTCAGCGGTGCCGGTGCAGTTACGACAATCGTATATAAAATCCAGTAAGAAGTGCGTGGAAGACCGGATTTGCGGGCAGCTTTCTGCCAGATATCATCCTGTTCTTTCCAAAGCCGGTTATAGAGTTCCAGTTGTCCGATGAGGACGGAGTCCTTTTGCAGAGTCTTTTGTATAGTCATGAGATACCTCCAGTCAAAAAATGTAAATCTGAAAAAATGGTTCAGTGTATATCCGAAATCGGATTAGTATGGCTGATTGTATATCTGATTTCGGATTTTGTCAAGATGGATTGGTGTATTCCTGTTACGGAGACAACGGATTTGAACGAGAGAGTTGAGTAAGAAACAATATTTTGTGTGAAGATAAAAGCACGCAAAGAATACTTGTGCGGTTGTTGGGGATATGTTAAACTGTTTCATATTGAAAATGAAAGTGAGGGAAGAAAATAGCAGATTATGAGATTATTGATAGATGAAAAAGAGTTGGCACTACTCTTAGAAAAGAAAAGAGATCTTATAGGAAATAAAGTAACTATTGATACAATTATTGCTGGAATTTCTTTTTTACTTTCAGTTTTTACAGCCAGTTATGATGATTTACTGGGGATTCGTGGAGCAGGAATCGCTTTAAAGACGATCTTTTGTATGATTGGAATTGTTTATTGCCTGAAAATTGTGAAAGATGTTTCAGAAATGGTAAAAAATAAGTATGATCATGAAGTACTGCTGCAGGATATTGAGCATTTGAATATGATTCAGCATAATCATTCTCTTATTGCAATAAAAAATCAAGTGGGTGAAGAAAAGCGTTATCTTGTATACTATGATGAAAGATGGGATTGCAAATTATTTTTAAATTATAAAACTCAGAATGGAAATAATGAAGCAGCGTTGAAGGAACAGGTGTCAGTTGATCTGAATTTGAATAGTGGCGATATAACGTGTAATTACGTAACATCAAGGGTACAGGAGAAATACTCTGTCAGCCATCAGGAGACGAGAGTTTATAATCACAGGTTATATGAGATGTATTTTAATAATATTCCTGATGAATTTAGAAAAGATAATTTTGAAATAAGTGGAAGGCATTATTACTGGATGACAATAGATGAGATGGAAAAAGATGACAATATAAAGAAAAAGAATTTAGACGTTGTTGATTTCGTAAAAGAATATATAAAATGAAATACTGAAAATGTTCAGAAGGTATAAAGGATCGGGGCAGTTTACCGGTCCTTTTTGTATCCCGATGCCTGATATACGTGTGGCTTTTCTTGTATTTGTCATGAAAATCGGATATACTAGGAATATTGAACAGTGATAGGATTTCTGGCATTCTATGTATTTCACATAACAGGAAGAAGAACAGGTGAGGAGAGAAAAAGATGAGCATATATGATCTGACAGCATATGAAGTACTTCAGCAGGAAGATTTATCTGATTTGAAGTCCAAAGGAACGCTTCTGAAGCATAAAAAGAGTGGTGCGAGAGTACTTCTGATGGAGAATGATGATGAAAATAAGGTCTTTACGATCGGTTTCCGTACGCCTCCGTCCGACAGCACGGGAGTTCCGCATATTATGGAACATTCAG
>OGDF01004741.1_pt1 | contig 15087 bp, 14 predicted proteins | sample 1570141 | NCBI WGS metagenome assembly OGDF01 (sample SAMEA4370581, study PRJEB24528) | human gut metagenome | reverse complement strand
ACGGTCTTTGCCTCCTCAAAGGCGCTCTCCAGCTGGTCGAAATCGTTTCCGTCAGCTACGGAGATTACATGGAAATTGAAAGCCTCGAATTTCTTGTCGATGGGGTAGGGGGAGCAGACGTCAGCAACATTTCCGTCGATCTGAAGTCCGTTATTGTCCACGATCACTACCAGGTTGTCCAGCTTTCTGGCTCCGGCAAACATAGCTGCCTCCCAGACCTGTCCTTCCTGGATCTCACCGTCGCCCAGAAGGGTAAATACCCGATAATCTTTTCCGTCCATTTTTCCGGCCAGCGCCATACCAACAGCTGCGGAAATTCCCTGTCCAAGAGAACCGCTGGACATATCTACGCCCGGAATGTGTTTCATATCCGGATGGCCCTGCAGATAAGAGCCCAGATGACGCAGAGTTACAAGATCCTCCTTCGGGAAATAGCCTCTCTCTGCCAGTGCAGAATAAAGTCCCGGCGCGTTATGACCCTTTGACAGCACAAAACGGTCTCTGTCCGGATCCTTCGGGTTCTTCGGATCGATCTCCATCTCTTTGAAATACAGATAGGTAAAAACATCAGCTGCAGAAAGGGATCCACCCGGATGACCGGACTTCGCACTGTGAACAGCAGTCACGATGTCTTTGCGGATTTCGTTAGCAGTCTTTTGAAGCTCTAACTTGTTCATCTTAATTCCTCGCTCCTTTAAATGTTGTCACGCATAGCGTGAAATCAGCGCAGCATGGTCTTTTTCAGATGGCCGGATGCCGCTGCCCCCATTATACGAAAAGTCCCTGTCTGATGCAAGCTCTTTTTCCGGCTTACTCTCCGAATACAGCCTTATAATCTGCCTGGAATTTCTCGATCCCGGCATCGGTAAGCGGATGTTTGGTCATCTGAACGATAACTTTATAAGGAACGGTGGCGATATCAGCTCCTGCCAGGGCGCAGTCGGTTACATGGATCGGGTTGCGGATGCTGGCTGCGATGATCTCTGTGTGGATATCTTTTGCCACGTCGAAAATGTCTGCGATCTGACGAACCAGGTCAATGCCGTAGCCGGAAATATCATCAATTCTTCCGAGGAACGGAGAAACGTAGGTTGCGCCAGCCCGAGCTGCGAGAAGAGCCTGATTTGCAGAGAAAATCAGGGTCACGTTGGTCTTGATGCCCTCGGAAGAAAGGACTTTGACTGCTTTCAGTCCCTCTACGGTCATGGGGATCTTAACTACCATGTTCGGATGGATGGCTGCAATCTCACGGCCTTCCTTGATCATTCCCTCAGCGTCGGTGGTGGTGGCTTTTACCTCACCGCTGATGGGGCCGTCCACGATAGAAGTGATCTCTTTGATCACATCCTCAAATTTTCTTCCGCTCTTTGCGATCAGGGACGGGTTTGTGGTCACGCCGCAGATCACACCCATGTCGTTGGCTTTGCGAATCTCATCTACATCTGCTGTATCTACGAAAAATTTCATTGCTTTTTCCTCCTTGAATTAGGTACTGTAAACTTTTGAATCCAGTATAGCACATCTCCTTTCGCCGTCAACCGCCCTGAGTTTTTATTAATAAAAGCATATACTAATAAAATAAACTTTTATCAATATATGCTTTCCTGTTTTTCGTGATATTCTGTTGAAGTCCCTGTCAGATAGTCTTGATTATTACTAATAATTCTTAATTTTTATTTATCTTTATTTCTTTACAGGGCTAAAGTTCCGCCGCACTTTCGCCGGCGCCGTAGTCCCCCGTATGATGAGCTTCGGTTCATATTCAATATGGTAAATGCTCGTGGGCCGGATCTCATCCTCCCGGCTTGTGAGGGCGTGAATCTTCTTAATAATAATCTCGCAGGCATCCCTGCCTTTCTGCTGAACAAAATGCTCGATCGTTGTCAGGGAAATATCCTTGAGCTTTCCATAGAGGATGTTGTCACAGCCCAGGACTGACATCTCCGAGGGCACCCGGATCTTGGCTTCCGCCAGGGCATCCAGCACGCCAAGGGCAATCATATCATTGAGGCCCGCGATAGCGGTGATGCCTTTCTCCTCCTTCAGAAGCTCCTTCGTCAGCTGATAGCCAATCTTGTACTCCGAATCCATTCCCGGCACCCGGCTGTCCACCTCCTCGTCTGCGGCCTTCACGATGACGCCTTCCGGAATCCCGGCCTCCCGAAACTCCTCCATGAAGCCCTCCACCCGCTGAAAGCGCTGCTGCTGCCGTCTCGTAAGCGGAGGGGAAATGAACCCCACTTTCCGGTGCCCCAGCTCCAAAAGATGCCGGGCCATGAGCCGTCCCGGCTTCGCGTTGTTGAGCTCCACCACATCCACTTCCATATCGAGATCTCTGTTTTTTATCACCACCAGCGGAATATTTTCCGACAGGGCCAGGATCTCCTGCTGAAAACAGGCGCTGGGATTGCAGGTGTAGATGATTCCCATGGGCTGGATCTGCCGCAGCATCCGAAGACAGCTCTCCTCGGTTTTCAGATCCCGCAGGGTGTTACAGACAAAGACCGTATAGCCGCTCTCCTTCGCGATCTCCTCAATGCCCTGAAGCAGCATCACATAGTAGGGATTCGTGAGAGTCGGGCAAAAGACAGCGATGAGCTTCTGACCCGTAAGTTTCCTTGCTCTCCGGCACTCAGATTTGTGGTAGCCCAGCTCTTCCGCGGCTTTTTCCACCTTTTCAATGGTCTCCCTGGAAAAAGAGACATTGTATTTTTTGTTCAGGATCATGGATACCGTCGCCTGGGAAACTCCGGCCATTTTCGCGATATCCGTCGTGGTCACTTTTTTCTTCATGGGCTTTCCTTTACTGAATGACTTTCTTTTCCAGCCATTTCCGGCTGTGGAAACGGATTCCGAAGAAGATGCCCCTTAAAGTCCAGTCGGAAAACATACCGATCCAGACAGCCATCGGACCCATGCCGAAATGACGGCTCAGGAAGATACAGAGGCTCACCCGGCAAAGCCACATGGTCAGGCAGGAAATGATCATGGAAAATTTCACATCACCTGCTGCCCGAAGGCCATAGGCCGGAATAAAGGCTGCGGTCCAGACGATGGGTTTCACGATCGTGATCCAGGTAATCATATGGAAGCAGAGGCTCGCACTCTCCGGCTCCATGCCGCCCAGCGTCGTGATGGGCTTTGTGAGCAGGAAAATTGCTCCGCAGCAGATGATGATGATCACCTCTGCAATGACCGAAAGCTTCTTCACATAGTAGACAGCCTCGTCTTTCCGGCCGGCTCCCATACACTCGCCCACCACAGTCATCAGGCCGATACCGATGCCAATGGCAGCCACACCGTTTAAGTTCTCCAGAATGTTCGTCATGGCCTGGGCGGCGATGGCGACAGTTCCCATGGTGGAAACCGTAGACTGGATCGCCAGCTTTCCGAACTGGAACATACTGTTTTCCACGCCGGAGGGAATACCGATCTTCAGGATCATGCCGATCTGGGTGCCATCGGGACGGATTGTGAGATAATCTTTCACGGCAATCTCATTTTTCGGACTTCGAAGAAGCCAGAGAACGACAATCGCTGAAAAAACACGGGAGCCCAGGGTCGCCAGAGCAGCGCCTGCCACTCCCATATGGAAAACCCAGATCAGCACGGCATTTCCCGTGATGTTCAGGCAGTTTGCCACCACGGAGATCCGAAGAGGCGTTGCTGAATCACCCTGAGCCCGGTAGACGGAAGCTCCCGCGTCATAAAGGGCGATAAAAGGGAAGGACAGGGAGGTAATAAGGAAGTAAATCTTCGACGCATCCATAACCTCCGCGTCCACTTTTCCAAATACCAGCCGAAGAAGCGGTGTCCGGAAAGCCAGACAAACCGCCATGACCAGCACCGAAATGGAGGCCACCGCCAGAAGGAGCTGCCTTGCGCTCTCTGTGGCTTTTTTTAGATTTTTCTGCCCGATATACTGGGAGCAGACGATGGTTCCGCCGGCCGAAAGAGCCGCAAACGCCTGGATCACCAGCACGTTGATGGAATCCACCAGCGAGACGGCTGAAATTGCCGCAGAGCCCACATTACTCACCATCATGCTGTCCGCCGTTCCCATAAGGGAGGTCAGAAACTGCTCCGCCACCAGCGGGATCAGGAGCATTTTCAGTGCATGATTGCTGAATAAATGATTCTTTTCGTTCATTTTCTTTTTCCTCTTTTTATGTAGTAACGTAATTATTCAGAGCCAAGCTCGATTCCGCTTTATTCTGAATAATTACGAACATTATACTCTTCTCTTTCAGGAAATGTAAAGATAGTTGGAAATGATTGTCATAAAATCCTTCCCATGTTAGAATAAGGAAAGAATAACTATTTTGGAGGTTTACCATGTATTTTGAAGAAATTGACGGAGAACGTCAGCTTGATTTTGTCAGAAAATTTGATTATATCCGGGAAGCCGGAACCGAAGGCGAGCAGAAAGCCGCCGCTTCCATCCAGGAAGAGCTCCGCTCCTTCGGCCTCGAGAGCCGTCTGGAGGAGTTTCCTTTTGAAGCCTTTGAGATCGAGGAAGCCCGCTTTTTTATCACGGAACCCTTTGAGAAAGAATACGTTGTCACCGGTTACGGCAAATGCGGCAGTACCCCGGAGGGCGGCGTGGAGGCTCCCTTCCTCTATGCGGAGAACGGCGACGATATCAGCCTTGGCTATGCCACAGGAAAGATCGTGATGGTAAACGGTCCGGTCCGCAAAGATTTATACGAGAAACTGGTCAAAGCAGGAGCCGTCGCTTACTTAAGCATCAGCGGCGCCCCCATCGACGAGGGCGAGGACCTGAAACCCGCGCTCTACTCTCTTCCTTCCATGAAAGAGACACCAATCCAGGGCGTCTGCATCCATCACAGAGACGCCGTTGACCTCGTAAGCCGCGGCGCTTCCAGAGCAAAACTGGTTCTGAAGCAGAAACTTGTGGAGCGGATCTCAGCCAATGTGGCAGCCCGGATCACCGGTACCGAGAAGCCCGACGAAATCCTGACCCTCACCGCCCACTACGATTCCGTACCTGCCGGCCCCGGCGCTTACGACAACATTTCCGGCGGAGCCATCATCATGGAGCTTTGCCGTTACTTTAACGCTCACCGCCCGAAGCGCACGATGGAGTTCATCTGGTTTGGTGCTGAGGAAAAAGGCCTCTTGGGCAGCCAGGAATATGTCCGCGCCCATGCTTCTGAGCTTCCCTCCCACCAGTTCAATATGAATGTGGACCTAGCCGGTCAGCTTGTGGGCGGCACCGTCGTCGGCGTCACTGCTGATCCCGCCATCTGCCAGATGATCACCTACATGGCCCACGAGATCGGCCTTGGCATGCGGACCTCCAACGCCATCTGGGGCAGCGACTCCAACACCTTCGCCTGGAAAGGTATCCCGGCCATGACCTTGAACCGCGACGGCTTCGGCATGCACACCCGCCACGACACTGTGGACCTCATCTCCTCCTGGTCCTTAAAGCGCAGCGCCATGCTCCTCGGCTACATCGCCGACCGCCTTGGAAACCTCCCGACCTTCCCCTTCCCGAAGGAGATCCCGGCGGAGTTTATGGAACAGCTGGACAAGTATTTTAACCGGTAAGTTCCTTTTTCTGCTTTCGGTAGCTGGCAGGCGGAACCCCGTATTTTTTCTTAAAGGAGGTCAGAAATAGGAAGGGGAAAGCCCTACATATTCCGCTGTTTCTTTCAGCGTAAGAGGATTCCGGTAATTTTGCTGTATATAGGCGACAGCCTGACGGACAAGTTCGTTCTGGCTGCCGCTTTCTTTTTCCTCCGTATCCTGTGCTTTCCGGTAGAGCAGACCGCAAAGAATCCGGACACCGCTCCGACTCCTGCTTCCTGGTCCATCCAGAAAATGCAGCAGTATTTCCCCATGAACGTAAACTTCATGCTGAACCTGTCTCCCAATGAGAAAGGAAAGCTGGATAAAAATCTGGAAGAAGAATTTGCCAGAGTTGGTTCTCTTCTCTCTTTCCCGGAACCTCTTACGGAACTCCCCGAAGACTGGCTCACAAGAAAATAATTGTTTAAAAAAGCTCCGGTCTGGCAGAAAACCTGTCAGCCGGAGCTTTTCCTATTTTTTTATCAGCAGAGCTCTGCTGCTCCGATGATGCCTGCGTCATTTTTCAGGGATGCAATGACAACCTCAGCGGGTTTCACAAAGGTATGTCCAAAGCACTCGCCTTTTACCATCTCATTCAGTTCTGCTGCCAGTTTCTCGCCGCGGTTGGAAATACCGCCGCCAAGAACGACAACTTCCGGCCGGAACATGTTGATGGCATTGGCAACTCCGGCTGCCAGATATTTCATGTATTCTTGCACAGCCAGCATACCGGCCTCGTCCTTCTCATCGGAAGCTTTGAAAGCCAGCTCTGCATTTACCTTGCTCTTGTCGCCGTCGCAGAGTTTCCAGAGCAGGGAATCCGGATGCTTGTCCATCTGCTCTCTTGCCATGCGGATCAGTCCGGTAGCAGAAGCATAAGACTCCAGACAGCCCTCTCTTCCACAGGTGCAGCGCACGCCGCCCACCTGGACAACGGTATGACCGAACTCGGTTCCGCCCAAGAGACCGCCGTTAAAGAGCTTGCCGTCAATGAGGAAGCCGCCGCCCACGCCGGTTCCAAGCGTCAGGAAGACTACATTTTTTCTACCTGCTGCGGCTCCTGCTGCGGCCTCGCCCAGCATCGCGCAGTTTGCGTCGTTGTTAATATAAATAGGAAGCGGAAGATATTTTTTCAGTTCTGCACGGAGCGGAACATTCTCCCAGGCATAGTTGTTAGAATAGATCACCACGCCTTCCTTGTCGTCAATGGTTCCCGGGCTTCCGATACCTACGCCCACGCACTGGTCCAGAGGAATGTTGGAATTCTCCAGAAGCTTTCTGGTCACTTTTCCCATATTGGCAATGAGCTCTTCCGGAGCGATATCCAGACGGGTCTCCAGAACGGTCCGCGCAATGATCTCATTTTTCTCATTGACCACGCCGATCTTGATGCTGGTGCCGCCCATGTCGATACCGATGCGGAGCGGATTTTTCTTGGCTCCCTCGCTGGTCACAAGGGCCTCAAAGGCGCCGCTGATCTCATAAGCGCCGGAATCAGCCGGAAGGAACAAACTGTCGCCCTTCTTGAAGCTCATTTTCTCGTCGCCGTTGACGATCTCGCCCTCACCCTCCATAACGAGGATGCTCTTGAAGGATTCTTCTCCCACAAAACCGGTGAGTTTTTCATTTTTTGCACTGAGCTTGTCTACCACGAAATAGTCGCAGGCTGCCACATGGGGAGCGCAGTCCTCTCTCGGGCGAACCGGCTCTCTTCTGGTCACTTCCAGAGCCTTCTCCACATGGAGTTCTCTGGGCTTGCCGTCTTTACCGATACGGCCGTAGTCATACACACGGTAAGTCACGTTGGAGTTCTGCTGGATCTCCGCGATGAGGATATTTTTTCCAATAGCATGAATTGTGCCGGACTCGATGAAGAGAACGTCACCCTTCTTTACTTTCACCGGATTCAGAACCTCGAGAAGCGTGTTGTTTTTGATACGCTCTGCGAACTCTTCCTTGCTGACCTCACGGTTGAAGCCGTAGTAAAGGTAAGCGCCTTCCTCGCAGTCTACCACATACCACATCTCAGTTTTTCCGTACTGATGCTCGTTTTTCAGCGCATAGGCATTGTCCGGATGCACCTGAATGGACAGGTTATCCTTCGCATCAATAAATTTGATCAGCACCGGAAACTCGTCAAAACGGCGGCAGTTGGTTCCAAGCACCTCTCTGCCTGCCAGATCTATGTATTCCTGCAGGGTCTTTCCTGCATACTCTCCATTTGTCACAAAAGACGGACCGTCCGGATGACAGGATACTTCCCAGCTCTCCGCCAGAATGTCACCGTCGTAGGGCTTATGATATTCCTCGATCAGTCTTCGTCCGCCCCAGATATAATCCTTAAAACTGGGGGCCAGCTTTAAAATAGCCATACTTTTTCCTCCTGAATCTTCATTTCGGCGTTGCTCAGACACCTGATTTTCATAATAAGTATACAGCAAAGTACGGGATGAGTAAAGAGTTGATATTATCCCGGTTCTGCGATGGATTCCCGGATTAACACTTTTCCCCTTGGCCGGATTACCTTTGCATAGCTTCTCTGTTCTTCATTTTCCATTTTTTTCTTCAGAAGCTCACAGGCACCAGGGATAATTTTTCCGGTACCTTTATTTTCAGCTGACTTACAGCTTTAAACACTCACAATGAAAGCAAACTGGGTTCCATATCTGTGGAATGTTCTCCAGTGAAATTCAGCATTGCCCTGGATACTGTATACTTTTCCGGCTTTGACAGCAGAATCAGAGAGAAAATCAACTCTCCATAACCATAGATGAAGACAAAAATTGCTTCCGTGGCAATAATCGGTTTACAGATCGGCGTCAGAATTTTGGTCAGAAGGGACACATCATTACAGCCGTCAATGATGGCTGCTTCATCCAGTTCCTTGTTAATTCCCTGAATAAAACCAATATACAAATACACCGCCTGTGCCAGGTTAAAGGCTATATACACAAGGACCAGAAACCAATAGCTGTCCTTGGCTCCAAGAGAACTGGCAATACTGGAAATCGGCACGATGGTGCAATGTACCGGAATCATAACGCCCACCATAAAAAAGAGATACAGCGGCTTTACAAAAAACAGTCGTTTTCTCGCGAGAATGTAGGCTTCCATCATTCCAATCACAGTCACCAGAGCCGTCGTGATCAGTGCCAGAAGATACCTGAGTATGTTCCATCTTTTTTGCTTTTTTATTCTATTCTCCCCCTTACTTTTCTTTTGTTTTTTCCGTTTGTTCTGTTCCCGTATTTTCTGTTTTGTTCTGGAAACGCCTCACCAAACTTGAAACGTTTTGTTAATATATTTTCATATATTCATGGTATTTCTTCCGTTTTTCACATATTTTTTATCTGTTTTTTGTGTATATAGCTGTATTATTCTTTTTATAACAAAAAACGTTTCGTTTTACAAAAAAAGAATCCCTGCATTTCTCATTCTGCTGATTGTGGGGCTGGAGGTTCTGTGGTAAGATGAAACCAGAGAGTCCAAGACCCCAGCGTATGAAAAAGAGGATTTCACATGAAAATTACGATCACCGATATTGCACGGGACACTGGCCTGGCTGTATCTACCATTTCAAAATATCTCAATCACAAAAATATACTTCCGGAAAATGAGGCCCTTATTGAAGCCTCCATAAAAAAGCTCGGCTATACTCCCAATCGAATCGCTCAGGGGCTCCGTGCCAAAAGCTCCCACACCGTCGCCCTTCTGATTCCCTCCAAGAACAACTATTTCTGAGGAAATTCTGTCAGCTACATTACATCTTTTCTCTGGGAACAGGGTTATGTCTGCACCATACATACCTATCCTCCGGAAAAAGAAAAGCAGCTGCAGCTTGGCCAGCTTCTGATCAACAACAACATCCGTGGTCTCATTGCCGTTACCGGAACCCTGGATCAGGTCAGCAATTCTTTTTCTTCGGATTATGTGACTTCCGAAAATTATCTGGGCGGTTATCTGGCAGGCTCCTATCTGGCCCGCAAAAATCATCAGCGGATTGGCTTTGTTGCAGGCTGCAGGGATGCCTATACGATTGTCCAGAGAACTTCCGGTTTTCTGAACGCACTAAAGGATGCAAAACTTCCTGCTTATCCGAAGCTTTACTCCTATGATCTCAACGGACAAATGGGCGGAAAAGAGCAGATGCGCCGTCTTCTTCTGTTCCTTTGACCTTTGCCTGGGCGGAATCTCCCTGTTGAATGAGCGGGGAATCTCCATACCGGAACAAATGTCCGTTATCGGTTTCGATGATGACCGGATATTTTCCTGTTTTTCTCCCTCCATCACAGTCATCGCTCAGGATTTTCTCCAGATCGGCGTAGAAGCTGCCCGGCTGCTGCTGGAACAGTTCCAAAATCCCGAAAAAAGTTCACCCAAGATATGCAAAGTTCCCGTACAGCTCATTGAACGGGAATCTGTATGCAATTTCAGAAAGGAGCTCCCATGACCCCAGATTCCACTGTTTTTTCCCAGTACCTCTCTTCTCTACCGCCGGTTTCTGAACCGGATTTCCTTGAAAATGCAAAGACCTTTCTCACCTTTGCCTCCGGTTTTGACCTGGCGGACCCGAAGATTGAGCTAAAGCTCCGCCACACCTTTCATGTGGTGGATGCCTGTTTTTATCTCGCCCGAGCTTTAAAACTTTCTGATGAGGAAACCTATATCGCCTGCCTTATCGGCCTGCTCCACGATGTTGGCCGTTTTGAGCAGCTGACCCGGTTCCACAGCTTTGACGATTCCCTGATTCCCCATGCGAAGCTCAGCGTGGAGTTTCTTTTCCTGGATGGCCATATCCAGGATTACCTGGCCCCGAAATATGAAGCCTGGTCTCCCGTCATTGAGGCTGCCATCGAGTATCACGGCGTCTTTCAGGTTCCTGATGGACTCCCGGAAAATGTCCTGCTTTTCACACGGTTCATCCGGGACGCAGACAAGCTCGACAATTTCCGTGTCAAGGCCACCGACTCCATGGAAGCCATGCTGGACGTGACGGAAGCGGACCTCTCCCGGGAAAGTCTCAGCGATTACGCCTATGAGACCTTCATGAAAAAAGAGCCCCTCATCAACTCCCTCCGGGAAACCCGTCCGGATATGTGGCTCTCCTATGTGGCTTATCTTTTTGACCTGAATTTTCCTGCCTCCTTCGTCTGGATCCTGGAGAGCGGCTATATGGAAAAAATCCTTCGGCGGTATGCCCCAATAGATCCGGAAGATAAGAAACGCTGGCAGAAGATTTCTGGCCTTACCCGAAGCTATATCCAGGAAAACTGTGGACTGTCAGAAAACCTTTCTGCCCGGTCTTAACGGTTGCGTATATTCACAGTGCATCTATCGATAATATTATTGCATACACCTCACATGATTCTGACATATTCCTGCCAAAATATTCCCTGGAACATTGGCTTCTGAATCCTTACACGCAATCAAAAAAGTGACAGAAATCTCCTTTTTGGGGAACTCTGTCACTTTTATTTTTACACACTGTCTTACAACGCCGTCCTTCCTTCCAGTGCCCGAAGAAGCGTCACCTCATCAATATATTCCAGATCTCCACCCACGGGGACACCGCTGGCGATCCGGCTCACCTTGATGCCGGTGGGCTTGATCAGCTTGCTGATATACATAGCTGTGGTCTCACCCTCCAGACTGGAATTTGTAGCGATAATCACCTCTTTGACATCTCCCTGAAGGCGCTGCATAAGCTCTTTCAGGCGGATATCGTTGGGGCCGATGCCCAGCATGGGGGAAATGGCGCCGTGAAGCACATGGTAAACGCCCTCATATTTTCCGGTCTTTTCATAGGCCGCGAGATCTCTGGTGTTTTCCACCACCATGATCGTGGTATGATCCCTTTTTTCATTGCGGCAGATGGGGCAGAGCTCCTGATCCGTCAGGGTAAAACATTCTTTACAGTAGCGGACATTTTTTCTGGCATCCAGGATCGTGTTCGCCAGCCGCTCCACTTCCTCCACCGGACGGTTAATGATGTGAAAAGCCAGCCGCTGGGCGGATTTATTTCCCACCCCCGGAAGCTTGGAGAGCTCCTCGATCAGTTGGCTGATCTGCTTGCTGTAGTAATCCATCAGAAAGGAAGGCCTCCGCCAAGACCGCCCAGGCTTCCCAGACCGCCGGTCAGTTTGCCCATCACGTTGGCAGACTCCTCATCAACTTTTCTTAAAGCCTCGTTGGTTGCTGCCATGATGAGGTCCTCCAGCATCTCGATGTCATCGGGATCTACAGCCTCTTCCTGAAGTTTTACCTTCGTCACTTCCCGTTTTCCGGATACGGAAACCTCAACGGCTCCGCCGCCTGCGGTAGCGGTAAACTCTTTCTCCTCGAGCTCTTTCTGGCTCTCTTCCATCTGGCGCTGCATTCTCTGCGCCTGTTTCATCAGATTATTCATATTTCCGGGCATTCCGCCGCCCGGGAAACCTCCACGTTTTGCCATGGATCTATTCCTCCTTATTCTTCTTCAATTTCAATATCGGCATGAATCTGGCTTAAGCCTTCGCTGACATTGATCTTTGCCAGCCGGCCCGGGGCCAGATGCTCCTCATCTGGAAGCACCATTTTGACCTCCACCTCTTTGCCGAGTCTGCTGGAAATGATCGTCTCCAGCTGTTTTTTTGCCTCCGGGTCATTGGCATACCGTTCCCCCATGAAATCCGAAAATACCACGAACAAACGGTTATCATCCCCGGCTGCATTGTATTTTGGCACTGCACTGATCAGTGTCATTTTAAAACGGCCCGTGGTCTGGGCCACGATGCTGGGCCACATGGACATGACCTTCTGAAGATCCTCGGGCGCTGCCTTTTCTTCGAAGGAAAGCTCATCCGCTCCGGCATTTCCACCGGCTCCCGGAAGATCCAGACCCCCGAAAAAGGCCTCGTCCCCTGCTCCATAATCCGGTCGCGGAGCCGTCTGGCCTGCCGGAGCCTGCCGCAGGGCGATCATCCCGGATTCCAGCTTTTTCTCCAGCATCCGGATCCGTTCCAGAAGAGAAAGCTCATCCGTTTCCATCTGGGGCCGGCAAAGCTTGATCACCGCCACCTCGAGAAGCACCCTTTTTGACCCGGAAAAACGCATCTGCCCGGAGAGTTCAGAGAAGATCCGGATAAAACGGATCAGCGTATCTTCACGGACCATGCCCGCTTCTTCCTTTAAAAGCACCAGATTGTCGCTGGACACGTCCAGCACGTCTTCCAGCTCTTCTGAGGATTTCAAAAGGAGAAGATTTCGAAGATACCAGGTGAAATCCGAGACAAACTGCCCCAGCTCCCGACCCTGCATCACAAGTTCCTCCAGCTGCTTCATGACCTGAGCCACGTTGTTGCTTAAAATTTCCCGGAGGAAACGGCTGAAAACCTCCGTATCCACAGCTCCCAGCACATCCAGCACATGATCATATGTCAGCTTCTGCCCCAAATAAAAGGCAATGCACTGATCCAGAAGGCTTAAAGCGTCACGCATGGAACCGTCCGCTTTCTTTGCAATATAGCGGATGGCTTTTTCCTCCACTTCCACCTGTTCTTTTTCCATCAGCTCCATGAGCCGGTCGCTGATCGTATTGATGGAGATTCGTTTGAAATCGTAGCGCTGACACCTCGACAGAATCGTAATCGGGATCTTGTGGGCTTCGGTAGTCGCCAGGATAAAGATCACATAGGAAGGCGGCTCTTCCAGCGTTTTCAGAAGCGCATTGAAAGCTCCGATGGAAAGCATATGCACCTCATCGATAATGTAGACCTTGTATTTTCCTGTGGTGGGCGAATAGGCGACCTCCTCCCGGATTTCACGGATGTTGTCCACACCGTTGTTGGATGCGGCATCGATCTCGATGACGTTCATGGAAGTGCCCGCAGCGATGGCCTTGCAGGTCTCACACTCCCCGCAGGGATTTCCGTCCACGGGATGCTCACAGTTGACGGCCTTTGCCAGAATCTTGGCTACGCTTGTCTTTCCGGTACCTCTGGTCCCACAAAAAAGATAGGCGTGGCCAATACGGTCCGCCATGATCTGATTTTTCAGTGTTTTCACAATATGGTCCTGACCCTTCACCGAAGCGAAGGAGTCAGGACGGAATTTACGATATAACGCGGTATAACCCATGGATCATCAATCTCCGAAACTGATTCCGGTAAGTTTTGCCTGACGGATGATCTGGTCGTCCGGGGAAACCATTTTCAGTTTGCCGGAAACCTCAGCTAAGGGAACTTTCTTACACTTACCGTTGACTATTCCAACCATGTAACCATACTCTTCTTTCAGGATCAGCTGAGCTGCTGCCGCACCCAGTCTCGTGGAAAGAACACGGTCGTAGGGGCAGGGACTTCCGCCTCGCTGTGTATGACCCGGAACGGTGATACGAACTTCCACTCCAGTCTTTTCCAGGATCTGGTCTGCCAGCTCGTAGGAAACGGAAGGATGTTTGCGGTTTGCCAGTTTCTCTTTGTATTCCTTCTTGGAAAGAGCTGCGTCTTCTTTGGAGATCGCACCCTCTGCCACTGCCAGAATGGTAAAGCCTTTTCCTGCTTTGGTTCTCTTGTCGATGGCTTCCACAACTTTGTCAATATCGTAGGGAATCTCGGGGATCAGCACGATATCAGCGCCGCCTGCAATACCGGCGTACAGCGTCAGCCAGCCAACCTTATGGCCCATAACCTCAACAATGAATACACGGTTGTGGGAAGCTGCCGTCGTGTGGATGCAGTCGATGGCATCTGTGGCAATATCCACAGCGCTCTGGAAACCAAAGGTCATATCGGTCCCGTAAATATCATTATCAATGGTCTTCGGCAGATGAATGATGTTCAGCCCCTCTTCACGGAGAAGGTTTGCCGTCTTCTGTGTGCCGTTTCCGCCAAGGATGACAAGACAGTCCAGACGGAGCTTGTAATAATTCTGTTTCATCGCTTCAACCTTATCCAGGCCGTTTTCATCGGGCACCCGCATAAGTTTAAAGGGCTGACGGGAAGACCCAAGGATGGTGCCTCCTTTTGTCAGAATACCGGAAAAATCTTTGGCCGTGAGCATACGGTAATCGCCGTAGATCAGACCCTTGTATCCGTTCATGAAGCCGTACACTTCCAATTCGTCAAGGCTGTTGCTGAGGCTCTTCACAACACCTCTCATTGTAGCATTTAATGCCTGGCAGTCACCGCCGCTGGTTAATAAACCGATTCGCTTCATAGTGTATCACATCCTTTTCGTTTGATGAATTCCATATACCATTCGCTGCTCGCGATGAGCAGGCTTCGCCTGTTCCCGCTCACTGTTATTCATTATACCATATTTTTCATTGTTCACAACAGAGAAATTGGGCAAAATTTTAAAAATAGGTACTTGAAAAATTTTACCATTTATTTTTTATATATACTATTACAATTCTTGCATACATGCATCTTTACTTCTATCACTACTTTATTCCTCTCTTGTGACCCTCACATGACTAAAGTCACATGCTTCCAGACGCTTTAGGCGTCAGAC
>OGDF01004738.1_pt1 | contig 15096 bp, 14 predicted proteins | sample 1570141 | NCBI WGS metagenome assembly OGDF01 (sample SAMEA4370581, study PRJEB24528) | human gut metagenome | reverse complement strand
CATGTTCTGCTCACGAATGGCGATAGGGTCTATGCCCAGCTTTTCAGCAAGTTCGTTCACCGTGGTTTCAACAGCGAACTGACCCTGCGTCGCACCAAAGCCACGATATGCACCAGAAGGCTGCATATTCGTGTACACCACATCAGCGGTGAACTTGAAGGCTTCGAGCGACCCCGTATACAGCGGAATAGATTTGTGGCCGGTTAAGCCAACCGTGGCCCAGCCATGTTCGCCATACGCACCTGAATTAGAAAGCGTGTTAACAGCCAGTGCGCGAATGCGCCCATCGTTGTTGGCGCCCAAACGCACAGAGATTTCCATTTCGTGGCGCGGAGAGCCACAGGTCTGCGCTTCCTTGCGCGAAAAAATACACATTGCAGGGCGTCCGGTTTTCATGGTGACAAACGCAGGATACACCTCACAAACCGCAGTCTGCTTTGCCCCAAAGCCGCCACCGATACGCGGCTTTTCTACGCGAATGCGGCTTTTCGGAATGCCCAATGCGTTGGACAGAATGCGACGCACATGAAATACGATCTGCGTAGAGGAAATAACATGCAAACGGCCATAGCGATCAAGCTGAGTAAAAGTACGGAACGTTTCCATCATGGCCTGGTTGTAGGCTTTCGTATGGTAAGTACGCTCCAGCACAATATCGCAATCTGCAAGCACTGCTTCCACGTTGCCATCGCCATCGGCGGTGCCGCCTACCAAGTTGCGAGTATTGTCTCCGCCTAGGTCGCACAGCATATGCCAGTTGTCTTCGGGGTGCACCAATACTGGGTTGTCTTTGGCTGCGCGGAAATCCAACACCGGTTCCAGCACGTTATACGTAACCTTAATGCGCCCAAGGGCCTTTTCGGCGGCTTCCTCAGTTTCGGCGGCAACGATAGCAACCACGTCACCCACAAACCGCACATGACGGTCGATAATTAGGCGGTCGTACGGGCTGGTTTCAGGGTACGTTTGACCCGCGTTTGAAAAACGCTCGTTAGGCACATCTTCCCACGTGTACACATCCACAACACCAGGAAGCTTCTTGGCCTTTGAGACATCGATGGTTTCAACAATGGCATTGGCGTGAGGGCTTCGAAGCAATTTCACCACCAACGCATCGGGGGCAATATCGTCGGTGTAAACAGGCTTGCCCAGCAACAACTGCAGCGAGTCCTTTTTTCGAACGGACTTGCCCACAGATTGGTATTCGGGTCTATTCACGTTCAGCCTCCTGCGATTTCCTGCTGTTCAAGAAGTTGCGAATACCGCGTTGTTGGCCCACGTAACCCGAGCAACGACACAGATTTCCGCTAAGGTATGCCAGGATTTCCTCATCCGTGGGATCGGGGTTTTCGCGAAGCAAAGCAATGGTGTTCATCACAAAGCCAGGGTTGCAAAAGCCACACTGCTCGGCGCCTTGGTCGGCAATGTAACCCACAAACTCAGAAGCCTCTTCCTGCAATCCCTCCAAGGTATACACACTATGGCCATCCGCACGAGCGGCCAGCATTGAGCAAGACAGAACAGGCTGGTCGTCAAGCAGCACCGTACACAAACCGCAGCTCGACGTTTCGCATCCACGCTTAACGCTGAAACAGTTATGAGCGCGGACGAAATCGATCAGAAGCATATCGGCTGGGATATCGTCGGAAACCGTCTTTCCATTCAGTTTGATTTTGATTTCCATTACAACACCTCCCCCAAAGCCATTAGGGTGCGGCGTGTAAGCACTGGGACCAACGCCTTACGATACTCGGCGCTACCCCACATGTTTCCCGACACAGGAACGGTGTTCGCAGCATACTCAGCAAAAGAGGCAGCGCTTTCTTCCGTAATACCGTTAGCCAAGATGCCCTGATCGTCGCGAAGAATCATGGCGCGCGCAGGACGCGACCCCACTACCACGCGATATTCATCGCCCAACTTTGATGCAGCGCAGTTCAGCGAAGGCAAATCAGTGCGCTGTTTACGTACCGCCTGATAGGCAAATGCGCCAGGCTGCTTTTTCACAATGAACCGCACCAGAAGGTCCTTGTCGTACTTCATGCCCACGAATTCTTCCAAGGGGACTATGCCGCCCTCGAAAAGCTCAACGTAGCTGTCCATGGCCATAAACACAGTAACAATGTCAGAAAAACCCATGCGGCGCCATAAGCTTCCGCCCAATGTGGCGCCATTACGGAACTGTACGCCCACAATATCCTTGAACGCAGCTTCAACCGCACCGCAAGAATAAGCGGCTAGACCAGGGTGCTTTTCCATTTGCCGCAAAGTAGCCATAGCGCCAATGCGGAACTCGTTTTCGGTTTCCTCTATTTCGTCCAAGCCCAAATCGCACAAGTCGATAGCAGTACCAAAGGAGTGCTTGCCCATTTTCAACCACATCATGCCAGCAACGATGCGATGGCGCTTTTTCTGGTTCAATTCCCAAGCCTCTTCCAGGCTCTGTGGACGTACGTATTTCTGAAAGGTGATAATGATACTCACCCCATCACTAGAACTTTACATAGATATTCTTATTATACTTTGAACCGATAGCTATCCGCTTAGAGGGCAAATCCAACCACCGAATTCGCAAAGGGAACTATCGCCATGCCATACCTTGCCAAGCAAACAACAATGAAACACGGATGCATCATCATGGCATCGGGTATGGGCACTCGATTTGGGGGCAATAAGCTCATGGCCAAACTAAACGGCATACCGCTTATTCAATACGTAATTCAGGCAACTGAAAGCCGCTTCGAAAAACGTGTGGTGGTTACCCGCCACGATGAAGTAGCCAGACTGTGCCACGTGTTAGGTGCTGAAGCGGTCCTCAACAACAAGCCGCATCGGAATGATACGGTCCGTTTGGGCATGGACGCCATAGGCGAATGCGACACCGTTACCTTTTTCCAGGCAGACCAACCGCTTATCAGCCCAAGCTCTATTACCGCCCTTTTATACGCCGCAGAAAACACCCCTGAATACATATGGCGCGCTAGTTTCGAAGGCGCGCCAGGCGCGCCCGTGCTATTCCCCTCCTGGACATTCGACGAACTGCGAACGCTCCCATCCGGCAAAGGCGGCGGCTATGTCGCCAAACAGCACAAAGAGTTAGTGAGATGCATCGAGGTTTCAAGCAGATGGGAACTCTTCGATGTTGATACGCCTGCAGATCTGATCCTTTTGCAGAAGCACCTAGGCCTCTAACGGGCGCAAAATTGCACCAGGACAATAACCCCGTCTTACTTAGTTGTGCTCGCTAATTGGACACAACCAAAGACAGGTCTCAACCGAGGGCCACACACTCTAAGAAACACCCACCAAACAACAAGCAGGCACGCGCTCAGAGCGGCATCCACAAACACCCGTGCAGAAACTTCTCCGCCAAACCAAACGTGCTTTTCGCCAAAAAAACGCCCAGATGGATGAATTATCCACCTGGGCGCAAAGTAAACCAGAACAGCCAATACCTAGTTGTCCGAATCTTTCTTAAGAAGAGCCGAATCCTTCGGAAGCACGATATTCAAAAGGATGGCCACCGCAGCTGCAGCAACAATGCCGGAACCACCAAAGATAAGGCTTACCATCTCGGGCGCACCAGCCAGTACGGCAGGATTAGCGCCAATGCCGTAGCCCAAGCCAAGAGCAACCGAAACGATGCTTAGATTACGAGAGGTGAGCGGATCACGCGTAATAAGCTGAATACCACTTACCACAATAGAGGCGAACATGATAACAGCAGCGCCGCCAAGAACCGACTGAGGCATGATCGAAATCACTGCCGCCAGCTTCGGGCACAAGCCACACAGAATCAAGAAAAGGGCGCCGCACGCCAAAGCTTTGCGATTAACCATCTTAGTCATGGCAACCAAGCCGACATTCTGGCTGAAAGACGTATTGGGCAAAACACCGAACAAAGCGGCAAACGTTGAGCCGATGCCGTCGCAAACAACGCCACCGGAAAGCTCCTTGTCGGTTGCTTCGCGATCCATGCCACCCTGGGTTACACCCGAGATGTCGCCAACCGTTTCAACAGCCGTGACAATGAACATAACCAGCACAGGAGCAATAGCTCGCATATCAAACACAGGAGCAACGGGCATCAAAGCCGGAACGGCAAACCAGGACGCTTCAGCCACTTTATCCCAATTCAGAACCCAAGCTTTGGTGTACTCAACACCTTCGGCGGTAACACCCGTAGTTGGCAGAACCAAGCCCATAATGCCCGCAACGATATAACCCACGATAATGCCGGCCAAAATCGAAGAAGCGCTCACAAAACCCGTGGTGGCGTGCTTAACCGCCAAGATGACGATCAAAACAACCAGCGCCAAACACAGGTTTTCAAGAGAACCAAAGTCAACCGCGCTGTTACCGCCGCCAAAAGCATTAACGCCAACACTAATAAGGCTCAAGCCGATGGAAAGCACAACGGTACCCGTGACGATAGACGGGAAGAATCTGCGAAGCGGCTTTAAAAAGAAGCCCAGAACGGCTTCGAACAAACCACCGATGAGCGAAGCACCCATGATGGCGCCATATGCAACAAGACCGCCGCCCATAGATGCGGCAACGGAATTGAACACGCCGATGAAGCCGGACGACGTGCCCATAATAATAGGTACTCTGCCGCCCACAGGGCCGATGCCGAACAGCTGAACCAACGTTACCACGCCAGCAATCAGCATGGCGTTCTGCAGCAGCGCCAACTGAATTTCCGCGAATTCGGCGGTGGCCAAACCGCAAACGCCCGTCACGATGAGCAGCGGTGTTAAGTTACCCACAAACATGGCCAGCACATGCTGTAGGCCCAATGGAACCGCCTGCGTAAGTGGAATATCGCCCTCGAACGAGAAAACGCCCAACGACCTGCCATTACCAGTGGTTTCTTCCGAAGAACCTTCTGCACACCCCTCTTCCTTTGCGTGCAGCGGATTCTCCTGTTTTTCTTCGACCACTCACATCCCCCTTCCAAAAGGATAGTAATGGAAAAAAAATATCACCCAATTGTTACGTTTAAAAGCTTGATCGTAGAATTCCTACACCGCTGCTCAATCTTTACGACCATAGAACAGAGCCATCATTTTGCAGTGTTCACCGATCTCACCTGCCAAGACCAGCACTTGCACCCGCCAAACAAACGCGTTCGTTGCACGCCTTGATGGTTTTAAATCTGTTCAACCGACCAGAACTACTTTTGAAGCAGCTATCGATTCCCGCCATCATTCCATCTAAATGAACCTCCCCGTAACGCTTTCAGGGCACTTTCGTACAGCCTCTTGTGTGCCGCAGACAACAATTCTGCCACCCTCTTCACCGCCGCCAGGACCCATGTCAATAATGCAATCAGCGGAACGGATGACATCAAGGTCATGCTCAATCACGACAACCGTTGCCCCCTTGACAATCAACGCATCAAACACCTGCAGCAACGTTTTGACATCCCTAGGGTGAAGGCCAATAGTAGGCTCATCGAATACGAAAACCGAATCGGCCTGCTCCCTGCCCATTTCACTTGCCAGTTTTAGCCGCTGCGCTTCACCACCAGATAGCGAGGGAGTCTCTTCGCCAAGCGTAAGATATCCCAGCCCCAAATCTCGAAGGGTTTCAAGTTTCGGCCGTACGGAATTGAGGTTCTGGCAAAAGATTACCGCCTCGTTTACATCCATATTCATAAGCTCGGGCAAAGAACGCTCCTCGCCCTGCTTGTTTTTGTAACGAACTTGATTTGCCTGTTTTCGATATCTTGACCCACGACATTCCGGACAAGGAATATCAACATCTGGAAGAAATTGAACATCAAGCGATATGGTTCCAGTGCCATCGCAAACGGGACACCTGAGGCTTCCCGTGTTGTAGGAAAAATCGCCCGCTTTGAGGCCAAGCTCCTTAGCATCTGCCGTTCTTGCATACGTCCTTCGCAACGCATCATGCACATTGGCATAGGTGGCAACGGTTGAACGCACGTTAGCACCGATGGGCGTTGCGTCGATCAGCTTCACATGATTGATGCCTTCCGCCTGGATGGAAGAAACATGGCTTGGCATGGGTTTACCGTAACAAAGCGCCTCCAGGCCAGGAATAAGGCTCTCCAGCACCATGGTGGTTTTACCCGAGCCAGAAACCCCCGTAATTACCGTTAGCTGATGCTTGGGTATGCGCACCGAAAGCGGCTTTACAGTATGGATCGAACCAGTTTCCATGCGAATAAGGTCTTCCGGATCGGCGGCAGTCCGTTTTAAGCATTCATCAACCGCTGCCGCGCCAGATAGGTAGGGTCCTATCACAGAATTCGGGTTGCCTTCGATACCCCTCACGGTGCCTTGGGCAATAACCGTTCCGCCTTCGGCACCTGCACCCGGACCCATTTCGATAAGCCAGTCCGATTCCTTGAGAATCTGAGTGTCATGGTCTACGAGCAAAACGGAGTTTCCGTCCCGCACAAGATCGTGCATTACACCATTCAATCCGACAATATTCGCAGGATGTAATCCGATAGAGGGCTCGTCAAGAACATACAGCACGCCCGTTGTACGATTGCGCACTGCTCGTGCCAACTGCATGCGCTGACGTTCGCCTGTAGAAAGCGTGGACGAAGCCCTATCGAGCGTTAGGTATCCAAGACCCAACTCCATTAACCGAGCAGCAACTTCCTCATACGACTCGCAGATACTCTGAGCCATAGCGCGCATTTCGTTCGGTACGGCATCAGGCACGCGCTTGACCCACACTATGGAATCCTTCAATGTCATTTGACAGGCATCCGCTAACGATATGCCCATCAATCGTGGTGCTCGAGCTTCTTCGGAAAGCCTTGTACCGCGGCATTCTGGACATATCTCTTCTTTCAAAAACTTCTCAACGCGCTTCATGCCCTTGTCGTCCTTGACCTTATTGAGGGCGTTGAACACTGTTGCAGTTGCGCTGTAGTAAGTCATGTTCAGCTCGCCGGCCGAAGCGCTGTCTTTATTTTTCGGGACGTAAAAGATATGACGTTTTTCCATCGGGCCGTCATAAACGATTTCCTTCTCCCTATCGGAAAGCTCGCAAAAAGGAATATCGGTACGTACGCCCATTTCCCGACAGACATCAGTCATCAGCGACCACATAAGGGAATTCCAAGGCGCAACAGCGCCTTCGTCTATGGTTTTGCTCTTATCGGGGATAAGCGTCGATCGATCGACGGTTCGAACCATTCCCGTTCCTCCACAATGCTTGCAAGCTCCCGCGGAATTGAAGGCAAGATCCTCTGCCCCAGGCGCGAAAAAATGCTCGCCGCATTCCGGGCAAACCAGTTCACCATCCATTGCCGCAACATTAATACTGGGTTCTACATAGTGACCGTTGGGACAACGATGGCTGGAAAGGCGCGAGAACATCAGCCTCAAACTATTCAGCAGTTCCGTTCCTGTGCCGAAGGTGGAACGAATACCGGGAACTGAAGGCCTTTGATGCAAAGCCAACGCCGCCGGCACATAGAGAACCTCATCGACATCAGCTCGAGCTGCCTGCGTCATCCTTCTTCTGGTGTACGTGGAAAGCGATTCGAGATAACGCCGTGAACCTTCAGCGTACAGAACCCCAGCGCCAACGAGCTCTTTCCCGATCCGGATACACCCGCAATGCCAACGATGCCGCCCAAAGGAATATCGACATCAACATTTTTCAGGTTATGAACCCGAGCTCCCCTAACTTTTATGCTGGTTGGCGTCTGTTCAGCATCCATTTGACTGTCCCCATCCATAGTCTTTCGCCTTTATCCGATATATCGCAGCGTTTTCGCCGTATGGCTCCTATTCAAGTTCGGCAGTGCGAATCCACTATTGCGCTCCTGCTCAAATGCAACATCGCTTAACCTCGCTGCGTCGAAATGCACAGGCCTGCACTACCCGAACTCAGCTTCCTCGCATAAGCTTACCAACTTCCCAACCAGGTGAACGATCAGCTTATCCATGCTGAAAACAAATAAGGCTGGCGACGCTTCCGCCAGCCAGCCCCACATTCCTTAGAGCAAGAGCATTAATTGCTGTGGCCTCCATGGCAACATGCACCATGTTCGTGGCCATGCCCCTGGCACTCACCATGAACCTGTGCGTGACCCAGACATTTCCCATGCGCATGTTGGTGGCCATGATGGCATTCCCCGTGGCTATGCCCATGATGATCGCAAGCTGGCATGGTGCTTTTTTCAAGAATACCAGCCAGCAGGCACGATACGGCATCGTCTGCCGATCCAGACAGCCCACCATACAGTTCAATGCCTTGAGCTGCAAGCGCACTTTGGGCGCCGCCACCAATACCGCCGCACAGAAGGACATCGACATCATTTCCCTTAAGGAAGCCCGCCAAAGCCCCATGGCCAGAACCTTGAGTATCGACTACCTGCATTGCCACGACCCGGCCGTCGTCAATGTCATACAGTTTGAATGCCTGAGTCCTTCCAAAATGTTGAAATATTTCGCCATTTTCATACGCTACTGCAACCCGCATAAGAGCCTCCTTCTTCTTGGGATTGCTTGCAAATTTAAAATCGGCGCTACCACATGGAGGAAACGCAACGTTACCGCCCTCGATGCACAGCCGCTTACCGTTCACCAAACTGTCAGCAACTTTCGAACGAGCCCGTTCGTATATACCCGTTACCGTGGTCCGTGAAACGCCCATATGAGCCGCCGCTTCTTCCTGGCTCATTTTCTCTAAATCGAGAAGTCGTATTACCTCAAGTTCGTCATAGGCAAGCTCCACGGTATCCCCTGTGGGAATACCGTCAGGCACGAATCCAACGAATTCGGGCACGATGCCCACGAACCGAGTTCTTCCTTTTCGTCCCGCCATAGCATTTCCTTTTCTGACATATGTCACTATTTAGTCTAGATAGGCAGTCGTACCTGTCAATCCTATTTTCGACATATGTCAGTTTTAGTCCACAAACGGCGGGTTAGGCAAATTTATACCGAGTTATAAGAAATGCTGTAGTCGCGCCTTCGACGGAACAATCACGGGATTACAATGCTCGCTAAACATCATCTGCAGAAAGCAGGACACCATGACCCAATCACGCTATTCGATTCTATTTAGCAGCAACACCGGAAACACCAAGCTGCTTGCAGAAGCTATCCGCAAAGCATTGCCCGCAGCGTACTGCGACTATTTTGGCGATTGTGCGGCAAACGAACCCGAGTCGGACATGGTCTACGTAGGTTTCTGGACCAATAAAGGCATTGCCGACGACAACGCCTTAAGTCTCTTGAAAACGCTACGAAGCAAGAAAATATTCCTGTTCGGAACCGCAGGATTCGGAGGCAGCGAAGCCTATTTCAAGCGCATCCTGGATAAAACCAAGGAATCCCTCGATGCAAGCAATACCGTTGTCGGGGAATTCATGTGCCAAGGCAAGATGCCCCAATCGGTACGAGAGCGCTACGAGAAGATGAAAGAGCAGCCCGATCATATGCCCAACATTGATGCAATGATCGAAAATTTCGACAAAGCGCTAGCCCATCCCGACGATAACGATCTGAATGCGCTCAAGCAACTTGTGGCAAACAACGCGCAATAAGCAGCAAATTGACCAAACAAGCAAGATCATCAGCGGCGGCTAGAGGATTCCCTTAGCCGCCGTTTTATACGATTCGCCAATTAGGACGACCCCAATCTCGACCATCACGCGCTAGAGGTTCCAGCTGAACAGCAATCGTTAAGTTAAAGCGTTATCCAAATGCATAACACGTATCAAACCCAACAGACGTTGGATTTCCGCTCCTCTACCCAGCACCCATTGCGATATCTATCCGTTGGGGCAATCCACCCATCGTGAAAACAAAAATTGCGGCATCTTTGCAACTTTTTTGCGATTAGGGGCTCACTTCCGTCCCCACAAAGCGAAAACAGGCCGCCATGAAACCGATTTGCCTGCGCTTTTGCACCTCAATCTCTTGTTGGAAAGCTCGGAACAATCCCTAATCGCAAAAAAGTTGCAAAAAAGTCGAGATTTTTGTTTCTGGACTCTCGGAGCAGCTTCAACATGACGATTTGGCCAGGGCGGACCCAGCGTAGCATCGCGAGTGGCTTCGCGGCGGATCCCGTGGGCGGCAACCGCACACTGCGCAGCATGGCGCCGAGCGAGCGGCGCGTACAGCACAGCGTGGCGGCGCCTGTGGGCGCCGCCACGCCCACCCCCCCCTGTCTCCCAGAGCAAAAGAAAACCTCCCATCCCTCATGCTGCCTGATCAGCTCAAGAAATGGGAGGCCATCACGGTAGAAAAACCGCCAATCTCACGCTCGGTGGTGCGCCGTCTCCTATGCGCTACTTACGCTCGGTGCGCCGTGCGCGTGCCCCACGGCGGCGGCTGACCGTTGCAGCGAAGCCGGCGCCTGCTGCAACGATAGCAGCCAGAATTGCTTGCAGGAATGTCCAGTCGCCCGTCTTGGAGAGGAAGGCATCGCTGCCATCCTGGTTGTCGAGGATTGGAGCGGCATCGTCGGTAACGGAAATGTACGCGGTACCATCTTCGCCGTTTTCGATAGTCACCTTCGAAGAGGCGCCCAGAGAATCGCCGTCGAGTTTAACGGTACCATCGGCATAGACGACAAGTGTTACTGGGTCGATCGCCACATATCCATCCGGTGCCTGCGTTTCCGTCAAAACATATTTATTGCCTTCTGTAGAGCCGACAAGCTGCATGCCCTTGAACGCCACGCCATCGCCGTTGGAAGTAAACGTCTTGGTGGCAGAGCCATCGGGGAAGGCGCCAGAAAGGGTGAACTGGGCGCCTTCCAATGCTGCACCCTGCTTATCCTGCTTGTTCAGGCTTACCTTCAGCGGCACATCGGCGCAGGTAATGCCAATTTCACCTTGATTATCGGAAAGCGTCCATACCTCAGGAGCAGTGGAGCGCTGAACGAGGCAAATGGAGCCATCATCGTTTACTGCAAAGCGAAGCGTATCCTGCACAAGCTCGTAGCCCGCGGGCGCTTTCACCTCGGTAAGAAGGTAGCTCTCGCCTGCGACAAGGCCCTCTGTCGAAGACGCCTGGCTGAACTCGACCACTGTTTCACCGCCAAGGATCTGCGCCTCGACATCGGCTATACGCAAGTTGCCCTGGCCGTTCACTACGATGCGTTTCTTCCCTGGCGCTATCTGTCCAGAGCCCTGGGCAAAGCTGCCCTCAAGGTCGAATTCGGCACCGGCAAGTGCCTGGCCGCCCTCGGCGGATACCTTGGAAAGCATCACGCTAGTAGGCTCGTCGACGGCAGTTATCTGCGCAATACCCTCGGTATCTTCCGACACGGTCCAACCCTGCGCACCAGCATCCGCATCAAGGGCATTGCCCTCAGCATCCACCGCCACAAGCGTGCCGTCCGTCTTCACCATCACGTTCAGCGGTTCGGCAATAAGCTTGTAACCCAGCGGCGCGCGCGTCTCGGAAATCTTATAGATGTTGCCGGCAACCAGCAGAGACGACCAGCCCTCAGTCCATCCGTCGATACCCACCGTCATGACATCGGTGGATTCCTCCGTGCTGCCTGCGAAGACGCCCGTCACCGCGAACTCAGCGCCCGCCATGAAGCCAGGATCAGCCGATTCGGCTTCTTTGCCGCCGATTGCGCGACCCTGCTTAAGGATGCGGAACTCAATTGCCTTGTCGGCAGCAACGATTGATGCGGAGCCACTCTCTGCAGACCAACCCCACGCCTCACCGTATTCCATGGCTTCGCTGCAATACTTCGCCATAATCGAAGCTTTACTGCTCATCCCCTATCGCGAGAAAGCCCCTAAGGACATCATGTAAGGCAATCAGATGAAATATGGCTCCCACATCGCCACAGTTGGATAGGATGGGCGATACGCAACCCATTTCGTACATTCAATGCTTTTCTAAACCTCTTGCCGAAAGGAATGCAATGGCTGAACCTACGCCCCGTGATACCCTGCTCGATCATGCATACGAGATCGCAGACAAATACGGCCTTGCAGCCCTTTCAGTAAGGGGGCTTGCATCAGACTGCAACGTGAGCGTTGGAACCATCTACAATCATTTTGCTTCGAAGGGCGAGCTCACCACAGCTACCACAGCGCTCTATTTCAAGCGCGCGTTCTACACCGATTTCTGCCACCCCACGAAAGGTGAACGTTATCTGGATTTCTGCAAGCGCATGTTCGACAGCATGGAAAAAACCATCCGTCATTTCAGGGAGCACTGGCTTAAAGACTCCGAGGCACTGCCCACGGCAGAGAAGACCATCGCGCGATTCCGCGAAGAAAAACAGTTCGACCATATTTGCGAGGGTATGATTATCATCTTCAAAAACGACCCCTCCATCAGGCACGATCTTCCTAGCCATGTCACCGCAGAAGCCGTTTCCAAGTTCACACTGCGCAACATCATCGCCGAATTGCGAAGCGAACAACCCGATTGCTCCCTCCTGTTTACCATGCTCGAACGAACCCTCTACGAACAATAGGGTCAACGCGAAATGCTGCATCTGAACATTAGCCCGTAGATGTTCAGATGCCACGCCTTCAAGATTGTTCTTGTCAAAGCAAAGCAATCAGCTGCAAAGCACAATCTTGAAAGGAGCAAAAGATCATGGGAATCCAAGGTACCCCCAACATGGGAATGGTGATCTTTGCCGCTATTGTCATTTCCCTCGCACTCGTCTTCTACACCATCGGCGTATTTGCCGAGCGCCGTTCTGGCACCCTAAGGCCAAAGCATCTGGCTTTCTTCTGGACTGGCTTCGTGTTTGACACCGCAGGAACCACCATCATGTCTATGGTTGCAGGCGAAACCGGTGGTGCAGGTTCGCCCCTCCATGCAATCACGGGAGTACTCGCGCTTTCGCTCATGCTCTTCCATGCGGTTTGGGCAACTGTTGTTGTTCTTCGCGGCAACGAGCGCTCCAGGGCCAACTTCCATCGTTTAAGCATTGGCGTGTGGCTGTTCTGGCTTGTCCCCTACGGCGTTGGCGTGATGCTCGGCGCACCGATGTTCCCGTTCTCCGATTCGACGGCACTTACCATTACCGTATCCTTTGTTCTGGTTCTGGGCATCTTCTTCTGCCTTAAGGCCAACAAAGCGCGCCTGCATCGATAGCGTGCAACGCTACCCCGAAGACGGCTGCTGGTTTCCTGGCGGCCGTCTCTTTGTTTCACCACAGCCGCAAAGCCCAAGTACTTCGAAGAGTACGAAGCCGTATACGCTTTCCCGAGCAGAACCTGCAAGAAAGCACAAAACCAGGAATCCCCTTTCCGCCCAACGAAGAAGCTGCCCTTCCTGCACACTCGCGGCGCAATAGGGCTCGCCTTCAGAAGAAGCCCACAGCAATGGAAACAATGCAAATATAGTCATATTCCGTTTGATCGCTTTCGCAATTAACTTAAGCTAACAACCGAGAATGCAACGGTTTCGCGCCTTAGGCGACGAGACAACGAATAAGGAGCTTGCTATGTACGACAACGGCCCAAAGCCCGGACGCAACGATGAGTGTTGGTGCGGAAGCGGAAAGAAATACAAGAAGTGCCACGGCCCCATTGATAACCGCCTCGAAAGTTTTTATCTTGATGGGTACGAAGTGGTGCCCCGTTCGCTCCTCAAAAGTCCTGAAGAAATCGAGGGCATTAAGCGCTCGGCCGCTATCAATATCGGAGTGCTCGATTATGTTGCCGAGCATATCAAACCAGGCATTACCACCGCTGAAATAGACAAGTGGATCTATGACTACACGGTTGAGCATGGAGGCATCCCCGCCGACCTTAACTTCGAGGGCTATCCCAACAGCGTTTGCACCTCGATCAACAGCGTAGTATGTCACGGCATCCCCAGCGACGACGATGTGCTCAAAGAGGGCGATATCGTCAACGTGGACTGCTCTACCATTTTGGACGGATACTACTCCGACTCTTCGCGTATGTTCTGCATCGGCGAAGTGAGCCCCGATCGTAAAAAACTTGTCGATGTAACCTATGAAGCTGTTCAGCGCGGCCTAGCTGCAGTAAAACCCTGGGCAACCGTAGGCGACATCGCCCATGCCGTGCAAACATATGCCGAAGAAAACGGCTTTAGTGTGGTACGCGAATTCGGAGGGCACGGCATCGGAAACGACTTCCATGAAGACCCCTTCGTCTTCTTCGTGGGCGAACCTGGAGAAGGCGCGGTTCTAGCACCGGGCATGTGCTTCACCATTGAGCCTATGATCAACGCAGGCGGCCCCGAACTGAATATGGAAGATCCCAATGGCTGGACCGTCCGTACTAAAGACGGCTCGGATTCCGCCCAATGGGAGGTGCAACTCGTTGTAACCGAAGACGGATACGAGCTTATTTCCTGGTAAAACGCACAATAGCAAGGAGAATTACGCTCACCTTATTTTGGTTCTCCTATGGGCAAAATGCTCCAACGAAACCAAAGCAGACTGAACTTGCCATCGTTCCTATACGGCTGCCAGATAGATCATTCTGGCAGCCGTATTTTTTCCTGTTGGAAAGAGCAAATTACCCGCCAAGACTAACTGGCAGTGCCGTACGAAAGAAAAGACCCGCCGAAGAATCATCTTCGGCGGGCGTCGCAAACTCGGTTGGCTGCCCTCCCTACATCAGGCCAGATACATCAATGCCCAATTCGCCACGCACGGCCTTTTCAACCGTCTCGAAAGCCAATGCATGATCTTCATGGCTTGCCATTCCCGAAATGGCCAAGGTGCCCACCATGCCCGCGCCCTTAATGCACAAGGGGAAGCAACCGCCTGCTGGCGCATAATCCTCATACGACATGCCGCGCCATTCGAAGGGATGGAGCCCCTGCTCGCACCAGCACTCCCAAAAATATGAGCTTTGGTTGGTAGCGTAGGCAAGATTTTCTTTACGACGAAGCCAGTTATCGCTTTCAGGTTTTGTGCCTGCCATTGAAAGCGAGAACAACGTACGGCGATTCAACGTGATACGCGTTGCGACAGGCTTGCCCATTTCACGTGCGCGGTGAACCACGTAGAAGCCCATCTGAAGCGCAAGCTCTTCGTCGATTCGATCGAATTCGTACATGGTTTCTTGTTCTTTAATGCGTTCCATCAGCGCTTCGATATTGTCGGTTTGTTCCATAGCAACCCCCTAAT
>OGDF01004729.1_pt1 | contig 15120 bp, 10 predicted proteins | sample 1570141 | NCBI WGS metagenome assembly OGDF01 (sample SAMEA4370581, study PRJEB24528) | human gut metagenome | reverse complement strand
TGGGGCGCAGTGCCAACAGCCGTAACCGCATCTTCACCGAGGACGGCGGCACAGTCTACACCCGCCCCTTCGACGAGTCGAAGGTTGAGGACCCGTCGCTCATTATTTATGCGGCGGTGCGCCGCATGGGCGCCCACCTCATCGTGACGAACGGTGACCAGACTGACACGATCTGCGAGGGCCTTGCACATGGCCAGCAATTTGAACAGGCGCTGGAAAGCGTGACCTACGACGCGGCAACCGACAGCTTCACCGTGCTGGTGAAGGTGACGAACACGGGCAACGTCGCAGGCAAGGAAGTCGTGCAGGTCTACGGTCAGCAGCCGTACACCGAATTCGACCGCGCGAACGCGATTGAGAAGGCATCTGTGCAGCTCGTCGGCTTCGGCAAGACGAATGTCCTCCAGCCCGGTGAATCCGAGACCGTCTCCGTGACGGTTGACCGCAAGGAATTGACGGTTTACGACGAACATGTCAACAAAACCTACATTCTCGAAGCGGGTGACTACTACCTGAGCGTTGGTCTGGATGCACACGACGCGGTGAACAACATCCTCGCGGCGAAGGGCTATGCCCCCATCGCACAGGAAACGCCGGCTGCGGAAGGCGCAGAAGAGGCGGAAACCGCAACGCTGACCGCGAACGGCGCGGCGGCGATGGATGCCCCTGGCGACGCGGCAAAGGTCTATAAGTTCACGGTCGACAGCGACGACAATGCGACGTACAGCGTGTCCGGCACGGGCTACAAGATTACCAACCAGTTCGGTGATGCGGATCTGAACAGCTACGGCGAGAAACTCGTGACGTACCTGTCCCGCAGCGACTGGCAGGGCACTTGGCCGGTTTCTTATGCCAGCCTGACGGCGAACGATGCCATCATCAACGGTCTGCAATTCAACTACACGGCGGAAGCGCCCGACGAGACGGTCATTACGGGTTCAACCGCGACGAACTACACCTTGGCGAACCTGATTGGCAAGGACTACGACGACCCGATGTGGGTGGATCTGCTCAATCAGCTGACGCTGACGGATTTGGCGGAACTGGTTGGCCACTCCGGCTACGGCACGCGGGCAATCGACTCCATCGGTCTGCCCGCGACGGTGGCAGCGGACGGCCCGCAGGGCATCAAGGCGACGTATGCCGGCAATAACTCCACGGTGGCGTATACCTCCGAACCGGTCATGGCGGCGACGTTCAACACGGAAATCCTCTACAATGTCGGTCTGTCGATGGGCGAAGACGCGCTGCGCTCCGACAACCGCGTGGTTGGCTGGTACGGCCCGGCGATGAACATCCACCGCACGCCTTACTCCGGCCGCAACTTCGAGTATTACTCCGAGGACGGCTTCCTGTCCGGCAAGATGGCGGCGCAGGAAGTGGCAGCGGCTCGCTCGAAGGGTCTGGTCGTCTACATCAAGCACTTCGCGCTCAATGACTTTGAGACGTACCGCCAGTCGGTTGCAACCTTCGCGACGGAACAGGCGATTCGTGAAATCTACCTGAAGGGTTTCCAGTACGCGGTGGAAGAGGGCGGTGCGAACGCCGCTATGACCTCCTTCAACCGTATCGGCACGCGCTGGGCGGGCGCGCACAGCGGACTTTGCAACGAAGTTCTGCGCAAGGAATGGGGCTTCGTCGGCGTGACGCTGACGGACGCTGTGATGGCGAACCGCAACTGGATGGACGTTTCCATCGGTCTGGAAGCGGGCAATGACACTTGGCTGTCCTCCGGCGACTGGCTGGTGTCGAAGATTGAAGGCTGGGCGGCGGAAGACGGCAAGCTGCTGAACAACCTCCGCACTTCGGCGAAGAACTTCCTCTATACCTACGCGAACTCCGCCGCTATGAACGGCATGAACGAAACCAGCCACGTCGTCCACACGACGTCTTGGGTCGAGACGGACATGCTGATTGCGCGCATCGTGCTGATTGTGCTGACAGCGCTCTTCGGTCTCGCGATGCTGGTGTCCTACTTCATGGACGTCAAGAAAAAGGCGGCCTCCGCTGACCGCAAGACGGTTTCGATTGTCGCAGCGGTGATTGCGGTGCTGGCGGCTATCTTCTACATCATTATCGACACGGCTGCGACCACGAAGATGAACTTCGACGCGGTTGTGCTGCTGCTGCTCCTCGTCTCGGCGGTGTGCTACTTCGTCGCGGGCGTGAAGAAGATTGGTATGCTGGCGGCGGCTGGTCTGGCATGCACACTGGTTGCGTGGTTCCGCTATCTGGTGACGGAAATCAACTTCCGCATGGATGACCTCGTGCTGATTTTCGGCGGCACGTCCACCATCGGTGCGCTGGGCGTTCCGTTCATCCTCTCCTTCATCCTGATGCTGCTCGCCGCGATTTCGGGTGCTGTCCTGATGACGGGCGCGATGGGGTCGGAAAAGAAGTAATACTATTTCCGAATTCACCTGCGCCATCTGCTTGCGCCGTGAATTCTCATTTGGGAATAGTATAAGCCAGTCAAAAAACGTCCGCGCAGGGGAGTGAACGCTTCCCTGCGCGGACATGAAGACACTGCTGGGGAATGTGATATGCTCCCTCTATGAGAGACAGTAAAAAACCAAACTGTCAATCATGGAGGGAGCATTTTATGGGATATCAGCAAAAGGCAAATTCGGAAAGAAAAGCATGTGTGACGCAGCAGCAGAGGCAGGCGTAAGTCAGGAAACACTTCGGCGGTGGATCGTGCAGTATGAAGCAGATGGGGCAGCGGCGAGAGTCTCTGCATGATGGGGCAATTTCATACGGGATAATAAAACAGGGGGACAAGCCGCATTTCAGGCTTGCCCTCATTGCTTTGCTTACAGCAGCTGAATATTTGCCTTCCTGCACGCGTCCTGCACGTCCAGCGGCCACAGGCTCGCCTGCACCTCGCCCACATGCGCCTTGCGCAGCAGATAGACGCACATGCGGCTCTGCCCGATGCCGCCGCCCATCGTCTGGGGCAGCTCGCCATTGAGCAGCGCCTTCTGGAATGACAGCTCCGCGCGCTCCTCGCAGCCGCGAATCGCCAGCTGACGGCGCAGCGCGTCCGGGTCAACACGGATGCCCATGCTCGACACTTCCAGCGCAATGTCCAGCAGCGGGTCGTAGAGCAGAATGTCACCGTTGAGTGACCAGTCGTCGTAGTCTGGGGCGCGGCCGTCGTGCATCTGTCCGGAACGCAGCGCGCCGCCGATGCCCGTCAGGAACACCGCGCCGTATTCGCGTACCGCCCGGTATTCGCGTTCCTTCGGCGGCAGGTCGGGATACAAATCCTCCAATTCCTGCGACGAGACGAACGTGATGTCGTCGGGCAGTTCGGGTTTGATGTGCGGATAGTGCGCGCAGACGAAGCCCTCCGTCTTGCGCAGGGTGAGGTAAATCGCGCGGACGGTCGCTTGCAGCGTCTCCATCGTGCGCTGCTTAGGGGTGATGATTTTCTCCCAGTCCCACTGGTCGACGAAAATCGAGTGGATGTTGTCGGTCGTTTCGTCGCGGCGGATGGCGTTCATGTCCGTGTACAGCCCTTCACCGGGCAGGAATCCGTACGTTTTGAGCGCCTGACGCTTCCATTTCGCCAGCGAATGGACGATCTCCGCCGTTTCGCCGGTTTCAAGAACGTCAAAGGATACCGGTCGTTCGACGCCGTTCAGGTTGTCATTCAGACCACTGCCGGGCGTGACCATAATCGGCGCGGACACACGGGTCAGGTTCAGCGCGCGGGCTAACTCCGTCTCGAAAAAATCCTTGACCAGTTTGATGGCGATTTCCGTATCCCGCAGGTTCAGCACGGGATTGTAATTCTTGGGGATAATCAGGTGCATAACGCCTTTCCTCCTTGCCGAAGCATAATTGCTAACAGTATAGCACAAAATTCGGCTGAAGCGAACCATTCTGCGTGTAAAAACACCGAAAAAGCAAAGACCGAAACCCTTGACAACACCCGCAAAAAGCATTATACTGACCTTGTCCCGCAATGAAGGGGAACGCTGGAAGTTCCGTCTGTTCCAGAGAGCCGCGTGCTGGTGGAAGCGCGGTCAGACGCCTGTCAGCCGCTCGCCCCGGAGCGCAAACCGGACGAAGGGTTCGGCGAATGGCGCACGTTACGCGCAAGAGAGGTTCGGCACGTCCGGACAAGCAGAGTGGTACCGCGAAACATCCGTTTCGTCTTTGCAGAATTTGCAGGGGCGGAACGTTTTTTTGTTCCGTCCGAGAAAAGCAGGGAGGAAGCATCATGGAATTCAAACCCTATGACCCCAAAGCCATCGAACCGAAGTGGCAGAAGCGCTGGGCGGACAGTCACGTTTTCGAGGCGAAGAACGACTACACCATGCCGAAATTCTACGGCCTGATTGAGTTCCCGTATCCGTCGGGACAGGGGCTGCACGTCGGCCATCCGCGCTCCAATACCGCGATGGATATCATCGCCCGCAAGCGCCGCATGGAGGGCTGCAATGTCCTTTTTCCCATCGGCTGGGACGCCTTCGGTCTGCCGACGGAGAACTACGCCATCAAGAACAAGGTTCACCCCGCCATCGTGACGAAGAAGAACATCGACCACTTCCGCGAGCAATTGCAGAAAATCGGCTTCTCCTTCGACTATTCCCGCGAGGTCAACACCACCGACCCGTCCTACTACCGCTGGACGCAGTGGATTTTCCTTCAGCTGTTCAAGCACGGGCTGGCGTACAAGTCCGAAATGCCGATTAACTGGTGCCCCAGCTGCAAGTGCGGTCTGGCGAATGAGGAAGTTGTCGGCGGCGTGTGCGAGCGCTGCGGCACGCAGGTCATCCGCAAGGTCAAGAAGCAGTGGATGCTGAAGATTACCGCCTATGCCCAGAAGCTGCTCGACGGCTTGGACACGGTGGACTTCATCGACAAGGTGAAGGTGCAGCAGCGCAACTGGATTGGCCGTAGTGTCGGCGCGGAAGTGGATTTTTCCCTGACCGTGCCGGGCGAGAAGGTGCGCGTTTTCACCACGCGCCCGGATACGCTCTTCGGCGCGACGTACATGGTCTTGTCCCCTGAGCATCCGCTGATTGACAAGCTGAAGGACCAAATCACCAACTACGACGCGTGCATGGCGTACCGCGCGGAAGCCGCGAAGAAGAGCGACTTTGAGCGCGCCGAGCTGGCGAAGGACAAGACGGGCGTGCAGATTGAGGGCGTCCGCGCCGTCAACCCCGTCAACGGCAAGGAAATCCCGATTTGGCTGAGCGACTATGTGCTGATGACCTACGGCACGGGCGCAATCATGGCTGTTCCGGCGCACGACACCCGCGACTGGGAGTTTGCGCACAAGTTTGGCATCCCGATGATTGAGGTCGTCGCGGGCGGCAATATTGAGGAAGCAGCGTATACCGATATTCAGGACGGCGTGATGGTCAATTCCGGCTTCCTTGATGGCATGAAGGTCGCGCAGGCGAAGGAAGCGATCATCGAGTATCTGGAGAAGAACGGGCTGGGCGAGAAGAAGGTCAACTACAAGCTCCGCGACTGGGTGTTCAGCCGCCAGCGCTACTGGGGTGAACCCATCCCGATTGTGCACTGCGACAAGTGCGGCATGGTGGCTGTGCCGGAAGATCAGCTCCCTGTGACGCTGCCGATGGTGGACAACTACGAGCCGACCGATTCCGGCGAATCCCCCCTGTCCGTCATGCATGACTGGGTGAACACCACCTGCCCGTGCTGCGGCGGCCCGGCGACGCGCGAAACCGACACCATGCCCCAGTGGGCAGGGTCAAGCTGGTACTTCATGCGCTACTGCGACCCGCACTGCGAAACAGCCATTGCCTCGCCCGAAGCGCTTCGCTATTGGCTGCCCGTGGACTGGTACAACGGCGGCATGGAGCACACGACCCTGCATCTGCTGTACAGCCGTTTCTGGCATCTGTTCCTGCATGACATTGGCGTGATTCCCGCGCCTGAACCCTACCAGAAGCGCACCAGCCACGGCATGATTCTGGGCGAGAACGGCGAGAAGATGTCCAAGTCGCGCGGCAACGTTGTCAACCCGGATGATATCATCGACGAAATCGGCGCGGACGCTTTCCGCGTGTACGAGATGTTCATGGGCGCGTTCGATCAGGCGATTCCGTGGAGCACGCAGAGCGCGAAGGGCTGCCGCCGCTTCCTTGACCGTGTGTGGCGCTTGCAGGAGAATGTGACGCCCGACGAGGGGTACAGCGAGAAACTGAACGCGCTCATGCATGAGACGATTAAGAAGGTTTCGCTGGATTACGAGGCCATGAAGTACAACACCGCCATCGCGCAGATGATGACGCTGGTGAATGAGATGGTTTCCGCCGGCAGCGTGACGCGTGGGGAACTCAAAACCCTGCTCCTGCTGCTCAACCCCGTTGCGCCGCACATCACGGAAGAAATGTGGGAGAATCAGGGCTTCGGCGGCACGATGACGTATCAGAAGTGGCCGACGTGGGACGAAGACGCGCTGGTGAAGTCGGAAATCGAAATCGCCGTGCAGGTCTGCGGCAAGGTTCGCGGCCGCGTGATGATTCCCGCCGACATGACGAAGGAACGCGCGGAGACGGAACTCCAGCAGCTGCCGGAAATCCAGAAGATCCTCGCGGGCAAGATTGTGACGAAGGTCATCTTCGTGCCGGGTCGTCTGGTGAACTTCATCGCGAAGTAACCCGCACAATGTAACCTGATTGCATACAATCATCGCCACAGAGAAAGAAATTTCCCTGCGGCGATGATTTTTTTGCGGACTGGTTGTATACAAGGTGCTTTTTTCACTCCCGCCACCCCCTCACCGCCCCGCGCACGCACACCACCACCGGCAGCGCCGCCATCATTCCGATCACGCCGCCCGCCATGCCGCCGAAGGCAATCGCCAGCAGCACCGCCAATGGATGCAGCCGCGTCGCGCCGGAGAGCAGACGCGGGGAGAGCAGGTTCGCTTCCACCTGCTGCACAAGGCAGATTGCCAGCAGCGTCCACAGCGCTGCCGTCCAGCCGCTTTGCAGCGCCAGCAGCACCGCCGGAACGCCCGCAATGAACGGCCCGATGTACGGAATCAGCTCCATCACGCCCATGAACAGCCCCAGCAGCAGCGCGCCGGGCGTACGCGTGAGCAGCAGCGCAAGAGCGGTCATGGCGGCGACGAACAGCGAGAGAATCAGCTGTCCGCGCAGGTACAGGGCGGATTCGCGGCGCATTTCACGGGCGGCACGGATGCCGCGCGCACGGTATTTGACGGGCAGAACCAGCGACAGCAGGAGACAAAAGCGCTTGCGGTCACGCAAAAAGTAAAACGACAGCAGCGGTGCAAGCAGCCATTGGCTGACGCTCCCGGTCAGGCGGCGAATCCCGCTGACGAGCGTTGCGGCAAGCTGCCCCGCGGCAGCGCTGATGCGCGAGAACAGCTCCGCCTGCATGTCGCCGAGGGGGATACCGCGCGCTTCGAGCGCAGCACTCCATCGGGCGAGCAGCTCCCGCAGGCTGTCCAGCAGCGCGGGCAGGCGCGACATGAGCTGCGCACTCTGCCGCAAGAGGGGCGGAATCAGCCCCCAGAGCATTCCCAGCACTGCGCCGAGCAATGTCAGCAAGGCGATCGCCGCCGCCGCGCCGCTGGGCAGCCGCTTTTCCAGTACTTTGCACAGCGGCAGGGACAGCAGCGTCAAAACGCCCGCGACTGCCAGCAGCGACAGCATCGACATGATCAGCGACCAGAATGCGACCACCAGCACGACCGTGCCCGCGATCAGCAGCCCCGCTGTCCATTTGCGCCGCGTGACGGCTTTCTCCATGCGCTTTTCCTCCTTTCGCAGCGGATGGGAAAACGGGCAGGACGCATGATGGTGCAATCCTGCCCGCCTCCATTATTGCTGTCCTTCGCTCATGTCCTGCACGGCTTTCTTGACTTTGTTTGCGCCTTTCTGGACATCCTGACGAATGCCGGGCAGCATCATCAGCCCGATACCCATTGCCAGACCGACCGCCGAGCCAATCAGCATCTTGTTCACTGCGTTTCCCTCCCTTCCAAGAGAATTTCGCCTTCCGGAACGAGAACATCGCCGTCGGGTGAAGCGGAAAAGTGGCGGATGCGCCGCCGTCCGTCGCGGAAATCGTCAATCAAACCGAGGGAGACCTCCAGCTCACTGACGAGCAGATTGTCCGCGCTGATGAGCACATCCGTCACGCAGCCGAGGGTCAAGCCGCGCGTGTCCTTGACAGTGCGCAGGCGGAAATCCGTTTTGCGGGGCAGGTGCGTTGGGCAGGCGCGGAGGATGACAGACACGTCGCCGAGCAGGGCGATGCTGTCCCTCGCGACCCACTTTGCGCCGCCGAACCCGCGCCGGACAATCAGCCCACGCAGCGCGTGACCGTCGTTTTCGAGCACGGCGCGTTCCACATGCCCCTGTGAGCGCCCGCGCAGCACGGCGGGAAGCCCCAGCACACGCGTCAAATGCACGTCACAGGTCATCAGCGTCCTGCACGGGTTCTTCGTCCGCGTCCTCCCACGGCACGCCTGTCCACGAGCCAAGCACGTCGGTGCGGCTCATGCGGCGCTGAGCGTCCGCAAGCGTTTTCACCAGCGGACTGGGGTGCAAAGGTCGTTTTCTGTCCATGCGGCATTCCTCCTTCCGAGATGCAGTCTGCCCGGCTTTGGAGGAGCGCATGATGGGAATCCCTGCTTGTCCGGGAAAAATGGACGTAATACGATTTCCAGATTCACCTGCGCCATCTGCTTGCGCATTCTTATCTGGAAATCGTATAAAGCAGGATTTTTCGCGAAAAAAGGCGAATTAGGTGGATGGACGGCGGCGGTCAGGCTATTGGCACCACCGTACAACTCGGCGGCGCGTGCATGGACAAGCTGCGGAAAATGGTGTATGACAGCAGAAAGGAAGGATAAAAATGGATGACCGGCACTTCCGAATCGTTGACCGCTGCCTCCTCGATTGGGATGTGATGCAGCTTTTTCCCGGCGCACCGCAGGACGAGTACGCGGCGGAAGCCTACGCTATTGCCGCACGGCTGCCGGACTGCCGATGCGAATCCGACGTGCAGCAATGCCTGTACGAAGTGTTTGCTGCAGCATTCGGAGAACTTGCGCCGGAGCGGGATGCGTGCAAGGAAACGGCGGAGCGGATTTGGGCAGAAATCAAGGCATAAGAGAAAAGCACCCCGGAGAGGCGAAAAGTGCGTGCTCTGGGGGGAGCTAAATTCTCCTTCTCTACTTTGCGCATCCGCAAAATCCTCTTGCAATCCTGCCGCACCCTGCTATATAATAGGAACCGGAACAAACCACCGCAGGAGGTACACATCCATGAAAATCACCATTCTGGACGGCGCTGTGGAGAATCCCGGCGACCTGAGCTGGGATGCTCTCGCCGCCTTGGGCGACTTGACTGTCTACGATTACACCGCGCCGGAGGAAATTCTTTCCCGCATCGGCGACGCGCCGATTATCCTCACCAATAAGACGCCCATTACCCGCCAAACGATGGATGAATGCCCGAATCTGCGCTACATCGGTGTGCTGGCGACGGGCTTCAACGTCATTGACATTGCGGCGGCGAAAGAAAAGGGCATCGTTGTCGCAAATGTTCCGTCCTATGGCACGCAGGCGGTTGCGCAGTTCGTGATGGCGCAGCTGCTGGAAATCTGCCACCGCATCGGCCATCATAACGACGCGGTGCAGCAGGGACGCTGGACGGCTTGCCGGGACTTCTCCTTCTGGGATTATCCGCTGATGGAGCTGGCGGGCAAGACGTTCGGCATCGTCGGCTACGGGCGCATCGGTCAGGCGACGGCGGAACTCGCCCGCGCGTTCGGCATGAATGTCATTTATTACAGCCGCCACGGATCGGGCGAAGGCTATGTGCCGCTGGATGAACTGTACGCCCGCAGCGACATTGTGTCCCTGCACTGCCCACAGACCCCGGAGAACGTCGGCATGATTGACAAAACCGCGCTGGCGAAGATGAAAGACGGCGTGATTTTGCTCAACACCGCGCGCGGCGGGCTCATCAACGAAGCGGATTTGCGGGATGCTTTGCTGTCCGGCAAGGTGTACGCCGCCGCGTCGGACGTGGTGTCCACCGAGCCGATTCGGGCGGACAACCCGCTGCTGGGGCTGGACAACATGATCATCACGCCGCACATCGCGTGGGCGAGCCACGAGGCGCGCCAGCGGCTGATGGATACGGCGGTGGAGAATGTAAGGAACTTCTTGAATGGGACGCCGAGCAACAACGTGGCGAAGTAATACTATTTCCAGATTCACCTGCGCCATCTGCTTGCGCCTTTTCCCTTCTGGCGTCCGCTCATTCCACTTAGCGTAGCGCTGCTACGCTGCGTTTCATTCACGTTAGCCAGAATGAAAAATTCGCGGCGCATCTTGGCGCATTCTTATCTGGAAATAGTATAAAAAATAATCCCCCGGAACGCGCAAAACCCGCCGTTCCGGGGGCATCTTTTTCCCTTTCCATCCCGCAAGGAAACAAACGCCCGCCCGGATTGTAAACCTGCGCGGAATTTTTGGCGAATGTGTGTCTTTTTGCGCCGAAATGTGCTACAATGAGTCGTTACGAAGCATAAGGAGGCAGCAATGAAGGAGCTGAAGCTGGCGTGGCGATATGTCCGCCGTCACTGGTGGCAGTACATTCTGGGCATTCTGGCGCTGTTCATTGTGGACGAGGTGAATACCTATGTGCCGCGGTTCACAGGCGAAATTACCAACGGGCTGGATCAGCACACGCTGGATATGGGCGGCGTGATGGGGCTGGTCTGGAAAATTGTGCTGATTGGCGTAATTATCGCGGTAGGGCGTTTTGCGTGGCGCTTTTTCCTGTTCGGGTCGGCGCGGTCGATTGAGAAGGAATTGCGCAGCGATTTGTTCGCGCACCTATCCACGCTCTCGCCGCACTATTACAACGAGCACAAGACCGGCGACCTGATGGCGCGCTTCATCAACGACCTGCAGGCGGTTCGCACGCTGGTGGGCATGAACGTCATCAGCACATTCGACGCGACGGTGATGCTGCTGCTGGTGCTGTGGCAGATGATGACGTATGTCAGCCCGAAATTGACGGGTGTGGCGGTGCTGCCGCTGATTCTCATCATCTTCGGCGATTACTTCTACGGCAAGGTGATGCACAAGCGCTTTCTGGCCAAGCAGCAGGCGTTCTCGACGCTGACGGACCAAGTGCAGGAAACGGTGTCGGGCATCCGCGTGATTAAATCCTTCGTGCAGGAACGCAAGGAGCTGTACGCTTTTGCGAAGACGACGCTGTTCACGAAGGAAAAGAACCTCGGCGTTGTGCGCCTGCAGGCGCTGGTGATGCCGCTGCTGGACTTGATTGTCGGTATAGCGAGTCTGCTGACGCTGGCTTACGGCGGCTATCTGGCGATTTACGGCGAAATCAACATCGGGCAGTTTATCAGCTTCAACTCGTATGTGACGATGCTGGTGTGGCCGATGATGGCGGTGGGCGAGTGCATCACGAGCGTCAGTCAGGGCCTGGCAAGCCTGCGCCGCATTCAGGAGATTTTTGACGCGAAGCCGGAAATCGTGGACGGCGACATGGTGGACCCTTCGATTCAGACGCTCAAGGGCGATATCGACATTGAACACCTGTCCTTTGCCTATCCCGACCAGCCGACCGTGCCGGTGCTGGAAGATGTGTCGGTGCATGTGAAGGCGGGCGAGACGCTGGCGGTGCTGGGGCGCACCGGTTCGGGCAAAAGCACGCTGCCGAGCCTGCTCATGCGCCTGTACGACGTACCGGACGGCATGATTACCATCGACGGGCACAACCTGCGCGAAATCCCGCTGGCGGCGCTACGCAGGAATATCGCCTGTGTGCCGCAGGATAACTTCCTCTTTTCTGACACGCTGCAGAACAACATCGCGTTCGGCTCAGACAACAAGTCGCTGGAAGCGGTGCAGGAGGCGGCGAAAAACGCCTGCATCCACGATAACATCATGGAGTTCCCAAAGCAGTACCAGACGCTGGTGGGCGAACGCGGCGTGACGATTTCCGGCGGTCAGAAGCAGCGTTCCTCCATTGCCCGCGCGCTGATGAAGGATGCGCCGATTCTGCTGCTGGACGATGCGCTCTCTGCTGTTGATACGGACACAGAACGGCAAATACTGGATAACCTGCACCGCTTGCGCAAGGGTCGCACGACCATCATCGTAGCGCACCGCATTTCTACCATTCAGGACGCCGACCACATTCTTGTGCTGGACGAAGGCAAGGTGGAGGAGTACGGCACGCACGAGGAGCTGCTGAACAACGGCAAGCTGTACGCAAGCCTGTACCGCAAGCAGCAGCTGGAAAAGGAGCTTCACGAGGAAGGAGGCGCTGCACATGCGGAGTAAGTTCGGGGATAACGAGCCGCAGGACGTTTCGTATCACGGCAACGCCTTCCTGCGCCTGATGGGCTACATCAAGCCCTACTGGAAAACGGTTGCGCTGTGCTGTGTGCTGGTGGGGCTGCTGACGGTGTTCGACATTGCCCGCCCGCGCATCATCGGCGACGCGATTGACAAGTACATCACCCAGCAGAGCGCGCAGGATCTGCCGCCGGAAACGCGATTTCAGGGCATCCTGATTGCGGCGGGGCTGTATGTGGCGATTCTGCTGCTGCAATTTGTCTGCAACCGCCTGCAGTACCTGAAGATTCAGGAAACCGGGCAGAACATCGTTTATACCCTGCGCAATGAGCTGATGGCGCATGTCGAAAGCCTCTCCATGCGCTTCTTCGACTTGACGCCTGTGGGCAGAATCGTCACGCGCATCACCAACGACACCGAGGCGGTCAATGACCTGTATGCCAACACGATTGTCCGCCTGTTCCGCAACGTCGTCAAAATCATCGGACTTGCCATTATTATGATGGTGATGAACTTCCGCATGGCAATGCTGTCGTTCGTGCTGGTACCGGTGATGGCGGTGCTGACGGCGGTGTTCCGCAAATTGAGCCGCAAGACGTACCAAATCGTCAAGACGCGCATCACGACGCTGAATACCTTTTTGAGCGAGCATCTGTCGGGAATGCGGGTCATCCAGATTTTCGCGCGTGAGAAGGAGAAATGCGCCGAGTTTGAGGAAAAGAACGAATCCCTCTACCGCGCGGGCGTGCGCGAAATGATGGTGTTCGCTATCTTCCGCCCGTCGATTTACTTCCTGTCCGTTATCGCAATGGCGATTATTCTGGGCGGCGGCAGCGCGCTGGTGCTGGACGGCGTGATTTCCATCGGTATGCTGTACACATTCACGGAGTACATTTCCCAGCTGTTCACGCCCGTGCAGGAGCTGGCGGAGCAGTTCACGACGCTGCAAAGCGCCATTGCGTCCGCCGAGAAAATCTTCACCCTGCTGGACGAAAAGCCTATGCTGTCCGACAAAGCGGACGCGAAGAAGCTGCCCGCTGTGCGCGGCAAAATCGAGTTCGACCACGTCTGGTTCGCGTATGATAACGTGAACTGGGTGCTGAAAGACGTGTCCTTTACCATCGAGCCGGGGCAGAAGGTGGCGTTCGTCGGCGCGACGGGCGCGGGCAAATCCTCCATCCTGAATCTGATTGGGCGTTACTATGACGTGCAGAAGGGCAGCATCCGCGTCGATGGCGTGGATGTGCGCGACCTGACCCGCGACCAGCTTCGTGCCGCAATCGGGCAGGTGCAGCAGGATGTGTTCATCTTCACGGGCGACATCAAGAGCAACATCCGCCTGCGCGATGAGGAAATTACCGATGAGCAGGTGCACCGGGCGGCGGAATACACCAATGCGTCGCGGTTCATTGAGCGGCTGCCGAACGGCTACGATGAGCATGTGACGGAGCGCGGCGCGACGTTCTCTGCGGGGCAGCGGCAATTACTGTCGTTTGCCCGGACACTGGCGCATGACCCGAAAATTCTGATATTGGACGAAGCGACGGCGAACATCGACACGGAGACGGAACAGTGGATTCAGGAAGCGCTGGAGCGGCTGATGCAGGGCCGCACGTCGATTATGGTCGCGCACCGCCTTTCGACCATTCAGCACGCTGACCGCATTATCGTGATGCACCACGGGCGAATTCGCGAATCCGGCACGCATCAGGAACTGCTGAAGCAGGACGGCATTTACAAGAAGCTGTATGAGCTTCAGCTGGCATAAAAAGAACAGGAAGCGGCAGGGCCTAATCTGGATGTTGATGATGCGGATAGCTCCGCCGACGAAGGTGATAATGAACCTATGGAAAAAGGAGCAGCTTGACGTGTGGGGCAGCCTTCGGGCTTCTGTTCCATAAAGAAAAAACCAATATGATAGAATCTGCATCATAAACAAAGCGACAAATCGGAATTTGGTGAGGTGATTTTATGGCGAGTGGCCAAGAGAGAATAGCAATTTTATTTATACATGGCATTCTTGGAACTACAAGTCATTTTGAACCTTTTTTATCGCTTGTTCCTCCAAATTGGTCAATATGCAATCTATCGTTAAAAGGTCATGGAGGAAGTGTAAAGGACTTTTCGCAAGCCTCTATGACTGAATGGAAGCAGCAAGTAAAGAATGCTCTTGAAGAACTATCAGAAACCAACAATAAAATCATTATTGTCGCTCATTCCATGGGGACACTGTTTGCTATACAAGAAGCGATAGAAAAACCGGTAGAAGAATTATTTCTTCTAAATGTTCCGTTAAAAGTGAGAGTTACCCTCCGTTTATTTAGAACATCATGGCGAGTTTTTACAGGAAATATTAAACCTGATGATAAATGGTCTCTCGCAGCACAAAATGCGTATAGCATAGAAAGAGATAATCATATTTTAAGATACTTTGGTTGGATTCCAAGATACCTTGAGTTGTTTTCTGAAATACGAAAGACAAGAAAAATCATAGGGAAATTACGAACACCGTCGCATATATATTTATCTATGTTAGATGAAATGGTTTCCCCTAAATGTAGTAAATTATTTAAGGATAACCCTTGTATATGTGTCAAGTCTTTGCAAACTTCTGGACATTTTTATTATTCACCGGAGGATCAGTGTTTAATGAAGGAAGATTTTAATAAAATGATTCAGAATGTTCAAAAAGAAATTTCAAATTAAGGAGGATATGGATGAAACTGTTTTTATGTTCGCACTTTTCAAGTGTAGGA
>OGDF01004724.1_pt1 | contig 15144 bp, 24 predicted proteins | sample 1570141 | NCBI WGS metagenome assembly OGDF01 (sample SAMEA4370581, study PRJEB24528) | human gut metagenome | reverse complement strand
GATGTTTGGATATCTTTCTATTCAGCTTACTGATGACGCTAACTTTGTTAAACCTGATGAATTAACTTCGAGTAACATTGCAAACTGTAAAGCTATTAAGCACGTATTACATACTCTGTTTCTATTTAAAGAAATTCCAAAAGGAGAATTTCATAAATACGGATATGTTGCTACCAGCGATTGGGGAACAAAGACGGTTCATAGTCTTGATGAGAATAAACGTTATTACTGTTGTGTGTGTGATAAAAATAGATTTGGTCGGAAAGAACGACTTCTATTTGAAGTTGATCTTGATTTAAATATATGGTTAGAGCTTGGCTCTCTTGTCAAAAAATAATGAAAGGATGGTAGTTATAAATGGATATCGAGGCCTTAAAAGAGCACATCTTGGAGAATGATCTAATTGAAAAAATTCTCGAAGGGTTGGGGTGTCATCACATCAGAAAAAGAGATGGCTTTATACAAGCTGCTAATCCAGATGGTGATAATACGACAGCCGTATGTGTTTACGAGAATACAAATCTAACTACCATCAATTATACGAGGGATATAACAAATGGTAGAAAATCATCAGATATTATATCCCTCGTTGAATTTTATAAAAAAGAATCATTTCCGTATGCAGTCAAGTGGATCTGCGACGAGTTAGATATTGATTATTACTCAAATTTCGACGAAGATCTTCCAGAAAGCATACGGATAACAAAAATGTTATTACAGATGCAAATATCAGACGATATATCTGGAGAAGAAGAAAAGCCTTTAAAACCAATACCAGAAAAAATTTTGAATTACTTCGAGCCTTATGTGAACGAGATGTTTAATGAAGACCATGTAGGATACGAAACTCAACGTGAGTTCGAAGTTGGATATGATGAAATGTCTGATAGGATTATCATTCCAATCAGAGATGATTTGGGTAATTTAGTGGGCGTTAAGGGAAGATACTTTTATAGGGATGTCCCAGAAAATGTACAGAAATTTATTTACTTAGAAAAATGTGCGAGATCACAAATTTTATATGGGCTATATAAAACAATGCCATATATAAGAAATAGAAGACGCGCATTTATTGTAGAAGCTGAAAAGGGAGTTATGCAGTTATGGGAGGCTGGTTATTGCGAAGCTGTTGCGACAGGCGGAAAGAAGATTTCTAAATGTCAAATAGATAAGCTTACCAGACTGTGTGTGCCGCTTTATTTTGTCTATGATAAAGACGTTCAACAAGAAGAATTAAAAGAAATTGCAGATCGTTTTATCAACGAAGTAGAAGTATATGCACTAATAGATAAAGACGGAATTCTTAATGAAAAAGAATCTCCGACAGATGAGATAGAAAAATTTGAAAAGTTACTAAAAAACAATGTGTACAGATTGAAATAGAGGTGCTTTCTTGAGATATAAATTAATTGAAGGATCGTTAAACGATGAACGTAATGTAGAAGTTACAATCCTAAGAAATAGAGGAATTAAGAACATAAATAGGTTTTTAGCTCCTGGGGAAAGTGATACTTATTCATACAGTATGTTAGACAATATCGACGAAGCAGTAAAATGTGCAGAAAAGCACATTCAAAATAAAGATCGAATTCATATTCTGATAGACTGCGATGTTGATGGATATGCCGCTGGAAGTATGGTTTATCGCGCTTTTAAGAAAATTGATCCGAATCTTAATATTACATATTCGCTTCATACAAAAAAACAGCATGGGCTATCGAAGGATATTACAATTCCCGATGATTGCAAACTACTTATTATTCCTGATGCTGGCAGTAATGATGTAGAACAGTGCAGAGAATTAAAGGATAAAGGTATGGATATTATTATTCTGGATCATCACATTTGCGACATTGAAAATGATTATGCAATTGTTGTGAATAACCAGATGTGTAGATATCCAAACAAAAACTTTTGTGGTGCGGGAATCGTATATAAATTTCTGGAAGCACTGGACGAAGAATTATGGGAAGACACGGCATCCGGTATGTTAGATATGTGCGCTTTAGCAAATATTTCTGATGTTATGGATATGAGAGAACCAGAAACAAGATATTATGTTTTGCGCGGTCTTGCAAAAATCAGAAGTAAGCTGTTTAAAGCGTTGATTGATAAACAGTCTTATTCTATGAACGGTATTGTAAATATTACTTCTGTGCAGTTTTATATCACCCCAGTCTTAAACGCTATGATCCGCATTGGAGATCAGGACGAAAAGGATTTATTATTTAGAGCCTTTATTGAGACTGACGAAGTGTTCAAATACAAAAAACGCGGCGAAACCGAAGAAGTTGATGAATCCATCTACGATAGGGCGGCGCGGCTGTGCTCCAATGCCAAGGCTCGACAAACAAAAGAAGTTACAAAGGAAGTAACAGAAGTTGAACGCCTTATTTCCGACAAACGCCTTGATGAAAATAAAGCAATTTTTGCGAACGTAACTGGAATTCTCGGAGAAACATTAACTGGATTAGTAGCTATTAAGATTGCAGAAAAATATAACCTTCCGACATTATTATTAAGACGACAAGCACCACGCGAAAATGGGGAATTGTTTTATGGAGGTTCTTGTAGAAATTTCGATAATAGTCCTATTGAGAGCTTAAAAAAAGAGCTGTTAAACACCGGATTATTTGAGTTTGTACAAGGACATGATAATGCTGCAGGTTTTAGTATCGCCAGAGATAATGTACAAGCTGCAATTTCTTGCATCAATAACAACTGGAAAGATATTGATTTCCAAGCAATTTGGCAGGTCGATTTTGACAAAAATGCAGAGGATATTGATGTTGCTTTTGTTAAAGCGATTGACGATATGAAAGATATGTTTGGTCAAGGCGTGAAAGAACCTCTGGTTCATATTTCACATATTCCAGTATATAAAGAATCCACAATGATTATGGGTAAGAATTTAAATACATGGAAAACCATTTATAATGATGAACTTGCTTTTGTAATGTTTAGTGTAGACCGAGACAAAGACCAGATTATTCAGGAATATGAGAATGAAGAAGAAACATTTGATTCTTTATTGGGATATATGGATGTGGTTGGAAAGGCTACTTTAAATAATTATAAAGGTATTCTTACACCACAGATTATTGTTAAAGACTATGAGTTCACCAAAGCATAGAAAGGCGAAATAAGATGTCAAGTTCTTTACACAATCACTCTGAATATTCTGTTCTCGATGGGTTTTCTCATCCGGAAGAATATTTAAAAAGAGCAAAAGAATTAGGAATTCATGCATTTGCTATAACTGAGCACGGAAATCAATATTCCTGGGCATATTTTGATAAGTTAAAAAAGAAATATCCAGAAGTCAAAATGATTTATGGCGTTGAACTATACGAGTGTTTTGACATTAAGGTTCAGGACCCTGACAGTAAGTATTTTCATTTGGTAGCCTTGGCAAAGAACGAAAAGGGCAGAATTGCTCTTAATGAAATTGTCACAAAAAGCAACTTTGAAGGATTTTATTATAAACCCCGTGTTGACCTGAAAATGATAAAGCCATATGCGGAAGACTTGATCATTATGTCCGCGTGTCTTGCGTCAAAGATATCTCGTGAGAGGGATTATAATAAGTGTGTCGAATACATAAAAGAGTATAAAAAAATCTTTCCATATTTCTTTTTAGAAATGCAAAGTCACAGGTCAGAAGATCAAGCTGAGTATAATAAAAAAATTCTTCGATTATCACAAGACACTAATACACTATTTACAATCACAACAGATAGCCATGCCGCGACGAAAGAAGATCTCTATTATCAGGCAAAGCATGTTCAAATCGCCAGAGACAGCGATACAATTGGAGAAACCTATGAAGGCTGCTATATGCAGTCTGACAACGAGATCCATGAAATCATGGATACTCAAATTGGTAAAGAAAATGTAGCTCTTGGGCTGGAAAACTCAGACATGATTGCGGATATGATTGATGAAGTGAACATGCCATTTCAGTCCCCGCAGTTACCAACGTTCCCGCTCCCTGATGGGTTTGACACAAACTATGATTACTTGAAATATCTTTGTGAAGAGGGCTGGCACAGAAGAAACATTGATAAAATGTCATCAGAAAATCAAAAAGTTCGTAGAGATCGTCTTAATTATGAGCTTGGAATTATTCACCAGATGGGATTCGATGGATATTTCTTAATCGTATGGGACTTTATTAAATGGGCAAAAAGTCATGATGTTGCTGTTGGTCCAGGTCGTGGATCCGGTGGAGGAGCAATCGTCGATTATCTTCTTGGAATCTCTGAACTTGATCCAATTTCATATGGTCTTATTTTTGAACGTTTCTTAAATCCAGAACGTGTGTCTATGCCAGATATCGACAGTGACTTTTCGGATCGTGAGAAAGTGGTAGAGTATCTGATGAAAAAGTATGGCGAAGACAGAGTATGCCAGGTCATCAACTTTTCATATATTACTCCTGTGGTTGCAATTAAAGATGTTGGTAGGATCCTTGGTGTTCCATATAAAATTTGCGATAAGATTAGTAAGAAATTTACTTATCCGACTTTTGAAGAATGTGTAGAGAATAATCCTACGTTATATGAGGAATACGCTGATTACAAAGAATTATTCGATATCGCCGGGAAAATCAGTGGTAGGGTTCGACAGACATCAGTTCATGCCGGTGGAGTTGGAATCGTAGACACAAAGATTACAGATTATATGGCGATGAAGCTTGGATCGAAGGGTGAGCATGTTATTCAAGTTGATAAAAAAATCATCGAAGAGATTGGAATCATCAAATTCGACTGCCTTGGGCTTGCTGATACGCTGAATACTATTAAAGAATGTATGGAGTATGCGCACATAGATCCATACGAGATTGATGTAAACAATCCTGAATTTCTTGCAAATAAAGATATGTATAAGTTATTGTGTTCGGCCGACACAAATGGTGTATTCCAGGTCGAGTCACAGGGTATGAAGGATCTGATTCAACGCCTACAACCATCCAGTTTAGAAGATGTATCTGCTGTGTTGGCGTTATACCGTCCTGACAGTATGGGAGCGTTAGAAGAATATATCGATTGTAAGCATGGAAGAAAAAAAGTCCATTATATCCATCCTGATATGGAGCCGATATTAAAAGACACATATGGTTGTATAATTTATCAGGAAGAAGTCATGGAGATTGTTCGAAAATTTGGTGGTAGAACATACGGAGGAGCGGACAAATTCAGAAAAGCGATTGGTAAGAAAAACATAGAAATGATCAAAGAGGAGTCTGCAAAGCTTTATCAAGAAATTATTGACAATGGATACGCCGAAGAGATTGCGAGAGAGATTAGCGAAGAATTATCGCAAAAGGGCGGCTATTGTTTTAATAAAAGTCATTCTGCTTTATATAGTATTATCACTCTTCAAACTGCTTATCTTAAAGCAAAATATTCTACTGAATTTTTCTGTGGTCTTTTAAACCAGAAACGTGATGATTATGGTGCTTTAAATAAATACATTATAGATTCCAAAAACTTTAATGTTAAGATTCTTCCTCCCCATATTAATCGCTCTGATAGAATTTTTTCAGTCTATAATGAAAAAATTTTATTTGGTCTTGAAGCAATAAAGGGTGTTGGAGAAAAATTTGTTGATGCTTTGATCGATGAACGCTCTGTTCGCAAATTTGATAATTTCGATGATTTCTACGAGCGGATGTCTCCATCTATTTCTATTGTTATCAGTCTTACAAAAGCCGGAGCTATTCCTTGTAAAAATAAAAAAGAGTTTCTATTATCTTTTGCCAAATCCCAGTTTAAGAATAAAGAATATACACCAGTTTCTACTTTGCCAAAACTATCTGTACTAAAAGAAAAGTATGGTATAGATGGTGAAATTATTAAAGCAAAAGAAGATCGGTTAAAGCTTTACAACACTGCAAAAATGAAAGAATTTTATCAGACGCAGGACGAAAAAAACAAAAAAGCAATCTCAGAATTTGTGGAGAAATATTTAAAAAACGAGGATCTATGGGAATTTGAAGCACTATCGGTGTTTCTTACATATAATCCTTTCGAAAAAGCATACGAATTTATTGAGATGCCATTTGAAAGTGTCGATGACGGTGGGAAGGGCATTGTTGTTGGTGTTATTGCAAACATTCAAAAAAAGAAAGACCGAACTGGGAAACAATTTGCGTTTATTTGGATGTATTCGGCTTTTGGATTGATTGAAGCAACATGTTGGCATACACAGCTTAAACAGTATGAGGATTTAATCAAACGTGGAACCCAGGTCGCGATGCTTTGCATGAAAAGCGACGATAAAGCGATTGTCAAGGAAATGAAAAGCTATGATCAATGGCTTGAAGATCGACAGTTAAAACAGAGAATATCATAGTGAGGAGTTAAATCCTCACTGTGATTTTATGAGAGGTGAAAAACTTGGAAGAAATTAAGTTTAAATGTATACCGGTAACACAACGTTATTACTCGGAGGAATCTAATTATGGCGTTTTTGTATTCCACACAAAAGATGATATTCCTAAATATGATGCAGTTCCACAGGATCCTTTCGGCGGGTACGTGGATGAAAATTTAAAAATGTCAATTCTTGCTGGGAATATGCAGCAATTATATATTGGATCAGAATATGAAGTGACTGCAACATTGGACTATAACAATAAATACAAGAACTATCAGTATAAACCAAAGTCAGTTGTGTCTGTTGCGCCGAAAACAGAAGAACAGCAGAAAATGTTTCTTGAATCCATTGTTACGAAAAGACAGGCAGAGACTTTAATCGAAAAATATCCAAATATTGTACAGGATATTATCGACGGAACAGATAATGTTGATTTGGCAAATCTTAAAGGTATTGGAGAACATACCTATAACTTGATCAAAGAAAAAGTCCTGAGTAATTATGTTATTTCCGACATTTTGGTCATGTTACAGCCTTTAGGGGTTACATACAATAAAATCAAAAAATTAATTTCCAACGAACCAAACCCAACTCTGCTAAAAGAAAAATTGACAGAAAACCCATATATTATGCTTCAAATCAAAGGCTTTGGTTTTAAGACAGTAGACCAATTAGCATTAAAGATTAACCCACAAATTCGAGTTTCTGCAAAACGAGTTTATGCCTTTATAGAGAATTATCTCGAAGAGCTTGGGAATAGTAGCGGTCATACATGGGTAAATATCAATACTCTTGAAAATGCAGTAAGAGATAACCTTTTCGATTGTATGGATATATACAAAACGATTATAGAAAACGAATGTAAAAACGAGTCAGTATTTCATATTGAACGTGATATGGAGAAAAACAGAATTGGGCTAAAAAGATATTATGAAAAGGAAGAGTCAATTCTTGATATTCTGAAAAAGCTTAACAGTTATGACACATTAGAAGTTTCTAATGATGATATCAAAGCTGGTATTTCCAAGTCAGAATCAGACCAAGGATTCTTTTTAACAGAAGAACAGCGTTTGGTTGTGGAGAATAGTATTAATAGCAATGTTGTTATTATTACAGGAAAAGCAGGAAGTGGTAAAACTTCAATTTCTCGTGCAATCTTGAATGTTTACAAAAAGGCAGGATATTCAATTTCATGTTGCGCTTTGTCAGCAATGGCAGCACAAAGAATCACAGAAGCGACTGGATTTCCAGCGTGTACAATTCATAGGCTGTTAGGATATTCCCCAAAAGGATTTTCATTTAATCATCTCGATCCTCTTCCTTCTGATGTGATTCTTGTCGATGAATGTTCAATGATTAATGTTGGAATTTTTCATGCAATTCTCGATGCAGTTCAAGAAGGAAAGAAAATCATTATGTGTGGTGACAACAGACAGCTTCCACCAATTGGATATGGAAATGTGTTTTGCGATATTTTGGAATTTAAAAATGAATTTTCAATTTACAGACTTACAAAAGTTTTAAGACAAGCAGAAAAATCTGGCATTTTAATGGACGCAAATAAAATCAGAGGAGGAATTTATCCAATTAACGGACCAGAACTACGCATTGTAAATGGAGAATTACAAGACATGATTTATATGTTCAGAGAATCCAGAGAAGCATTACAGAATATTGCCATTAAAACATATATGAAAACGATTGAGCAAGAAGGCATGGATAGTGCCGTGATTATTACTCCAAGACGTGAAAAGTGCGGAAACAGCGCATTGGAAATCAACAAAAGGATCACAGATCTACTGTTTAAACCATCTGAGAAGCATGTTCAATATGGAGAAAGAACATATTATGTAGGATCAAAGGTGATGCAAACCGATAACGATTATGAAAAAAATGTGTTTAACGGAGAAATCGGATACATAAAAAATATTTCTGATGTTGAAATCGATGGAAAAAAGTCAATGCAACTTGAAATCGAATTCAAATTAGGAGACCAGAAAAAGATAGTTCTTTATGATAAAAGCGAACTTGATCAATTAGATTTAGCATACGCAGCCACATGCCACAAGCTTCAAGGAAGTGGTATTAAAAATGTCATCATTATTATTGACATGACTCATTATACACTGCTCGATACTTGTATGCTCTACACAGCAATCACAAGGGCAAAGAAAAGATGTCTCTTATTGGCAGAACCGTCAGCATTTAAAATGTGCATGACGAATAATAAAAGTGTTTCCAGACATACTTGGTTATCGCTTCAGAAAGGAGAATGAATCTATGACATTTAGTACAGCTACACTGGACATGCCAACCGGCTATAAAATACTTAATCCTCAAACTGAGCTTACATACCTTGATGTACAGCCTCTGACGATCCACAGAGACTTTATATACGTCGTTATGATGTGCGAACGCATGGGAGTCAAAAATTTCTTCCCAGACTTCGGTTCAAGCCGTCTGGTGGGCTGGTACGGCGCCTATGAAACGGCAGTTTCATCAGTTACTAAATACCTATGTGGGTTCGATAAATGCTACTACAATTACGTTCTAATCGAGAAGGTTCAAGAAGGATTATATATGCCCACTAACAGCAGCGAACGCTGGTGGTTCAAATATGATCACGAGACAGATACATGTGTTCCAGTAGAAGAACCAAAAGAATATAAATATTATAGTGGTTTTACCATCGGATAGGAGAATAATAAAATGAAGAAATTAGCAAAAATCATTGGAATTTCAGGAATGATTATATGGATTGTATGTTTAGTGATGCTGAAACAAGAATTTGGAACAACTGCATGGTTTATGGGGCTTGGCTGTGGCTTCGGTATGGGACTTGCAAGGTTGTTGGATTAGCGGAGGTTGTATGATTTACAAAGAAAGAAAAGAAGTTTGGAAATTAATTGAGTCGCATAAAAATAAACCTATCTGGGCGTGTGCTTATGAACTGCAAAATAATAAAAACAAAAATGGCCTTATCCAAAAACCGGTACAAGGTGAGATTTATGGAGAGGGTTATAGAACTTATTTTGCTCCGTATAAAAAAGGTTCAAAGAGTCTCGCAAAATCCAAAGAAGTCTTAGCAGAATATAGTCGCTATTACGCCGACACATATGAGGAATGCGTAGAACTTTACAATTCTCTTATAAATGAGAAGATTATGTATTTTTGGCAGAGAATGAGAGAGTGTGCGAAAGATAGAATTGGGGACATCGATGTTATTTGTAATAACCCCGAAGATCAGCAGTTATTTAACATTTTTATAAATTATGATCCGGAGGTCTCCAAATGAACTTAGCAAAAATCATAGATGAGTTTAAGCTGCAGAAATGCGGTGCATTTATCTGCAAAAAATGTGATGCAGACATTCCCGACATCAGGAAATACAAATACATAGATGTTTGTGAATATTGGTATGACGATAAAAATGATCCAGATTATAACACATGGGTCGAAGCCGAAGGCATAGGATACGGTTTTATTTGGTGCGGTAACTGGCAGCGAAAACATTGCAAATTTCTGCAACGCAGAGCAGTTAGAAAATTCGCACAAAGACTTATGGAGCTGTTTCTTTTGGAGGATAGATTGGTGCTCACATATAAATTTGATGGCGCTGAGTGCTTCGGATTTATGATTGGTAATCACTGTTATGTACAGATTCGAGTGAGCAATAAAGAGCCGGATGTGTAAATAGGAGACACAATGTTTGATTCAAAATTATTTTATGATTTATGCGAAAAATACGGCGTGGAGTTAAGTGATAAATATTCGGAACCAATGATTAAAGTGAATGGTGAAATCATTCCGTTAAGAGAATATGATTTTAAAGAAAAATGCGAAAAACTAAAGGAGAAATATAGATGAAACCATTAGTATATTTTGATGATTTTAAACCATACGATGATAATCATGTAATTGTGGAGAATAAGAGACTACAGGAAATTTTTGAGGAGATTTATAACTCAGGATTTACAGACGGGAAGAGAGATTTATCGTCAGTTTGGGTAAACACTCCTTTTGTTAATCCGATTACAACATCGATTGAGCCTATTACGAAAATAACGACAAACGCAGAACCGCTTAGTATCAAATATTGCTCTGCTATGGACACGAGTTGCGAAAGTGAATAAAACCGTTGTTTCAGACGGAACTATTTCTGATAATACATCGTTTTATAACAATAAAAGCATTGAAGAAGCCATGGATTATTTAGAATCAAATGTTGGAATTATTATATTCTGGATTGTCTGGATTATCATAATTTGTATTGCAGTATATGCGTTTTACTATGCTGACAATAGATGGCTTGAATAATGGAGGGTGATGGCAATGAAGGTCGTAGAACTGATAAAAAAGCTGAATGAGATAGGATATGACGAGAATACAGAATTAGAATTTAGCTTTACTGATAATGATACAGGAGAATGGTATGTTATCCCGTTTGAGAAATTTTGGTACGGAGAAGAATTAACAGGAGATCCATACTGTAAGGATATCATTGATATTGGCATACAAGTCGATACGGCAAAAGAGTATATCAACGCGAAGATAGAAGGATATCTCGATAAGGTTGTCGGCAAGCTAAACGACATCATATACGGAGGGTTATAGCTTATGATAAGAGATCCAAAAGAAAAATTTGTTAGTGATTGTTTGAAGTCGGTTTCGATACATAAATTTTTTCCAATTTTATTCTATTATCGTTGCGATAAGTGTGGTATGGAATACAAAAGAGAGCTTATGTATGAATGTGAATTTAGAGATTATGTAACGTTGTCTTTTGTTATGCGCAATATGGGATGTTCTCATTGCTTTTCCTCTAAAAATGATTTTAGAAAATGGTTGGAGAAAACAGGAGAATTATATACAAAAGAGTTTTTGGAAGATTATTATGATCATCCGTTTAAGTTCTTTTCGGTAAATGGTGATAGGTCTGTAATTTTCGACGAAGATATAAAAGATAAACATCGAGAGTAGGTGATAACATGCGATGCAGCGAATGTCCTTATGGCGAATATGATTATACTCGAAGAGTAAACATGTATGATGCTATCGTTGCAGGACATGGGATCCCAAATGATATTTACGGTGATATGTCACGAGATACGGCAATTGAACAAGCAGAAAAATATTGCTGGTGCGACAAAGTTGGTGGCAAAGTTATTTGGGTAGGACACTGCTCTGAGAAACATGAGCCTGATCCGGTAGTAAAACCTTCGAGTTCCTGTAGACGAAAACATGATAAAAGAGAAAGATATATCCGACATCAGCGTCATCTTAAATGGCTGGCAGAAAATTGTTCTGGATATCCTATTCCTGTGACATTAGAAGATGAGATATATATTTCTTGGGGTGTTAGATTAAAACGTCAAAAGCCATATTACAAAAGATGGTATCGAGGAAAAATGTCAAAGTATTATAAGCGGCAATCCAGTAAGAAAATTCGACGATACAAAGGAGAATTAAAGAACGGATGGAGTTGCCATAAATTGTATGGTTTTTGGAACGAATTATACTGAGCGGAGGAAATATGAAAGTTGCATTAACAGGTCATAGACCTCAGAGATTAGGTTTACCGGAAGACGAGACAAATAAAGAGTGGTGGTGGATTCGTCGTTGGGTAATCGATACATTATATAGTTTAATGTATTACAAACAAGAACTGCATATGTATAGTGGAATGGCAGATGGGTGCGATTATCTATTTGCCCAAGTTGGAACCTGTTTGAGAAATGTTAAATTACATTGTATATTACCTTGTAAAAATTATAATTCCACTCACAAACTGTACGAAGAAATTAAAGAGAGATCGTATGAATGGGTAGAATTATCAGATGAATTTTATAAAGGCTGCGACAGCGTTCGAGACCAATATTTGATTGATCATTGTGATGTTCTTATTGCAATTTGGGACGGGATTAAATCCGGCGGTGTCTGGTCAACGATTCGGAAAGCAGAAAAAGCAGGAAAGAGAATAATTTATTGCCCCAAAGAAGTGTTAGAGCAATGCGGGAAATGATGAAATGTGGGTTTTGAAAAAGAGGATTTTTATGAATAAGCTTGTACTAATAACAGATATACCCAATGACAAGAAAATTTATATTCTTCCAACTAAAGATAATCAACGTGATCTTATTTATAAAACATTAGAAAAAATAAAAGCATTTGATGGAAACTTGGAAAAAGTAGTAGAAGAACTGCTTAATGAACAAATTAAATTAGATATTATTTCTATGCCAAATGCGTTTAGAAATCCAAAACAACAATAATAATATTTTTGAGATGGAGGAGAAATGTTATGTATACAATAGATTACTTGTCCACTCCAGGTCATTATATTTTCGAAGGATATTGCGTAAAAAATGAAGAAGGAGAAAAAATAGGTGGGTGTTTTGATGACGAACTTCAGGCTTTCGATTATATCAAAACACAGCTTGAGCCAGATGAAAGATACAAACAATACACCGGATTTCCGGAAATGTTCATCATGGAAATATATAGAACATTGGGCAGTGACGGAAAAAGAAGAGTCTTAAAAGAATTAGTCCGAGGATACAAAGAAAAATGCGCATATGAGTATTTCAATCAGAAAGATGAAACGTGAATTTTAGGAGATGGGCATGGATGTTGAAAAGCTCAAACAATTAGCAAAACGGGATATAAACAATTATAAAACCAGAAGAGAAGAATTCTATAACAATCCTATGCATTGGGATAACAACAAAAGAAGAAATGCTAACTTGCCGGTTCTCAGAGGGAATTTAAATAAATATAGATCAAAAGTATTTCGATCTTCGGTTTCCTCGTCTGAACTTTTTAAGGAAATAGAAAGGGAAATTAACAAGGCTTTTTCAGATTATGCATTTAGTAACAGTTATTTTGATGAATTTGTAAAGGTAGAGGATTCTGCCAGACAAGTAGCAAAAGAATCCTTGTATATTTTATAAGATTTAAACTTGTTTAAGTCATATGTAATGAAGAAGTTTGGAGAAATATTAAATGATCAAAAAATATAAATGTAAAGAGAATCTTTGCCTCGAAATACGTAATTATGACGGGTTCTTAACTGGAAAATACGATACTGTACAAAAGGATACCATCTGGAAGGAAGATCCTTACGATATGTATAGGATTTGTGATGGACCAAAGACAGTAAGATTAGAGAGTGTTGACCCACAAAATTTATACTGGCTTGAGATTGCAAAAGAATATTTAGAGAGTTATTTCGAAGAAATAGAATAAGAAGGTTCTTTGTATGAAGAAATCAGAGAAAAATGAGATTTTACAATGGGCTGCAACTAAATCCGATGCACAGTTAGAGAAAGAATATTACGATGGAGTATACGATTCACTTGGAACTCTTGTTGACGGAATGATCGAGCTTGGCTATGACCTTGTGGACATTAAAGAGAGAAAAGAATATGAGAAGTTTCTTCGAGAAAAGAGCGATTTGATTGGTTGGATTTGTGAACAGCGTGGCATCGAATTATGGAAGGATAGGGAATAGAGGTTAAGAATGGGATACTGTAAAAATAAAGGAGTATGCGATTTCTGTGATGCAAGATGTGCAACTTATATGGTGGACGAAAAAGACTGGAAAAAGTTTTGTGAAAAATATAATAAACAATGCTCTTATGAAGAAATTAAAGGAATGCAGTATGTGGATGCTATGGAATACATAGAAAATTTACCATCATAGATATGACAAAATCGCACTTTCAAAAGGAGAAAAATAAATGGTAGATATGTTTAAAATGGCAAACATTTTTCAGACCAATCATCGGAACGGCACAGTATCCACTGTTACTGATTATTCGTTCAAATTTACTACTGTCCAGAAGAAGGACAAGATGAAGGAAGTTATATATTTCGAGTCGTATTTTGTGGAATTATAAATATGAAAAAAGCAAGAAAAGCACGGCACAATCCAGATAAGCCGCAAAATAAAATAGGCGCACAATGCAGTTACTACGAAGGGTATAATGAGCACCATTGGTGTGAAAAGGGTTATGACGTCAGTAAATGCCATGGAAACCCGCACAATTGTTGTAAGGTTCAGTACCAAATTTTAGCAAGTAGAAGTGATGTTCAGAAGAATAATAATGTAGGGATAACCAAAAGATAATGGGTAAAACAAAAAGAAAACCTCGGCCACAACCTCCAAAATGGTTCTGGTTGGACACAGATGGTTGCTGGTTTTGTAAAAACAGAAACAACTGCAACGGATGCAGAATTCTAAAACATCAGCAAGCATTGGAACGAGAACGACGAGAGAGAAAGAAGAACTACGAAAAAAACGGAAGTGATATAACATGACAAGGCTGGTTGAAGTAGAGACAATTAAACGATTTACTGGCAACTATTATGTTTTGGACGAGATGAGAATTTCCTTAGACTCCATCAGAGTCGCTGAACTTCGCAAAGACGGTACGATTGGGAACAATGTTTGTTTTGACATTAAAGTTGCCGGAACGAAAAAGGGTGCAATTAGAATTGTTCCTGCGTCGAATGCAAATAATTTTTTACTTACATATAGGCGACTTATAGAATCGTCTAAAATAAAAATATTTCCTTCTGATGAAACAATTGGGAATTAAAAATGGGGGCAATATGGAAAAATTAAATGTTGGTGATTTTGTTGGAATGCTTCAAAAAAGAGAAAAAGATGGGGAAACATTCTGGCGGCTTATCGAAGATAAGATCAACAAGATCACAATCACAAAAACATATGGTAGAAGATATTTTACAAAATCTAAATTC
>OGDF01004707.1_pt1 | contig 15196 bp, 10 predicted proteins | sample 1570141 | NCBI WGS metagenome assembly OGDF01 (sample SAMEA4370581, study PRJEB24528) | human gut metagenome | reverse complement strand
TCTGCTGGAAGAAATCTTTTACTGTTTTGATCGCAATCTGTGTGTCATGGAGGTTCAGGTCTGCATGATAGGTTGCGGGGATTGTGATTGTATTCATTATCGGCTCCTCCTGATGATTTTTAGGCTTATTGCTCTGTGGGGTATTATAGCAGAAAATGGGTGGAGTGGCAATATAATGAGAGGGGAAGTCTTTTGGGGTATCGTAGAAAAATGCTGGGTATTAAATGCTTGGTGTGATATACTGAAAAAAGAATGCTTATGTTTACGACGGAAATATAAATATCCGTTTTGACGGATAGAATGGAGGGAGCTTATGGCAGGTCAAAGGTGTCAGGTTTGTGGGGGTAAGGTTGTAAATGGCAGGTGTTCATTATGTGGGATGCCTTACAGAAATGATGAGGTGTTATATCATTTGAATGAGCCCCGGGAGATACATTATAAACATGCTTCCGCCAAAGTGCGGGATATGATGCGGCAGTATGGACAGGATGCTGATCAAACAACACAACATAACGGAAACGTAAACCGGAATACGAACGCAAACCGGAATACAAACATAAATCGGAATACGAATGCAAGCCGCAATACCGATTTGAATCGGAATCTAACCAGAAGCCGGAATACAGGTGCAGCAGCCGGACGTAAGACTGCAGCGGCAGTTAATACCAGGAATAAAACAACGGTGGGCAGAAATCGTGCAGAAGTTTTAGAACAGGGAAAAAAACAGCAAAAAAAAGATCAGAAAAGCAGCGGGGCAGGCTGGATCATATGGTTTATAGTGACACTGGCCATTCTGCTTCCAAAATTATGGGATTTTCTTGCAGACTGGATCGGAACAAATTTGTGAGAATATTTCTGCAGTGAGATCAGGCAGTGCTAAGTGTCTGTATTTTCGTGTATACAGAAATATCCCTTTTCTTTTCTCCTCAGCTGTGTTATACTCATGCCTAGCACAACATATAGATGAAAAACAATATATAGAAGATATAGGTACTATATATAGTATTTTGCATAGCGACTTATATATAGCACAGGGAGGGATGAGCAATGTTATATGTGATCAAGAAAGACGGGACAAGAGAGGAGTTTAATCCGCAGAAGATCGTGGCTGCCGTGAACAAATCCGCAGAGCGTATTCTTTATACTTTTTCAGACGAGGAGAAGGATTTTATCTGCCGTTTTGCCCAGGAGCATGCGGATTCCCTTGGAAAGAATGAGATTGAGATCCAGGAGATGCACAATATCGTGGAGGGGGCTCTGGAGCGTGTGAATCCGGCAGTTGCCAAGAGCTACCGTGATTATCGGAATTACAAGCTGGATTTTATCCATATGATGGATGATGTCTATACCAAGAGTCAGGCGATCCGTTATATCGGTGATAAAAGTAATGCCAATACAGACAGCGCCCTTGTTGCCACGAAACGAAGCCTGATCTTTAATGAGCTGAACAAGGAACTCTATCGGAAGTTTTTTATGAACCGTAATGAGCTTCAGGCATGTAAGGACGGCTACATTTATATTCATGACCAGTCTGCACGTCTGGATACCATGAACTGCTGTCTGTTCGATGTGGCAGCTGTTTTAAGTGGCGGTTTTGAGATGGGTAATGTCTGGTATAACGAGCCGAAGACTCTGGATACAGCCTTTGATGTTATGGGGGATATCATTCTCAGTACAGCAGCACAGCAGTATGGTGGCTTTACAGTGCCGGAGGTTGATAAGATCCTGGCACCGTATGCAAAGAAGAGCTATGATAAATATATTTCCGAATTTATGAAATACTCGGACGAGAGCTGGAGTGGCCGTGAGGAGAGAGCTATTGAGTATGCTCTTGATAAGGTCCGCAGGGATTATGACCAGGGCTGGCAGGGAATTGAGTACAAGCTGAATACCGTCGGTTCTTCCAGAGGTGATTATCCGTTTGTTACGGTGACACTTGGTCTCGGAACCGAGCAGTTTGAGAAGATGTGTACGATTTCCCTTCTTGAGGTCCATCAGGGAGGACAGGGTAAGGCCGGACACAAGAAACCGGTACTTTTCCCGAAGATCGTATTCCTTTATGACAAAGAGATCCATGGTCCAGGAAAGTGCTGTGAGGATATTTTTGAGGCTGGTGTGGAGTGTTCCTCCAAAACCATGTATCCGGACTGGCTGTCTATGTCCGGCGCAGGCTATATTTCCAGTATGTACAGGAAATACAAGAAGGTCATCAGCCCGATGGGATGCCGTGCTTTCTTAAGTCCGTGGTATGAGCGTGGCGGTATGGAGCCGGCGGATGAGAATGATACGCCTGTTTTTGTGGGACGTTTTAACATTGGTGCGGTAAGCCTTCATCTTCCGATGATCCTTGCAAAGGCCAGAGCGGAGAGCAGAGATTTTTATGAGGTTCTGGATTTCTATCTGGAAATGATCCGTAACCTGCACATCCGCACTTACGAATATCTGGGACAGATGCGTGCATCCACCAACCCGCTTGCATATTGTGAAGGCGGTTTCTACGGCGGACATCTGAAACCGAATGAAAAGATTGGCAAGATCCTGAAGCCTATGACAGCTTCCTTCGGTATCACAGCGTTAAATGAGCTTCAGGAACTTTACAATGGCAAATCCATTGCCGAGGATGGGGCGTTTGCTCTGGAGGTCCTGAAATATATCAATGACAAGGTAAATCAGTACAAGAAGGAAGATGGTTATCTTTATGCGATCTACGGAACACCGGCAGAGAGTCTTTGTGGCCTGCAGGTAGAGCAGTTCCGTAAGATGTATGGAATCATTGAGGGCGTTTCTGACAGACCATATGTGAGCAACAGCTTCCACTGCCATGTAACAGAGGATGTAACTCCGATCGAGAAACAGGATCTGGAGGGACGTTTCTGGGAACTCTGCAATGGAGGTAAGATTCAGTATGTACGTTATCCGATCGGCTACAATAAGGAAGCTATCCGTACACTGATCCGCAGAGCCATGGATCTGGGATATTATGAGGGAGTGAACCTTTCTCTTGCATACTGTGACGATTGTGGTCATGAGGAACTGGAGATGGATGTATGCCCTGTCTGCGGTTCCAGAAATCTGACCAAGATCGACCGTATGAACGGATATCTTTCCTACAGCCGTGTCCATGGAGATACCCGCCTGAATGAGGCGAAGATGGCTGAGATCGCTGAGCGAAAATCTATGTAAATATTGGCTGTCCGATCAACTGTGGAACAGTGATCGGACAGCCAGACAATATAAAAATATCCCGCAGAGCTGCCGGTAAGACCAGCAGCCGTCTGCGGGATATTTTTATGTAAAGTGAAATTTTATAGTTCACTTTGTATTCTGAGTCCGTAAAATGATCATTTAATGATAGTTCCGGTCTTCTCACGGTAGCCGTCTTTTGCATGGGCCATGTCTGTGATGATGGTACGGCGTCCGGTTCCCTTCTCCACGAAGGAAACACCTGCTTCGATCTTAGGAAGCATGGAGCCTGCCGCAAACTGTTTGCCGGCAATATATTTCTTGGCATCTTCTGTGGAAATAGTATCCAGATAAGATTCGTGATCCGTATTATGGTCAAGGCTTACTTTCTCGACGCTTGTAAGGATCATCAGAGTGTCAGCGTTCAGTTCTTCTGCAAGAAGTCCTGCTGCCAGGTCTTTCTCGATGATGGCGCTGGCACCATTCAGCTGAGTTCCCTGCTCAAGAACCGGGATTCCGCCGCCGCCTGCAGCAATGACGATCTGCTCTGCTGCAGAGAGGACCTTTACGGTTTCAATCTCTACGATCTTCTGTGGCTTCGGTGCTGCAAGGATACGTCTGTACTGACCCTCGCCCACCTTTGTGACAAAGTTTCCTTTTTCTTCTTCAGCCTCGGCCTCTTCTGCGTTAAGAACACGTCCAATGATCTTCTCCGGCTCTGCAAATGCTTCATCGTATGGATCGATGACAACCTGTGTCAGAACTGTGCTGACCGGTTTGTAGATCCCTCTGGAGATAAGCTCAGCACGGATGGCGTTCTGAAGGTCATAGCCGATATAACCCTGGCTCATGGCGGAACATACGGACATTGGTGCAAATGTATAATCAGGATGTGCCTTACCGAATTCATTCATTGCGGTGTGGATCATCCCTACCTGCGGACCGTTGCTGTGGGAGATCACTACGCGGGTTCCCTCCTCTACCAGATCTGCGATTACCTTCGCTGCGAGTTTTGTAGCTGTTTTTTGCTCTGGAAGTGTGGTGCCAAGTGCCCGGTGGCCTAATGCAACTACTACGGTTTTTTCGCTCATAGGAAATACCTCGTTTCTCTTAAAAATTGGAATGAAATCAGTTACTGTATTCAGTAACGAGTACATCGAAAACGATGCACGAGTATTATATTTTATTATAAAAGACCTATGTGGGAAATGCAATAGAAAATCGAGTGTTTTCCGAGACAGGAAAAACCGCCTGATCCAGTCAGACGGTTTGCTTCCTACTATTTTTTGAGGGGGGAGATAGAGAGTGGTTTTTCATCTATCCAACACCTATTATATAGAGAAAATATGTTTAAAATATGTCGTTAATCTAAAAGAAATGGAAAATTTATAAAGAAAGTTTAAACAAACTTTATAATTTTTATATCCGGTTGCGCATGGTCTGAAAATGTGATACATTGAAAAAGTCTTGATCCTGCATTCTGCGGGATCTGTTCACGCATCGTTTCGATGCAGAAATCCATTTTATTTTATCGAAAAAAACATTGATCATGCACCATTTGCCGGGGAGGGATGCCTTTGTCTGTGGAAAAGTAAGTTTCTGTAAAAAAAACATGTGTATAAGAAATGCCAGATCAGGCAGAAATGAGGAAAAGCCATGAAAAACAGAATATGGAAACAGATGAAGAAAGCCGGAATTGTGACAGTGCTGGCAGGAGCCATGCTGGGGGGAACAATAGAACCGAAGCTGACTCTGGGAGCAGATTTTTTGCCGGGACAGGCACCGTTTATCGATCAGAGTGTGTTCTGGAAAGACATAGAATCCGGACAGGCGGAGCTTGGGATCCGGATTCGTGGCCTGAATGAATGGCTGTCCGGGAGAAGGTTTTCGGAGGATAAGAAGAAAAATGAGAAGTGGGACGATGAACTTCAGAAGATTGAAGATTCATCGGTGGAGCAGGAAGAAGAGATAGAGCAGGAGCTGCCAGAGGATGATTGGCAGCAGGAAAAGGAGCCAGAGCAGGAGCTGCCGGAGGATGATTGGCAGCAGGAAAAGGAGCCAGAGCAGGAGCTGCCGGAGGATGACTTGCAGCAGGAAGAAGAGCCAGAACAGGAACTTTCAAAGGTTGAGGATGACTTGCAGCAGGAAGAGAAGGCAGAACAGGAATTGCCGGTGGATAAGGTTGGGGAAGGAATCGGAATAGAAATGGAGGAAGGATATGAGCACGTGGAGCAGCTGGCATCCGGGGAAACAGTACAGCCGGAGGATGAAGAGCAGGAGAAAACGGGTCCGCTCACACCGGAAGGAACGTCGACCGGAGGGGAAAATGTAGGGAATGAAGAGAAAAGTGAGTCTGAGGAGACGCAAAAGCTGACGCTGGTCACGTATATTTCGGAGTATTTTGTTCCGGAAACGGATTCTGTCCCGAAAAATATGGCTGCACAGCAGATTTCTGTAAGGAGCCAGAGCGGTGAAGATACAGAGATCACAAAGCTGGAAAGCGTGCTGAACGTGGAGCAGAACGGGCAGGATGAGATCTTTTTCCGGATTCCGCTGATCCTGCGTCAGGAATACCGTTTTCCGGCAGAGAAAAGCAGTTATCCTGTGACTCAGGAGGAACCGCTTCAGAAGGACTGTACCGGTGCGGGAACCTTTCTCATGACAGAAGAAAACGGGGAAGAGCTGGTGATCGCAGAGGGGATCTCGCCTATGCTGGACGTGGAGGCTGCTGAGGCTGATATGGAATTGTCGGTAATTGCACAGAATGAAAAAATGAAAGCAGGGCAGACCATCCGTTATCAGGTGGAGATCGCTAATACCGGAAAGCTGGATCTTGCAGATATCCGTCTGACCAGCAGCCTTTCCTGCCCTAAGATCCGGCAGCTGTGGGAAGATGCAGAAGGCCTTCTGACAGAAGGAGCTGTGGCGGAATTTGCAGAATTAAAAGCCGGAGAGAGCAGGAACTTTTATGTACAGGCGCCCCTTCTGGATGAACAGGAAAAAGATCTGGAGCACCAGGTGGAAGCAGAGGCCAGGGTGAAGGACAGACCGGATGAGGTGATCAGGAAGAACGCCTCCACTATAAATGGTCTGGAGGCACTGAAGGCGGATCTTTCTGTAAAGAAAACTGCAGACAAAGAAACCGCTGCACCGGGTGAGACTGTGACCTATCAGATCTGTATCGTGAATACCGGTGAAAAAACGCTTCATTCGGTTGTGGGAACGGAGCGCTTTCAGGCAGCAGGGATCCATGCACAGTTTCTGGAGCAGGAAGGTGTAACGCTCAACAGCAGCCGTACAAAGGCAATGATCCAACAGATCCCGCCAGGAGAGGCAGTTTCTCTTCAGGCTGTGGTGAAGATCCCGGGAAAAACAGCGGATCAGAAGCTTTTTAACCAGGTAACGGTCACAAGCCAGGAAACCGGAGAGCGATTGATGGAGGCCTCCGCTTCTGTCATGGTAAAAGGAGAGGTGGCTATTACGCCGGAAGAAGGGCTGCCTTTGCAGGGAGATGACCAGGGTCCGGCTTCCGGTCAGATACAGATGGCAAGAACTGCGTCCACACATCCGAAGACCGGAGATGATACCAGGATGGATTTGTGGACGCTTCTGGCAGTGACAGCTTTGGTGACTGTGCTGGGCAGCATCTGGCTCCGGAAAAAATATGCGGATATTTATGGAAAAAGCTGATGTTACTGAGAACGGAGTGAACAGTAACAAGCTGATATTTTACAAGGCGGCCGTACCTCAAAGAAACGTTGAAAACAGGGGGGAGGTGTGCTATTCTATATGGTATGTACAGAAAATAAGAACAGTATATTTCCCGCCTCCGGTGTGCTGCCCGTCAGACCGGAAAAAGGGAAGATGGAGGAGAAAAATGAATCTTTTATCCTTATTGGAACATCTTGAATACAAATGCCTTCAGGGAAGTACAGAGCAGGAGGTTTCTTCTGTTGTATATGATTCCCGCAAAGTAGAAGAAGGGAGCCTTTTTATCTGCATCAGAGGTGCGGTCGTGGATGGACATAAATTTATACCTGATGTTGTGGCAAAGGGTGCGAAGACACTCATCGTGGAAGAAGCGGTGGAGGCACCGGAGGATGTGACAGTGATCCAGGTAGAGGATACCCGTTACGCCATGGCTTTTATTTCAGCAGCATGGTTCGGACATCCGGCAGAAAAGCTCAAAACCATCGGTATCACCGGAACCAAAGGAAAAACAACTACAACCTATATGGTGAAATCGATCCTTGAGAATGCCGGATATAAGGTTGGTCTGATCGGAACCATCGAGGCTGTTATCGGGGAGAAGCATATCCCGGCAGCCAACACGACACCGGAATCCTATATGGTACAGAAATATTTTCATGATATGGTAGAAGCAGGCTGCGATGCGGTCGTTATGGAGGTTTCCTCACAGGGACTGATGCTTCACAGAACCCAGGGATTTGTGTTTGATTTTGGAATTTTCACAAATATTGAACCAGATCATATCGGACCGAATGAGCACAAGGACTTTGATGATTATCTGCACTGCAAATCCATGCTTCTCAGACAGTGTAAGGTTGGTATCGTAAATCGTGACGATGAACACTTTGACCGCATTATCGAAGGCCACACCTGTAAACTTGAAACCTATGGATTTTCCGAAAAAGCAGATCTCCGTGCAGAGGGCGCCAGACTCGTTGGAAGAAAGGGGTATCTGGGAATTTCCTATCATGTTAAGGGACTTATGGATTTTCCTGTGGAGATCGATATTCCAGGTAAGTTCAGCATTTACAATTCTCTGACTGCCATTGCCATCTGCCGCCATTTTAAGGTATCCGAGGAGAATATCATCAAAGCTCTGAAGGTGGCCAGGGTCAAAGGCCGTATTGAGATGATCAAGGTATCTGACGAATTCACACTGATGATCGATTACGCACATAATGCCATGGCGCTGGAGAGCCTTCTCGGAACACTGAAGGAATATGATCCGCACAGACTGGTATGCCTGTTTGGCTGTGGCGGAAACCGTTCCAAGCTGCGCCGTTATGAGATGGGTGAGGTTTCAGGAAAGATGGCAGATCTGACCATCATTACTTCAGATAATCCGCGAGATGAGGATCCACAGGCCATCATCGATGATATCAAGATCGGAATGGCAAAAACAGATGGAAAATATGTAGAGATCCCGGATCGTAAAGAGGCGATCGCCTACGCGATCCATCACGGTGAGCCGGGAGATATCATCGTCCTTGCCGGAAAGGGCCATGAGGATTATCAGGAGATCAAGGGTAAGAAATATCCCATGGATGAGCGTGTACTGATCCGGGAGATCCTGGAAGAAGATCAGAAAGCGTAAATGGATGATCTATGCAGATGTGATCATTGATATTTCTCATGAAAAGCTGGACCGGGATTTTCAGTATCGTGTACCTGAGGAACTGGTGCAGGCAATAAAACCTGGAGTTGTGGTCACAGTGCCTTTCGGAAAGGGAAATACCCTTCGGAAAGGCTATGTGACCGGGATCTCCGGAACGGCAAAATATGATGCGTCAAAGCTCAAGGAGATCCGGGGAGTGTCCACAGACAGTGAGACAACAGAATCCCGGCTGATCGCACTTGCGGCCTGGATGAAGGAGACCTATGGCTCCACCATGATCCAGGCACTGAAAACAGTTCTGCCTGTAAAAGACAAGGTCCGTGCAAAAGAGAAAAGACTGATCCTTTTTACAGGGAAAAAGGAAGAGGGGCAGGCACTTCTTGGCAAGCTGGAAGGCAGCCGCTTTAAAGCACGTGAGCGGTTCCTTCGGGCAATCCTGGAGGCCGGGAGCCTGGATTATACCTATGCCTCCAAAGAGCTTGGAGCCGGCATTTCCGTCCTTGATTTTTTTGAAAAAAAAGGTCTGATAACTATTGAAAGTCAGGAAATGTATCGCATTCCCGAGGGGATCGGCCTGGTGAAGGAGAACATGGAGCTGAGTCTGAACCAGGAACAGCTTTTGGCGGCAGAGCAGATCTTTCGGGAATGGCAGGAGCCGGACCCAAGGCCTGCACTTCTTTTCGGAGTGACCGGAAGTGGAAAGACCCAGGTTTATATGCGCCTGATCCAGAAGGTACTGGAGGAGGGAAAACAGGCGATCGTGCTGATCCCTGAGATCGCGCTTACTTATCAGACAGTTAGGCGCTTTTATGCCATGTTCGGAGATAAGGTTTCGGTTCTGAATTCCAGACTTTCCCAGGGAGAACGTTATGATCAGTTCAAAAGAGCAAAACGTGGTGAGATCCAGGTGATGGTAGGACCCAGATCCGCACTGTTCACACCGTTTTCAGATCTGGGACTGATCGTTATCGACGAAGAGCATGAACCCACCTACAAAAGTGAGAATACGCCAAGGTACCATGCACGTGAGACTGCCATTGAGAGGGCACGAATGGAACATGCCCGTGTGGTCATGGGATCAGCCACTCCGTCATTAGAAGCCTACAGTCATGCCTGTGACGGAGAATATCTTCTGGTAAAGTTAAACGCACGTTATGAGGAAAGGCCTCTTCCACAGGTATCAATCGTGGATCTTCGGGAAGAATTAAAGAAAGGAAACCGCTCGGTACTGAGTCTGGAGCTGAAGAGGGATCTGGAGCAGGTCCTTGAAAGAAGAGAACAGGCCATGCTGTTTCTGAACCGGAGAGGATATGCGGGCTTTGTTTCCTGCAGAGCCTGCGGTCACGTTATGAAATGTCCCCACTGTGATGTATCTCTAAGTGAACACAATGGCAATCGTCTGATCTGTCATTATTGCGGCTATGAGACTGTGAAACCGGAAATCTGTCCGTCCTGTGGTTCACCGCACATTGGCGGATTTAAGGCAGGAACCCAGCAGATCGAGAAGGTCATTGAAAAAGAATTCCCGAAAGCCAGGGTACTTCGAATGGATTTTGATACCACAAGGACCAAGGACAGCTATGAGAAGATCCTGGCTTCTTTTGCAAAGCATGAGGCAGATATTCTGGTGGGGACCCAGATGATCGTCAAGGGACATGATTTTCCGAATGTGACTCTGGTAGGAGTGATTGCAGCAGATCTTTCGCTGAATATGGATGACTATCACTGCGGGGAGCGTACATTCCAGCTTCTGACTCAGGCAGTTGGACGTTCCGGCAGAGGGAATCGGCCGGGGCAGGCGGTGATCCAGACATATCAGCCGGAGCATTACAGTATCCAGGCTGCGGCTATTCAGGATTATAAGAAATTTTATAAAGAAGAAATGGGGTATCGGATGCTTCTGGACTATCCGCCGGCAGCCCATATGATGACTGTTTTTGGCGCCTGCCAGGATGAAGAACTTCTGAAAAATGCCATGTATTATATAGAAGTTTTTATCCGCAGGGTAAGTCCGAAGGAAGAGCTTCACATGATCGGACCTGCAGCTGCATCGGTAGGTAAGGTAAAGGATGTTTATCGTCAGGTGATCCATCTGAAGCACAGGGATATCTGCTTTCTCACAGCAGTCAGAGAGAAGCTGGAGAAATATATAGAGATAAATTCCGGATTCCGGAAAATATACATTCAATTTGATATGAATTAAAGGAGAAGAAAAATGGCACTTAGAACAATCCGTGTACAGGGGGATTCTGTACTGACAAAAAAATCCCGGACAGTAGACAAAATGACACCGAGGATCGGGGAACTGATCACAGATATGCTGGATACCATGTATGATGCAATGGGTGTTGGCCTCGCTGCACCACAGGTAGGAATTCTGAAACGTATCGTTGTCATCGATGTAGGTGAGGGCCCGATCGTGCTGATCAATCCGGAGATCCTTGAGACAAGCGGCGAGCAGACCGGTGACGAGGGATGCCTGAGCGTTCCGGGAATGGCAGGACAGGTAACACGTCCGAACTATGTGAAGGTAAAAGCACTTGATGTAAATATGAACGAACAGATCTACGAGGGAGAGGGCCTTCTGGCAAGAGCGTTCTGTCATGAGATTGACCATCTGGATGGAAAAATGTATACAGAACTTGTGGAGGGAGAACTTCACAAGGTAACTTATGATGAAGAAGACTAAAGGCGGGATACTATGAAGATTATTTATATGGGAACTCCGGACTTTGCGGTGGCGCCTCTTGCAGCACTGGCAGAGAACGGATATGAAGTGGAGGCTGTGATCACACAGCCGGACAAACCGAAGGGCAGAGGCAAAACTATGATGCCTACTCCTGTAAAAGAAGAAGCACTGAAACACGGGATCCCGGTACTGCAGCCGGTGAAGGTAAGAGATCCTGAATTTGTGGAAGAACTGAAAAATCTTGCACCGGACATCATCATTGTTGCGGCATTCGGGCAGATCATTCCAAAGAGCATCCTGGATATGCCGAGATTCGGATGTATCAATATCCATGCGTCTCTGCTTCCTAAATATCGTGGAGCTGCACCGATCCAGCAGGCGGTGATCGACGGTGAAAAAGAATCCGGCGTTACCATTATGCAGATGGGAACCGGTCTGGATACCGGTGATATGATTTCCAGGATCGTGGTTCCGCTTGCCAAAGATGAGACAGGTGGAAGCTTGTTTGATAAGCTCGCACAGGCAGGTGCAGAGCTTCTGGTACAGACTTTACCGTCCATTTTTGACGGAACTGCAACCCGCGAGAAACAGCCGGAGGAGAGTCCAACACCATATGCTGCCATGATCTCCAAAAAAATGGGACTTCTGGATTTCAGCAAAAATGCGGAAGAACTGGAGCGTCTGGTAAGAGGCCTTGATCCATGGCCAAGCGCTTTTACCTTTATCAATGGAAAAACATTGAAGGTCTGGAAGAGCTCTGTTCTGGAAAAACAGGCACAGGAAGCACCGGGAACTGTGATAGCCGCTGACAAAGGAGGAATCCAGGTAGCATGCGGCCAGAAGGTACTCGTGCTCCATGAAGTGCAGCTGGAAGGCAAAAAACGCATGGAAGCGGATGCGTTCCTTCGGGGATATCAGTTGAAACCAGGAGACATGTTCAGAGATTCCAGGGAGTGATGAGTTATGTACGGATATGGTTATTACGGATGGGGAATGGACCCCACGATTCTTTTGCTCGTGATCGGAATGCTTCTTTCTCTTGCGGCATCTGCGAAGCTGCGCAGTACCTTTGCAGTCTATAAAAAGGTCCGGAGTCATTCAGGTATCACCGGTGCGGAAGCTGCACAGAGGATCCTGAGAGCGGCTGGGATCACAGACGTACAGGTGGTTCCGATCCGCGGAAGTCTTACGGATCACTATGATCCGAGAACGAAAACGGTTTCCCTTTCAGAAGATATTTATGGAAGAAATTCTCTGGCGGCTGTGGGGGTGGCAGCACATGAATGTGGCCATGCGATCCAGGATGCGATCAATTATGCACCACTGAATATCCGTTCAGCCATTGTACCTGCCGCAAATATTGGTTCCCAGCTTTCATGGCCGCTGTTTATCGCAGGACTGATCTTTTCCATTGATCCGCTGGTAACTCTGGGAATTGTTTTGTTTTCACTGGCAGTACTGTTTCAGCTGGTGACACTTCCGGTTGAGATCAATGCGTCTTCCAGAGCGCTTAAAATGCTGGAAAGTACAGGTATCTTAGGTGCAGATGAAAAAAAGGGTGCAAGAAAAGTACTTACAGCGGCAGCGCTTACCTATGTAGCAGCTCTGGCGGCATCTATTCTGCAGCTTCTGAGACTGATTATCCTTGCAGGAGGTAGAGATCGTGATTAGCAGCGGAGTAAATACCAGAGAACTGATCCTTGAGATCCTGTTACAGATTGAGGAGGAGGGTGAGCACAGCCATATTGCAATCCGGAATGCGCTTTCCAAATATCAGTTTCTTCCGAAACAGGAACGTAGCTTTATTACAAGAGTATGTGAGGGAACCCTGGAATACAGGATCTATATTGATTATGTCATCGATTCTTTTTCCAAGGTTTCTGTAAACAAGATGAAACCGCAGATCCGTGAGATCCTGAGAAGTGCGGTATATCAGCTGAAATTTATGGACAGTGTTCCGGACAGTGCAGTATGCAATGAAGCGGTAAAGCTGGCACAGCGAAAAGGCTTTTATAATCTAAAGCCCTTTGTCAACGGGGTGCTCCGTACGATCGCAAGAGAGATCGGTGATCTGGAGCTTCCTTCCAGGGAAGAAAACGAAGTCCGTTATCTTTCTGTGAAATATTCCATGCCGGAATATCTGGTAGAAAAATGGAAAGCAGCCTACGGAGTGAAGACTACGGAGAAGATCCTGGAGGATTTTCTGACAGAAAGACCGATCACAGTACGGTGCCGTACTCATAAGGCGTCTCTGAGAGAGATCGTCACCAGTTTGAAGTCTCAGGGAGTGACAGTAGAACAGGCTCCTTATCTTCCCTATGCACTGAAGATTTCCGATTACAATCATATTTTGACACTTGAGACCTTCCTTCAGGGAAAGATCCTGGTGCAGGATGTAAGCTCTATGCTTGTAGCGGAAGCTGCAAGTCCGAAAAAAGGTGACCATATCATCGACATGTGCGCGGCACCAGGTGGAAAAAGCATCCATGCGGCAGACAAAATGGGGGATTACGGAAATGTGGATGCCAGAGATGTAAGTCAGTATAAGGCAGATCTTATCAAAGAAAACATCCACAGGACCGGAGTGATCAATGTGGAAGCCAGAGTTCAGGATGCAACGGTATATGATCCGGATTCCGAACAGGCTGCGGATATTGTGATCGCGGATGTACCGTGCTCCGGTTATGGAGTTATCGGCAAGAAACCGGAAATCAAATACCGGGCAACTCCGCAGAAACAGGAAGAGATCGTAATGCTCCAGAGAATGATCCTGGATAAGGCTGCAAAGTATGTGAAACCGGCTGGAACGCTGATCTTCAGCACATGTACCATTGCCCGGGAAGAAAACGAAGAAAATGTATTATGGTTTTTAAAGAATTATCCGTACCGGCTGGAAAGCCTGGATCCGTATATTCCGGAGGAACTGCACTGTAAATCCACGAAGCTTGGCTATCTGCAGCTTCTGCCGGGAATACATAAGACAGATGGATTCTTTATTGCCAGATTCAGAAGGAAATAACAGAAAATGACAGATGTAAAATCCATGACCATGGAGGAATTGAAGGAATTCATGACAAAGATCGGTGAAAAGCCTTTCCGGGCGAAACAGATCTATGCATGGCTTCACCAGCAGCTGGTTACCTCCTGGGATGAAATGACAAATCTTTCCAAAAGCCTCAGGGAAAAGCTTTCGGCTTATCCGATCACAGCACTGACCCAGGCAGATGTAAGGATCTCAAAAATTGACGGAACCAGAAAATATCTGTTCCAGCTGGAAGATGGAAATGTGATCGAGAGTGTTCTCATGCGGTATCACCACGGAAATTCTGTGTGCATTTCTTCTCAGGTGGGCTGCCGTATGGGATGCAGATTCTGTGCATCTACCATCGGAGGACTGACCAGATGCCTGAAACCGTCCGAGATGCTGGATCAGATTTACCGTATCCAGGCAGATACCGGTGAACGTGTGGCCAATGTAGTTGTGATGGGAACCGGTGAGCCGATGGATAATTATGACAATCTTGTCCGTTTTGTCCGGATCCTTACCGACGAAAACGGTCTTGGGATCAGTCAGAGAAATGTGACGGTTTCTACCTGTGGGATCGTGCCGAAGATGTATGATCTGGCTGAAGAAAAGCTTCAGATCACTCTGGCACTTTCCCTTCATGCTCCAAATGATGAAAAACGACAGGAACTGATGCCGATCGCGAATAAGTATTCCATGGATGAGGTTCTGGATGCCTGCAGAAATTATTTTGACAAAACAGGCCGAAGGATCACCTTTGAGTACAGTCTTGTAGCTGGCGTCAACGACAGTGAAGAAGATGCGAGACAGCTGGCAGGCCGTATAAAAGGCATCAATTGCCATGTAAATCTGATTCCGGTCAATCCCATCAAGGAACGCTCCTATGTGAGGTCTACTCGACAGGCTGTGGAGAATTTCAAAATAAAACTTGAAA
>OGDF01004706.1_pt1 | contig 15202 bp, 8 predicted proteins | sample 1570141 | NCBI WGS metagenome assembly OGDF01 (sample SAMEA4370581, study PRJEB24528) | human gut metagenome | reverse complement strand
AGGTCCTACTAATGTTAATGGTAGGATGCTTCTTGTCCATAGACGCATTTGCCCAGCAAATGACTGTTAAAGGACTTGTAAAGGACACAACAGGCGAACCAATTATTGGAGCCAATGTTGTGGTGAAAGGAACAACCAATGGTACTATCACAGATTTTGACGGCAACTTCCAGTTAAATGCCAATAAAGGTGATATAATCGTTATTTCATTTATCGGATATCAGTCACAGGAGGTTCCCGCCGCCCCATCTCTAAACATTCTTTTGAAAGATGATTCGCAAATGTTGCAAGACGTTGTGGTTATCGGTTATGGTACGGTAAAAAAGAACGATGCCACCGGATCAGTGACTGCCATCAAAGCGGAAGAAAAGAACAAAGGTCTTACAGTCAGCCCTCAAGACATGATTGCCGGTAAAGTGGCAGGTGTCAATGTAGCCACATCGACAGGACAGCCGGGTGGAGGTTCAGCCATCCGCATCCGTGGAGGTTCCTCTCTGACCGCCAGCAACGATCCGTTAATTGTAATTGACGGAGTAGTCATGAGTTCAGGTTCCGTAGAAGGCCTCTCGAATCCCCTGAGTTCGGTCAACCCCACCGACATAGAAAGTTTCACGGTATTAAAAGATGCGTCGGCAACCGCCATCTACGGTTCCCGTGCCTCTAATGGTGTAATCATCATTACTACCAAGAAAGGCAAGACAGGTTCTGTGAAGATAAACTATTCGGGCAATGTCTCTGTCAGCACCCGGAAAAATAAAATAGATGTCATGACAGGAGACGAATACCGCGATTTCATCATCAACAACCCCAACGCAACGGAAGCCATGATTACAGCCGTCAACCTTTATCCAGGAGTAAACACCGACTGGCAGGACGAAGTGATGAGAACCGCTGTTTCCACAGAACACAATATCAGTGCCTACGGTTCTGTCAAAGACTATCTTCCCTACCGTGTTTCTTTTGGTTATACCAATCAAAACGGTATCCTGAAGACCTCGAACTTTGAACGTTACACCGGAAGCGTTTCTTTGACTCCCAAATTCTTTGACGATCATTTGAACATGAACCTGAACGCCAAAGGCATTTACATCAAAAATCAGTTCGCTGACACCGGTGCCGTTGTGGGTGCAGTGTCTTTCGACCCCACCAAGCCCGTTAAGAATGACAACAATAAATTCGGCGGATACTTCACCTGGACTACGGATAATGACCCCAACGGTACAAAGGCATCCTCTGCCGGTGTCAACCCTGTATCCCTACTTGAGATGACAGACGACCAGTCAAAAGTCAAATCCTTCATCGGGAATGCCCAATTTGACTATAAAGTCCATTTTCTGCCCGACCTGCGTCTGAACCTGAATGTGGGCATGGACTATACCAAGAGTGACGGTGACAAATATGTTGATCCCAGCGCCCCCGGTTCGTATGGTGAAGACCCTCTGAAATCGGGCAGCAACTACCTTTACTTTTACGAAAGAAGAAATACCTTACTTGATTTCTATGCACAATACAGCAAGGATTTCGCCAAGCAGCACTTTGATGTCATGGCAGGTTATTCCTATCAGAAATATCATTATGAAAGCAACAAAGAGACATGGTATCTTTCAAGAAACGAAGAGAACTTCGGTGAAAGAACAAGCATGAACGGAGACCAGCAACCGGCTGAATCCCAATATGTCCTATTATCATTTTACGGACGTTTGAACTATACGGCATGGGACAAGTACCTGTTGACTTTCACTTTACGCGATGACGCCTCTTCACGTTTTGCCAAGAACAACCGTTGGGGATTATTCCCTTCCGTAGCCCTAGGATGGAAAATGAACGAAGAAGCTTTCTTGAAAAAGTTCAAGGATTTAAGTGAATTGAAACTTCGTTTGGGATGGGGTATCACCGGCCAGCAAGATATCCAGCAAGGTGATTATCCTTATATGTCTTTCTGGAGATACGGTCAAGGTGGTGCCATGTATCCCATCTATGATGAGTCAGGAAATGTAAAATGGGTGAATGTAGTATCACCTTCAGCTTCCAGCCCCGATTTGAAATGGGAGCAGACCACTACTTATAATGTAGGTATAGACTATGGGTTCTTTAACAACCGTATCAACGGTTCGGCCGATTTTTACATCCGCGATACAAAAGACCTGATCAATGCCGAAGTGAATGTTCCTGCAGGTACCGACTTTGCCGAATATGTGGTGGCCAATATCGGTTCATTGAAAAATACCGGTTTTGAATTTGCCATCAATGCAAAACCCATCGTTAGTTCTACATGGAACTGGGATTTAGGCTTCAATGTCGCTTGGAACAAAACTGAAATTACCAAACTGGACTACAATGACAACAGCGACTCACCGGGCAAACGCTTTGAATCGACCGGAGGTGATGGTGGCAAGACCATTAAAATACACAGCGTAGGCTATGCTCCCGGAACTTATTATGTATTTGAACAAGTATATGACAAGAATGGTAACCCGATGGAAGGAGTCTATGTTGACCGTAACGGTGATGGTGAAGTGACTGAAAAGGACTTATACCAGTATCATAAGCCCACCGCTGACGTGATTATGGGATTCAACTCCAAAGTATCATATAAGAACTGGGACTTCGGTTTTAACGGACGCGCCAGCATAGGGAACTATAACTACAACGGTATAGCAGCCAATGCCGCTATCGGCACCAGCGCCATTTTCAGCAACAGCGCTTTGTCCAATCAACCGAAAGCCGCATTCAATACCAATTTCCAAGAAAGACAGCGCCAGTCGGATTATTACATCCAAAACGCTTCTTTTTTGAAGATAGATAATATCACATTGGGATATTCCTTTGAGAATTTCCTCCAAGGAGCTAAATACCACGGTTTGTCGGGACGTCTGTATGCCACTGTACAAAATCCCATTACCATCACTCCGTATGACGGCCTCGATCCTGAAGTAGACGGAGGTATGGACCGCCAGGTATATCCTCGTCCTATCAGTGTATTGTTCGGTGTTAATATCAACTTTTAATAAAGAAACAGTATGAAATTCAATCTTAACATAAAAAAATACGTTTTCGTAGGAGCAGCCATTCTCTGCCTGTCCACATCCTCCTGCATAAATGATCTGGATCAAAATCCAATCATAGACAAAGGCCAGTCCGAAATTATCAATGAGTCAGACTGCCAGTCTTTCCTCGCCAAAATTTATAGCGGTTTCGGCTTGTCCGGCAATGTAGGACCTTCGGGAGGTGTTCAAGACCTTCAGGGTCCGGATCAGGGTTCTTTATGTTTCCTGCGCGGACTGCTGTCCCTTGAGCTATACCCTACCGATGAAGCCCTTTGGAACTGGAAAGACGAAGGTATAGTGGAACTCTGTACCAATAATTGGGACTATACCCTGTTCTACGCTTATACATTTTATCAAAGAGCCATGCTGAACATCCGGTATTGCAAAGAATTTCTAGACAATTATCCGGAAGACTGCGGAATACCTAATATCAAACAATTCAGAGATGAAGTCCGTGCCCTGCGAGCCATGAACTATTACTATCTGATTGATGTATATAGAAACCCGGGATGGGTATGGGATGACAGCCCCACTAATGACAAGTCCTGGAAACCATCCCAATTGGGAGCTAAAGAAATATTCGACAAAGTGGTAACCGAATTGAAAGATCTTTCAGAAAACAGTTCTCTGCCGGAGAAAGGTACGATGGGCACTTACGGGCGTATGACCAAACCTGTAGTCAATACCCTTTTGGCCAAGATGTACCTCAATGCCGAAGTATATACAGGTACACCCATGTACGACCAGGCAGTCTCTTATGCCAATAAAGTCATTCATGAAGGGGGTTTCGGATTGGAAAAGAATTACAGGAATCTGTTCTGCGGCGAGAATCATCTTTCCCCGTTGCATGGCAATGAGATTATTTTCGCCATTCCTTGCGATGGTGAAAATGCCAAAAGCTATGGAAACAGCATTATGGTCACAGCGGCAGCCTACGGTGGTTTGCTTAATCCCAAATGGTTGGGTATGGACGCCTCATGGACTTGTTTAAAGCCCTGTTCACAACTAGTCAAACAATTCGATTATTCACCGGTGGCAGGATACGACCACCACGGAAGCACCTTAAAGAAGGACAGTCGTTTTATATTCTTTGATGTAAAGGAATATGTGGATGGTGAAAACGGAGACAACTGCACAGAGCAAGGAGTGAAAACCCGTAGAGATGTAGTTCCTGTACTGACCGATTGGAACAGCGGCTATCTCTGCCATAAATTCACCAATCTGGGCTGGGATCAGAATGAAGTCACCCCTTCCGCATGGCCCGACACAGACTTCCCTCTGTTCCGACTGGCTGACATCTATTTAATTTATGCGGAATGTGCCGCACGACAAGCAACCGGAGCCGATGTCTCTACCGCTGTAGGTTATATCAACTTATTGCGCGAAAGAGCCAACGGTGACAAATCGGGCAATATCTCCGGTTCCGATCTGACTCTGGATTTCATTTTAGCGGAACGCTCCCGTGAACTATATTGGGAAGGTCAGCGCCGCTCGGATCTGATACGCTTCGGCAAATTCACTAAAGAATATGCCTGGGACTACAAAGGCGGCCCTCAAGAAGGTATAGCCAATATTGACAGCAAGTTCAATATCTATCCCATCAGCGATAAAGACTTGACAGCCAATCCGAACTTGGTTCAGAATCCGGGCTATGCCACACTAAAATAACAGTTTAACCTTATAAATTTGAGAAACAATGAAAAAGATGATATACTTATTCATCCTCGTATTCAGTTTGAGCACACTTGTAGCGTGCTCGGACGATGAGGGCACTCCTGTCTTCACAGAGCCGACCGAGTTTGTGCTTAATGTTCCTAAATACGCATCGGGCATCTATGATTTAAAGAACACAGCCACCATACAACTGACCTGTTCACAGCCCGATTATGGTTTCACAGCTGCCACGCGCTATACTGTAGAAATCGCTCTGGACCAGGCTTTTGAAAAGAATGCGACTCTGGACACCAAGTATTCAACAGCCAAAATGGAAGTGGACGCACAAGAAGTTGCTGTCGCTATTTCCAATTTATTAGGAGTAAATGAAGACGAGTTTCCCAAAGCCCCCATACCTTTGTATGTTCGTCTGACGGCTTCCGCCCTGACCGACAACAAATCCGAGATAGCAGGCAGCACCATCACCTCGAACATCATAGAATTGCCACAAGTTCTCCCCTATTATGCTTTGCCCGCAGTGACTCTGCCCACCAATCTATATCTCATCGGCAGTGTGTGCGACTGGGATTGGAGCAAATGTTATTCCATGATTCCGGTTCATTCCAACGAAGGTATGTTCTGGTCCATGCAATATCTGGGAGCCGATGCAGACGGGAATAAAGCCGCATTCAAACTGAATACAGCTACATCGTGGGACAACAATCAAGTAGGAATCCAGGGAGTGACCATCAGTGAAGCATCTAAAAAACTGGTGGATGCAGGAGGCGAAGATAACATTGAGATTGGTAATCCGGGATGGTATATAGTAGTCGTGAAAGTCACTCTCGAAGGACGGAATTATAAATACGCAGTCGATTTCTACAAGCCCGAAGTGTATCTGACCGGTGATACTTCCGGTGGCTGGGACTCATTCACAGAGGCCAATATGTTTACCGTTCCCGAGGGCAAAGGAGAATTCGTATCCCCCGCCTTCGTTGCATCCGGCGAAGTACGCATGTGTATCAAGTTAGCAGACATTGACTGGTGGAAAAGCGAATTTATTATTCTGGGAGGTAAGATAGAATATCGCGGTACCGGTGAAGACCAGGAACGCGCCATGGGAAATGCAGGTCAAAAAGCCTATCTGAACTTTATTGACAATAAAGGCGCCATCAAGTAAATCATCCCTTAAATTACAAGATTATGAAAAAAATTAATTTATATATGTTATTGATATTCATTGCAGCCCTGACGGGCTGCGATGACAACGTCAACGATCATTTCGCATTGCCACAGACCAACCCGCAAGAACCTGTACAAAACGTAGAAGGGTTCACCCTGTCTTTAGGAAGTTCATGCACAGCCCCGATCCTTTTCAAGGACTTGGATGATGCAACCCTGCTGGAAGTTGCCAAACTGACCGACCATCCGGAACTGACAGAAGGAGACACCATCAATCTGGAAGTGGAAGTTTCGAAAGATGAAACCTTTACCCAAGCAGTCCCCTTGCCCTGTAGCGTTAAAAACGGAACAGCCTCCGTCACTGCAGGAGAGCTGGAAGAGGTTGTAAAAGAGATCTATGGCAAAGCTCCCTATGCACGGACAATCTATGCACGGACAATCTATGCACGCGCGACAATCTATATCGTAAGCCACACCTCAGCAATAGCCCTTCCGGAAAAAATAACACTGGGAAAAATTGAAGCGACTCCCGAAGCTTTGTTCATCGACACCGCCTATTACTTGATAGGGGATGTAAATAAATGGAATTCCGAAGCATTGATAAAATTCGGTCATAGCGGAAAAGATGTATATGAAGATCCGGTTTTCAGCATGATTGTGGAAATGCCCAAGGATGAATGTTACTGGAAGATTATTCCACAAAGCAATGTAGATGGCGGAGATATTTGGGCACCGGGGGCACTGGGCGTAGCCACAAACGGTGACGACTCTGAGAGCGGCCTGTTAGTGACAGAAAACCCGCAAGCCGGAAAAACCCCTGCCAAAGGATGGGTGAAAATCACCTTGAACATGCTGGAATATACCTATAAGATAGAAGCATTGGGAAATATCAGCCCGTTCCTTTACGTTCCGGGCGGACACCAAGGATGGAAACCAGAGACGGTGCCTTATCTTTATTCTACGGATATGACTCATTATGACGGCTATATCTATATGGATGCGGATAACACATTTAAACTTACCTCACAGAAAGACTGGGACGGTACAAACTATGGCTATGCCAGTGATACCGAACTGAGCACCGATGGAGGAGCCGGAAACCTGAGTGTCACAGAAACCGGATTTTATCGTATAGAAGCCAACCTGTCCACCTTGACTTATAAATTCAGTAAAACCGAATGGGGAATAATAGGCGACGCGACCCAAGGAGGATGGGACAATTCAACCCCCATGACACTGAATGCGGAAACCGGTGAATGGAGTATAACAACCGAACTGGCAGCCGGAAACTATAAATTCCGCGCCAATAACAAATGGGATATTAATCTGGGTGGAGACTTGAACCATCTGACTTATGGAGGAGACAATATCACTACCGAAGCTGGTACTTATGTCATTACTCTAAAATTAGGAGACGCAAGCAACTATCATGCCACTGTAGTCAAACGCTAAATAATTGATCCGAAAAGACATCAAGCACCTACCGTTTATCCGATGGTGCCTGATGTCTTTTTTCATTTTACCCCTTAAATAACAAGATTATGAAAAAATATACTTTTCTTTTTTTCCTAGGACTCGTTGCGAGTTTATTCACTGCCTGTTCCGATGACGATAACTTGACCGATTCCATCACTCCGGCTCCTGAAAGTGAGAACTTCTTTGCCAATGGAATGACATTCGCCTCACAACCCGGAGTAAGAAGCATCACTTTTACAGCCGGCAGAGCCTGGCAGGCTGCACTGGATGAACCTGGAGCAAACAACTGGTGCATCGTAACTCCGACCCGGGGAGAAGCCGGAACTGTTACTGTCAGCATCACCGTCAATGAAAACGAAAGCGATGACACCCGGAATGTCCATCTGAACCTGATAGCGGGAAGCGCACAAAAATCGTTCACCATCTCCCAAACCCCCAAACCCATTGTCATACCCGAAGGACTCAGCTATTCTTTGGAAGAGCCTGATGCCGACCGACCGCTGACCATCTACTACAGAGCCGCCAGCTCTTCTCTCCTATATAACTATCAGGGAACAGTATATGCACATACAGGCATTATCTGTGAAGGCTCTTGGTCATACGTACAAAGTGAATGGAATGAAAACACGGACAAGTGTAAAATGTCCAAACTGGATAATAATGTATGGACGCTTACCTTATCTCCGTCCATCCGCCAATGGTACAGTTCAGAAAAGACCCCAGTCAAAAAATTAGGATTCGTACTCCGCAACGAAGATGGAAGTCTGCAAACCGAAGACCTCTTTATACCTGTCACAGACAATACTTACCAAGAATTTGTTCCGGCCTCTATCAAGAAAGGAACGTTGCCTGAAAATGTAGCAGAAGGCATCAACATTATAGACAACTCTACAGTCACCCTCGTCCTTTACGATAAAGACACGGACGGGAACCATAAAGATTTCGCCCATGTGGTAGGTGATTTCAATCATTGGCAACTTAGCAACGAAGACAATTGCCAGATGTATCGCGATGATGCCAGCGGTTGCTGGTGGATCACTCTCAGAAATCTGGATGTAAACAAAGAATATGCCTTCCAATATTATGTAGGTACCAGAAATGGTGAAACCATCCGTCTGGGAGACGCCTATTGCGAAAAGATACTCGATCCTGATAATGACTCCTATATATCCTCTTCCACTTATCCGGATAACAAAAGTTATCCCGAAGGAGGAAAAGGAATCGTATCCGTTTTCAAGATACAGCAGGATAACTACCGCTGGTCAGTATCTGACTTCAAGGTACCCAATCCGGAACAACTAGTCATTTATGAGATGCTTCTCCGTGATTTCACGGCAAGTAATGACCTCAATGGAGCCATGCAAAAACTGGATTATTTGAAATCACTGGGTGTTAATGCCATTGAATTAATGCCTGTCCAGGAATTTGACGGCAACGATAGCTGGGGATATAATCCATGCTTCTTCTTTGCTCTGGACAAAGCGTATGGAACAAAGAAAATGTACAAAGACTTCATTGATGCGTGCCACAAGGCAGGAATGGCAGTTATTTTTGATGTAGTTTACAATCATGCAACCGGAAGTATGCCGTTTGCCAAATTGTACTGGAACAGCGCAAACAATAAGACAGCCCCAAACAATCCCTACTTTAACGTAGACGCACCTCACCCTTACAGCGTATTCCACGACTTCAATCATGAAAGTCCTTTGGTACGTAAATTCGTGAAACGCAATCTGCAATTCTTATTGAATGAATACCATATAGACGGATTCCGTTTCGACCTGACTAAAGGTTTTACACAAGCCGCATCAACCGAAAGTAGCGCTTCCAATTACGACAAGAGCCGCATCGAGATTCTGAAAGATTACCACGCAGCCATCAAAGAAGTGAAACCCGAGGCATACGTTATCCTGGAACATTTCTGTGATAGCAAAGAAGAAAAAGAACTGGCCGAAGACGGTATGCACTTATGGCGGAACATGAATAACGCCTATTGCCAGACCGCCATGGGTTGGAACGATGACAGCGCATTTGACGGACTGTACGAAAGTATCCCCGCATGGATAGGATTTATGGAAAGCCATGACGAAGAACGAGCCGCCTACAAGCAAACCCAATGGGGAGATGAAGCATTGAAAACAGACTTAACCACCCGTATGCGGCAACTTGAAGTGAACGCATCCTTCTTCTTCACTGTACCCGGCCCTAAAATGATCTGGCAGTTCGGAGAGATGGGATACGATGTTTCCATCGAAGAGAACGGCCGGACAGGAAAGAAACCGCTACACTGGGAATATCTGGAGAACAAAGACCGCAAGGCTTTACACGATAGTTATTCACGGCTGATAAAATTACGCAATGATAATCCCGAATTATTTACCAGCACCAGCCAATTCTCATGGGAAGTCGGTACAAGCAACTGGGGACAAGGAAGATTCATCACTTTATCTTCCACAACCAAGCACATGTTAGTTGCCGGAAACTTCAGCAAGACCGATGGAGCATATACCGTTACTTTCCCCGTTACAGGCAAATGGTATGATTATCTCACCGGTGATGAGGTTGAAGTGAAAGATGCAACTCAGAAAATGGAAATTCCGGCACACAGTTACCGTATTCTGACAACTTTCCCATGCCTCAACTAATTGTTGATCTTGGCGAGGCTGTCTGATAAGTTTTTTCACTACCATCGTGTTCCCTGTAGGGGCGGAATGCTTCTGTCTGATACCACAAAGAAGGTGTATCCGGGCAAATTCAACCCGCCCCTACAGCCAACGATCCGACGGTTACTGCAAGCACTGCTCTTACGTTCTGTCTAAAAAGAGTATCCTAAAGACACCCAGAACGTATTTCGGGCAAGGTATTCATGCCCTGCAAACAGCCATGCAAAATCCAGACGCACACCGGCATATTCCACTCCCGCTCCAGCAGTAGCATAACTGGCATCTCCTTTCTTCTTATCACCGCAATGATAACCACCACGCAACATCACCAGTTCCCTCCATGCATATTCCGCGCCGGCACTTACACTTAACGCCTGTACGTCGGCAGGTGAAAGTCTGTAACCCAAATCGGCAGTCAAAGTCAATTTATGCATTTGTAAAAAAGGCAGGTCAGCAGCACCTCCCACTTTAACCGTTGCAGGAAGAGCATCTTTAGAAGTCAGATAGTTTATTTTCGGTCCAAGATTACTCACATGAAGCCCGACCGACCAGCCGGCACCCTCCCAATCATTTATCTCGCACTTATACAATACTCCTAAATCAAACGCCACAGAACTTGCGCCACGGCTATTGCCTATCCTGCCCATATCCGAAAACAAGTATTTGAAAGTAGCGGAAACAGAAAAATTCTTTATAACCTCGTATGCATAACCAGCCTCCACGGCTATTTCTTTGGGATGTATGCCCGAAGCACCCTCCCCTGTTCCATCCATCTCCGGATAGCCGAAATAACGGAGACCTAACAGAATGGCATTACGCTGATTGATTTTGTAAAAACTACCCAGGCTATGAAGAGAGTATCCGGACTCATAGTCACGCATCCATGGAGAATAAGTATAAGCAACCCCACCTCTGCGCGTCACATCCGATAAAGCTGCCGCACCATTATGAAAAACGGCATGATCTCCTCCCGGAGCCGCCACACCGACTCCCCCCATGGCCGCGCTGCGCGCATCGGCTGATATAGTCAGATAGTTTGCCGCTCCGGTATTGACAGGTCCGTAATCCTCCTGACCATAAGCCTTGGCAAAAGTTATGCCTATTATAAACAGACCTAATCCTATTCGTCTCATATTCTTTATTTTTTGGGATTAGTACTTGATAAATTTCTCTCTGATTTCCATCCCTTTAGCCTGATAGACTAAGGTATAATATCCGGCAGAGAGTTTGGTTATGTCCACAGCATGCAGGGATGCGGCTTCAAGTTTCAGATGAAGATCCAACACCTTGCTGCCGATGCCATTATACAAAATCAATTTCCCATTTCCGGACATACTACTGCTCACACTGAATATCAGCATATTATCAGTTATTTGATTGGATTTTAAGATAAAAGGATGAAGATTGGAGACATCGATCTCTAAAGCGGCGGCGGCATCCACACATCCGTGTCCTAACTGACCGGCATATCGCGGATTATATTCATCCAAGTCGTATGCACTCTGATAGAGAATCTCCTTCAAAGCCTCCGGTGTAAACCCTTTCTTGCCTACCCCATACTTCTCTATCACCAAGGCCGCTACACCACTGACCAGCGGGCACGCCATCGATGTACCAGCCAAGTATTCATAATTATTGGATCGTTCCGTAGTCGTGCTCCAAATCCGTCCGTCTCCATCCAACGATCCGCCGGGAGCAGAAATATCCGTATAAGTGCCATAATTGGAATAAGAAGCTTTCCTATAATCGGCCTCAATGGCTGCAACCGCAACAACCTTTTCATAATCAGCCGGTGCCGCTATCCTGGGATCGGACGTATTCGCATTACCTGATGCAAACAATACAATACCTCCCTTCATGGGACTTCCGTCAAGTTGCTCTCCTTTGTTATCACATCCGGCATATTTTATAAAGTAATCAATAGCTTCCTTATGTACAGGATTAATATACGAAGAAGCATTCCTTCCCGCCCTAGTGGCAGCGTATCCCCAGCTGTTCTGGCTGATGACAGCTCCATTATCAGCGCCATACTTAATCGCGGCGGCAATAAACGGATCAGAAGCTACTTCTCCTCCGATAGAGATAAGGCTTTTCAAAATCTGACAACTCATGAGTCTCACCCCACTGCCGGAAGTTCCGTCCCCCCCTGCAATGCTGCTGATACCTGTTCCATTATTATTTGTCGCACCGATAGTGCCCGCCACATGAGTCCCATGGCGGTGAGGAACCAAAGTCGCATTATCATCCACAAAATTATAACCATGTATGTCATCCACATATCCATTGCCATCATCGTCCATACCATTACCTGGTATCTCATCCGGATTCGTCCATAGATTATCCTGCAAATCAGGATGTTCCTGATTAATGCCTCCATCTACAACCGCTACAATGACAGCCGGATTCCCATTATATTGTTTCCACACATCAAACAAACGGATATCCGCACCCTTCTTCTGCCAAGACTCCGTACCGGGATTATCCAGATACCATTGTCTGGACAGATCCGGATCATTGAACAACCACTCTCCCGTCCGGACGCCATACAGGCTCCACGCTGTTTCCGGCGTTGCCCTGGATACAATCTTAGGAACAGGTACAGCCGTTTCAATACCATCCAGAAAAGCCACTTCGGTAGCAGCACGGGTGGCCGATGTCTCTTTAGAAAACCAGACATTATACCATAAATGAAGCCCCTCTTTACGGGTACGTTCTTCAAACTTGCCAGCATAAGGGAAAGTACGTTCCATTCTCTCGATTTTCAAAGAAGAAGCAGCCCGATCCAATACCTTGACTCCTGTCGTTACCGTGTTGCCTATGCTCCTTACCCGCACCTCTCCGGCTGGTTCTTCTTTCAATTTCACATAAATGCAACCCTGAAGCACCTCTTCTTCCGATAAATCAAAAACAGGCTGTTTCCCTTCCGGTTCATCTGGAACAGAAGAAAGTTCTTCTTGATGGCATGAGGCTATCAATATAGTCATCAGGAAAAAAAAGACGATCTTTTTCATTATACTATCTTGTGTTGTTAATTGAAGTATTTAATTATTTCACAAATATAGCGTATTTTCCCGATCTTACAATAAAAAAGAGGAAACCTCATCCTTAAGACTTTTCCTCCTATCAATTACTACGTTCTTCCACTGTGAGACGTACATCTTGCTATGGAAGGATGCAGTAGCTTTCTGTATAAAAGGTCTTGACCATACAGCAAAAACGCTTTAGCGTGCAGCATGAGGACAGTTGTGTGTATCAGAACACCGGAATAGAGTAAACCAACCCGATGGAGACGCGTTGGGTATCCGGACTCATGCCTCCCAAGGCCTGCGCACGCCGGGCCAAATGATGTCCTTTATATAAAAAATGGGCAAAGAGAAGCAGTTCGCTATTGCGCATCGGGAAATACTCCACACAAGCCTGCGCATTCCATGTCGTACGATAAAGCCCTTTCTCAAAATGCCCGTTTGTCTTATAAATACCAGCCCTCTCATAAGCGCCTTTCAGGTAAAGATTCCAATTAGGATGGATACGATAGTCAAAGTTCACCACGGTAGTAAAGTATTCCGCATGCTGCGCTGTAGACGGAGCCGACAGAACAGGGCCTTGCAAGTCACTGATAATTCCTTTGCTATCCAATCCTTCACGAGAATACATCAAATCAACATAAGCGATAACAGGACCTTTCTCATATATATTACCCGCCGTAAAACAATAAAGGTTTTTACCTTCCGCCAGCTGTCCGTATGACGCCGCATAACGCAATTGCACCGCATTATCAAAGAAGAGCCCGTTCCAGTTCACGGTTGACAGAACAGGGACTTTGGCCTTTTCCACCCCTTGCGGCAAACCGTAAAGATAAGTCTCATCATTCTCTCCGCTACGGTTGTTTACTACCTGAAGCACCAACTCATTGGCAGGCGACAAATTGAATCTTCCGGCTACCCCCGCCTGATAGCAACTGATATTATCATTAAACTCACTATACTCGCGTACCTTGATGGCATTGACATAATATTCATATCCTCCCAAGGCGATATCTTGTTTTCCGACATTCAAAGTGAACTTATCGGACATCTTCCAATTTACCAGAGCATACTCAATAGAAGAGGATAAATTATCCAGCGAGTGCGGATTACTGTATTTATTAAACGACTGACGGAAATGATAAGAAAATTGCTTGCTGAAAGAACCTAATATTTCCAGCTTCACACGATTCAGTTTGAAAGAGGCGTCTTCCAAATCGCCTTCAACAAAGTTGGCAACTCCCGAAGTAGAGAATTGCAGATTCATGTGCGCTGAGATATCCGGATTGCTGTTCGGGAACAGACGTCCCACCAAACTGCGGATAGAATCATCCGGACTGATTAAGGGCTGTTCTTGAGCCTGCATAGCCGAAACGACGCATAACAGGATACAGCATGACAAGAGTAATCTTTTCATGGGGGCTTTTCGTAGTATTAAATTTTGGTTAATATAATAAATCGGGAATGATCAAACCGGACAAGATTTACATCATTCCTCTTCTCTGCAATTCCTCTGCCGCAATCTCCAGCTCCTTATACCATTCCTCGCCAAATTTCCGTACCAACGGTTCTTTTAAGAACTTATAAACAGGCAGATTCTCTTTTTGTCCCAGCAACACTGCGGCTTTACATACGTTCCAACGATGATAATTCACCGCTTTGTAAGGACCATAATCACCTATACGGATGGGATAAAGATGACAGGAGATTGGTTTATAGAAATCGGTCTTACCTGCCCGGAAAGCTTTCTCAATGGCACAATAACAGTACCCCTTCTCATCATAACAGGTAAATACACAGTCTTTATGATTGACGATGGAAGTTACCAAATCGCCTTCTTCATCTGTATAAACCACTCCCTGCTTATCAATCACCGCCCGTGCCTCGGGTGAAAGCTCGTCCCAAATAACAGGAAGCACCTCTTCCAGTTTTTCCACTTCATCCAATTCCACCGGTGCACCGGCATCTCCCTCTATGCAGCACTCACCTTTGCAGGCATCGAGATTACAAAGAAATTTCTCACGAAACACATCAAGGGAGATTACAACATCATTTATCTGTATCATCTCTTATTAAATTAAAATGTCATTCCGGACAAAGTGACGAATCCATGCTTCATTACAGATTCCTCACCTTGTTCAGAATGACAAATAAATAT
>OGDF01004704.1_pt1 | contig 15202 bp, 15 predicted proteins | sample 1570141 | NCBI WGS metagenome assembly OGDF01 (sample SAMEA4370581, study PRJEB24528) | human gut metagenome | reverse complement strand
GCGACGAGGGCGCTGCCCTCGACTCGCAAGGGGGACGCGTCCCCCTTGACTCCCGCTTTTGGATTGCAGTAAGAGGAACATTCGCCGATAAATTATAGTTATCTCAACCAAAACCTCAGTCCCATCACCCGCCAGTCTGCCAAATCAAAACAAAATCTGGAATTCCTATAAATTATCACTTGCAACAGCGCTGAATATATGCTATAATACAATACAAAGGCGCAAAGCCATAGAAAAAGAACAAGCAGAACAAAAGCGAGGAAATATACATATGATAAAGCTCATCGCAAGCGACATGGACGGCACCCTGCTCAACGACAGGAAAGAACTCCCCGGGGATTTCTTCGAGGTATTCGACGAGCTGGAGCGCCGCGGAATTAAATTCACAGTGGCAAGCGGACGCTCCTTCGACGCGGTTGCACACCTGTTCCCCGAGGAATACCGCACCCGCCTGGACTTCATCTGCGACAACGGCGCAAACGTTATCCACGAGGGAAAGCAGGTAAGCGTGACCCCGCTCGACCGCCCGACATTCGAGCAGCTCATCAGGGCATGCGAGGACATCGGCGGGCTGCGTATACTGGTTTGCGCCGGCAGGGGGACTTATCACCTCACCGCTGACGCGGAATTCAGCGCGGAGATCGCAAAATACTACAAGAACCACATACCATGCGACGACCTGCTTTCCGTCGACGACGTTATCTACAAGCTCGCCGTCTGCGACATGAAGGGAACCCAGCAGCACGCCAAGCCCGCTATTGACGCAATATTCGGCGACCGGCTCAACGTGCAGGTTTCCGGTCCCATCTGGATGGACGTCATGGGTGCCGGGGTCAGCAAGGGAAGCGCTCTCAGGGCGCTCGGCAAGCACCTCGGGATCTCCGCTGATGACACTATGGCATTCGGAGATTTCTACAACGACGCGGACATGCTCCAGTATGCCGGCTGGAGCTTCGCAATGGAGAACGGCAACCCGGACATCAAACGCATGACCCGCTTCCTTGCACGCAGCAACAACGAAAACGGAGTACTCCGTGCGATACGGCAGTACGCTTTACAGGAGGATTCGATCAAGTAATGAATATCCAGATATTTGGAAAATCCAAGTGCTTCGACACAAAAAAGGCGGAACGCTACTTTAAGGAACGAGGAATAAAATTCCAGTCTGTAGATATACTTTCTAAGGGACTGAGCAAGGGCGAACTCGACAGCGTTGTAAAAGCTCTGGGCGGGAAGATAGACTCAGTTATAGACGAAAATTCGAAGGACTACGCCGAGATAAAGTACCTGCTTGATTCGGCGAAGCCCGAAAAGCTCGAGGAGAACCCCAAGCTTTACAAGACCCCGATAGTCCGCAACGGCAGGCAGGCGACGGTCGGTTATTGCCCCGATGTGTGGAAGAACTGGGAGTAATTTATGCAAATAATTCTGATAGTAATTCTGATAATCTGTTCGGCGTACTTCTCCGCAACGGAGACCGCCCTGAGCAGCGCAAACAAGATACGCCTCAAACACATGGCAGATACCGGAAACCGCGCCGCAGAGCGCACCCTGAACATTCTGGAAAAGTACGACAAGGCGCTGACCACCATACTCATCGGCAACAACATAGTGAATATCGCGTGCTCGTCAATTGCGACGATACTTGCGATATCACTGGTCGGCGAGAAATACGGTTCGCTGGTGTCCACTATCGCGACAACGGTCATAGTGCTTATCTTCGGCGAGGTAATGCCCAAGAGCATCGCGAAGGATTACCCCGAGACAATCGCAATGCTTGCTTCCGGCGTTATTTCGTTCCTGATGGTTATTTTTACTCCGTTCTCGGCGCTGTTCATTCTGCTGAAAAAGGGAGTTTCCAAACTTATGCACAGCTCCGATAAGGTCAGCATGACCGAGGAGGAGCTAAAGGTCATGATCGACGAGATCGAGGACGAAGGAGTGCTTGAGCAGCAGGAAAGCAACCTGGTACGCAGCGCGCTGGAATTCGACGAGATAACCGTCGACGAGATAATCACGCCGCGCGTCCGCATAACCGCCGTGGAAATAGGCGACGACGCCGCTTCGGTGCGGCAGAAGTTCCTTCAGGAGGAATACTCCCGCATGCCGGTGTACGAGCGCACGCTTGACAACATCGTAGGCATAATCACTGAAAAGGAATTTTTCAAGCAGTACGAAAAAAGCACTGATTTCACGATACGCAGCATTATGCAGGAAACGCTGTATCTCCCGCAGATGCAGAAGCTTTCCGAGGTGTTCCGCACCATGCAGAAGCAGAAGTGCCATATGAGCGTGGTGCTCGACCAGCACGGAGGCACCCTCGGCATCGTCACGATGGAGGACATCCTTGAGGAGCTCGTAGGCGAGATATGGGACGAGAGCGACGAGGTGAAATCCCCCGTTACCATGGTCGGCAGCAATGTTTTCGAGGTCTACGGCGATGTTTCGCTGAATTCGCTCAGGCGCTTCCTGACCGCCCGGGACATTCCGGCGGAGATAGAAAGCGAGGCTCACACTGTGGCAGGCTGGGTGCTGGGGCTGTTCGGGAGCATTCCTAAAAACGGCGACATCACCCAGACCGACGACTTCATAGTAACAGTACTCGACGCGGCTGCGCTTCGCGTGAATAAGGTACGCATCGAGATAAAAGACAGGAAAGACGAGGATTGACGCATGCTAGAATTCAGATATGACACACAGCTCCTTATTGAAGGCGAGGGCCTTGACGAGGACGCGATAAACGAGTATATCCGCGCAAACTTCAAGGGAGATTCCCTGCTTGCAGTGGGCGACGACGAGCTTATCAAGCTCCACTACCACACGAATGAGCCGTGGAAGGTGCTTGAATACTGCGCCACCCTCGGTGAGATATACGACATCGTAGTCGAGGACATGGACAGGCAGTCCAGAGGGCTTAAAGGCTGATGAAAACAGTAATTATCGACAACAGCCTCTGCACGCTGCCAATCGCCGAGGGAACCTCCCCCGAGCTGATATGCCGGTATATCCACGCGCTCGCAGAGACCGGCGTGAAGTACGTTGAGCTGGATTTCCGCACGGTGATGAAAATGCAGGAGCTTCCCGACTGCGTAGAGTACATATTCCGGCTGGGAGATCCGATGTTCGCGCAGCTAACGCAGGCGTTCGATTTCAGGTATGTCGTGGTCACAATGCACGACATCAAGGACGAGATAGATGTCGGGAACACTCCGGTGATACTGGAGATACCCAGGTTTGAAGGATTTAACCGCAAGCTCCAGGCGCTGGCGCAGAAATTCGTCTCCGGACCTATCTCGATGATAAGGGTGCGCAGCAGCTTCGACTTTATGACCATCGAACAGGCGAAGGAGCTTGTATGGCGCTCAAAAAGCGCGTTTACCGTTCCGATAGACGTCTGCCCCATGGACGCAAAGAGGACGGCGCTGGATACTGCGCTTAAGGTCTCCAACGCGGGCGTTGACAGTATGACGCTGTGCATGGGCAAGTCAAAGAGCTACGCTTCGCTGGAGGATTTCCTGTTCACCATGACGATGGTGTTCAACAGCATGCCCAAGGAGTACAGCATTCCGGCGCTGTGCAAGGCGGAGGCGTACCACCGCATAATTTTCGGTCTGAAATCCGCAGACCGTATCACCGAGATAATGGAGCATGTGGATTACGACATCTCGCACCTCACAAATACGGACACCGGCGACCGGGTAAAAATGCACGTCAGCCTGAAGGATCGTATGATGCTGCGCAGAAGCTACGTTTCGGCGCTCCAGCGCTTCGCCGAGGAAGAGGATATCCCGGAGGACATCGCGCAGGAGATATTCGACGCGATAGACCATTTTGACATGTCGCTGTACGATCAGATTTTCGTCCAGGACGAGAAAAACAAGATACTTAATTAAAGGTCACCTCTAAAAACCTTGTTTGAGTGAAAATGTGTATAGCACACCGCCTGCTTCTTCAAACCTCCTCGTAAGGCATACAGCCTTACTTCGTCGGCTTTCATCGCATTCGGCGCACTCTACCCATTTTCCCTTTTCAAACCGGTTTTTAGAGGTTCCCTAAAATTCAAAGGGACTGATTTCAGTCCCTTTTGGATTATCCGGAAAGCTGGAGCATGGTCTTAACACAATAAAAACGGGCAGGCGCCGAGCCTGCCCATAATTCCGCATTCCGAATTAAAATCAGTATCCCCAGTCCGCCTGGGTAAGGAAATTGCTGTAGTGCGTCACCGTGGAGGCGGTAGCCGCATGGAACGCGTTATTTGCGAACAGCACGTCGGTTATTCCGTTCTCCTTGAGGTAATCCACCGCATTATGCGTGAAGTACCGCATGTCTATAACCACGATCTCGTCAAACGAGCCCATGAGGTACGGCGGGAGCGCGTTTCCGTAGCTGTCCTTGAATATGGCAAGCTTCCTGCCGGTGCCGGCGTTGGTGCTGACCTTCACGATCTTCGCGTCGCCGCCCATGAACGTACAATACGCCATGCCGCTGCCGTCGCTGAACTTGATGAAGAAATCCGCATTGTACGGAGCGTTCGCGCCGACGATCTTTCCGTCCTGGAGAATGTAATCGTAGTAGGTCGTGGAGTATTCCACCGTTTTCGGAACGTAGTAGACGAAATCCTCCGGATTATTTTTCAGTACCACATCCTCGGTATAGCCGTACATCGTGCCGACGTAATCGTGCACCACGCGCTGCTCATATTCCGAAATATCCTTGAACGGAACCCCCGCAGCCTCGGCAAACGCCTGCGCCGCGTAGTAGGCTCCGAGCGGCGCCCAGTGATGGTCGGTGCGCAGATAGATGTCCTCGCGGACGTGCTTTTTCAGTGCGGAATACGCGTCTACTCCGGTGGTATTTTTCAGCATGCTGTAAACGTAATCAATGTTATCCTTCTGGCTGCCACAGTACGCCTTGACCGACTCCGGGCTGTAGAACTCGCATGAGGTCGGAATTATCATCGTGTAGACGTTCACGTCGCTGCCGAGGGCTTCCTTGAACTTGTTCACCACCCCGGCGTACTGCTCCCCTACGGAGTAGCTGCCGCCGTAAAGCATGAGCGCCCGGGTGCCGACTACCGCGATACCGTTGTTGGTGATGGTAACTGCATCGTCCTCGTTGATGACCGGCTCTTCGGTGACTTCCACGGTTTCAGCCGGGGATGCAGTCTGCGGCTTTGAGTTCTCCGTATCCTGCGGAGCGCTGCTCTCCCCCGATGATACTCCGGAAGCCGGCTGATCGTCGGGCGCTGAGGGCTGCTCCGGTACCGTTGTTGACGGCTTGCTGGTTTCGGACTGCACCGTGCCCACATTGTGGAGCCGTATGCCGTCCTGACGGAACCCGCGTAGCTCACGGAGCTGGGTCGACAGGTTAGTCACCTCGTCGCGGGCGGGAACCGTATCGCTGAACCACTCGGATATTCCCTCGGTGAATTCCCCGCTGAACCAGCTTTCCGCGGAAAGCTCCGGGAATTTTTTCAGCTCGCGCTTCTCTGTTATGCTCTCGGTGCTGCGCGGGAACACCAGCATTGCGATACCGATGATCTCAAAGGCGGTCAGTATCGTCATGAGGTAAACTATATCGGAAACCCTGCGGCGCTTCGGCGTGCGGGGTTCTTTGTATTTCTTTTCGGGTCTTGGTCTCATTTTTCCTCCTTACTCAGAATCTGAGGTACAGGAACGGATTAGTGGTGCTTCCGATGAGCAGCAGCGTGCAGGATACCAGCAGAGCCGAAGCGCACAGCGTTTTGGCTCCGGTCAGCAGGACTTCCGCTCCGGCGCTTCCGTCGTACGCCGCCTTTTCGTAGATACTGCGTATACCCTTTCCGATGGGCAGACAGCAGACGATCCCCGCGATGATGAGCCACAGGTTTCCGGTAAGCTCATTCTGAGCCACAAGGTTCCAGCCGGACGCCCCGCCGCCGAACAGAATACCGATGAACCCGCCCATTCTGGAGATATCCGTGAAGTAGAATATCACCCAACCGAACACGATAATGAACAGGCTGTATATATGCAGGATAAATCCCGGTATCCTGTCCTGAATTTTCACGATGGTGTATTTTTCAAGCATTATTATCGCGCCGAAGTACAGACCCCACAGCACGAAATTCCAGCTCGCGCCGTGCCAGAGTCCGGTAAGGAACCACACGACCAGTATATTCAGCGGCTGGTGGCGGCGGTTTCCGCCCATCGGAATGTAGACGTAATCCCGGAAGAAGCTGCCCAGCGAGATGTGCCATCTCCGCCAGAATTCCGTAATGGTGCGGGTCACGTATGGGTAATTGAAGTTCTCGTCAAAGTGGAATCCCATGCAGCGCCCCATGCCGATAGCCATGTCGGAATAGCCGGAAAAATCGAAGTAGATCTGCATGGTGTACGCCAGAATGCCTATCCAGGCTCCGCCGGTGGAAAGCGAAGCGAAGTCTCCGTCGAGGAACGCAGCCGAAAGCTCCCCGAGCTGATTTGCGAGAATTACCTTTTTTCCAAGTCCGACAAGAAACCTGAATGAGCCTTCGGCGAGGTCGTGCATTGAGATGCTGCGGCGGTTTATTTCCGCGGAAATAGTGGAGTACCTGACGATAGGCCCGGCTATAAGCTGCGGGAACATTGAGATATAAAGCAGCAGCGAGAAGAAGTCTTTCTGCGCCCGGACCTGACCTCGGTAAACATCTATAATGTATGAGATCGACTGGAATGTAAAAAAGCTGATACCGATAGGAAGCGCGATACCGGGCTTTGGCACCGGGACGCCTACGGCATTTAGCGTTTCCGCCAGGAAGTCCGCATATTTGAACACCGCGATGATACCTATATTAAGGATAAGTCCGACGATCAGCGCGGCTTTTGATTTGTGCCTTCCGCCGTCGATGAACACGCCGACCACGTAGTTCATGAACACGCTGACGATCATCAGCGCGACGTATATCGGCTCTCCCCAGGCGTAGAAAATCAGCGAGAAAATGATTAGCACCGCATTAGAATACGGGCATTCGCAGCGTATCCGGGGCTGACCGTACTCCCGAAGCCTCCTCATTCTGGAGTGATCGCCGCACCGCCCCAGCGCGTAGCATATCGCCGCCGCTGGCAGGAATACATATATGAAAAACAAGTCTGAAAAGACCATGAAGCCCTCCGTTTATCTGTCTGTAAGGCACGGGCTGAATCCCCGCGCATTCCCCATTTATATCCATTATAATTATAACACTGCTAAAATAGTATGTCAATAGGCGGCGAAAAATAAAACACGAAGTCGTTCAGGTTTACAAACCAGGGAAAATATGATATAATTATTTTGATATTTAAAATTTACGGAGGACAACATGGATCCAAGAAAACATTTCAGCGCACTCAACATAATACACAAGATAATCAGGGAGCGCGTCCAGCCCGGCGACTTATGCATAGACGCCACCGCAGGCAGGGGCAACGACGCTCTTTTCCTTGCCGAGCTTGTCGGCGAGACCGGGCATGTCACCGCGTTTGACATACAGCAGGACGCGGTAGACAGCACGAAAAAGCTACTTGAGGAGCACGGCATGACCTCCCGCACGGACGTGCTCCTAAAGAGCCACAGCGAGATGGACGAGATATGCGAGGAAGGCACTGTATCCTGCATTACGTTCAATTTCGGGTGGCTTCCCAAGGGCGACCACAACATATTTACGAACAAATCCACCAGCATTCCGGCGATCGAAAAGGGGCTGAAGCTCCTGAAAAGCGGCGGCATGATGACTCTCATAATCTACTACGGCAGGGAGACCGGATTTGAAGAGCGCGACGCGCTGCTTGAGTACCTCCCTACCATCGACAGCAGCCGTTTCACCGTTATTGAGATGCCCTTCGTGAACCGTCCCAACTGCCCGCCGATTCCTATAATCATACTAAAGGATATGTAATACGCCAAATATTGACATATCACCTGATATGTGCTATAATAAAACGCAGGCGTTTTATTATAAATCAAAATGCCTTGCGCATACGTTCACCTTCGGCGAACTCCGCGCATATCGGCAAATTATGCCACAGCCTGGCGGCTATGGCATAATGAAAACGCAGGCGTTTTATTATAAATTTAAATGCCTTGCGCATACGTCCACCTTCGGCGAACTCCGCGCATATCGGCAAATTATGCCACAGCCTGGCGGCTATGGCATAATGAAAACGCAGGCGTTTTATTATAAATTTAAATGCCTTGCGCATACGATCGCCTTCGGCGAACTCTATTCATATTGTCAAATTATAACATATCATTACGGATATGCTATAATAAATACAACAAGTGATTTGGCCTGGTACATTGGAAAAGGAGATATTATGTTTTGTATGAACTGCGGTGCTCAGCTTTCTGACACCGCCAAATTCTGCGGAAGCTGCGGCACAAAGGTCGAGCTTCCCGACTTAGGCGTCCCGGCCGCCGCAGCTGCGTCAGTTCCGGCGAACAACTCAGCTCCTGCTGAGACAGCTCAGCCTGCACAGTCAGCACAGCCCTCTCAGGCGGCACAGACTATTAATCTCTCGAAGCAGGCTTCACCGGCGCAGACCTCAGGAATTCCGGCAATGAGTGCCGTTTCCGCGCAGACTGCTCCGACTGTGCCTACTGCCCCGCCCTCTCCTGCGGTTTCCTCGTTTATCCCGAACGAGGTCAGCTCAAGCTCCGGCAGCTTTGGAAGCGACTTTGCCCAGCGTTCCGACCGTCAATCCGCAGTATCCGTGCAGAATTCTCAGGCTCAGCCTACCCAACCTGCCACCCCTGACCAGCCCGGTCAGCCGGTGGCGTACGCGCAGCCCATGCAGCAGTTCAACGCGGCTCAGAGCGCGCAGGATATTCAGCCGATGAGATATTCCGCAGAGGTTCCTCCGGCGTCTCCTGCAGTTCAGCCCGTCAGAAAAAAGAACCGGCTGATACCAGGTCTGTGTATCGCTGCGGGTGCTGTCGTTGTGCTCGGCGGTGCGGGAGCGGCGTTCTGCCACTTCAACAAGCCGCTGGTTTCAAAGCTCATCATGGGCGACGCAGGCTACGCGCACTCCGTGACGATGAACGCCCTTTCCGGAATCAGCGAGAACAGCGAAGTTATCAGCAACGCGGTTCAGCAGTCGGTCAGCGCGGGACTCTTGGCGGCTCAGTCCGGCGCAGAGCTGAGCGGAAGCGACATCACAGACGGCACGCTCGACGACAGCTTCGGTGTTTTCGACGAGGAGATGATCGGAAAGGCTCTGGAAATAGCGGCATGGCAGATAAACCACGCCACCGGCACCCGCGGAGTGACATCGGAGCTTGGCATCAGGGCTGAGTTCGAGCAGGCATTTATAGACGCTCTGATGGCGCAGGAGAACTACTCCGAACAGGAATACGACCAGATCGTAAATATCCTGAACAACATCGACCTCACCCTGTCGTTCTCTGAAAAGGACAGCGGCGGCGCGCTGGAATACGCAGTCGACGTCCGGACGCCGAACGGCTCTCTCGGAAACGCGCAGCTCCGCTACGAGGAGGACGGCACGGCTTCGCTCATATTCCCGGGAATGTCCTCCACTGGATTTTCCACGAAGCTGGCTCCTCACAGCATGAATGAAAACTCGGCCGCGGCTTCCTTTGATTTCGGAAAGTTCTACGGGAACGTAAGCAGCGGTCTGAAGGAAGCATTCAAGAACTTCGAGATAAAATGCGAGAACGGCACCACCGAACTCGGCACGCTGACCTTCTCCGGAATGACCGTGCAGATCGACCTTGACAAGGCAGACCTGTGCAGCATTGCCATGGTAGTGATAGATGCGGCGCGGGGCGACGACAGCCTTATCGCATATCTGAGTTCCCTTGACGATTCTATGACGGAGCTGGAGATCGCCGACGCATTCAACGACCTTGCGAAGCAGGTCGGGGAGTTCCGCACAGACAGCAGCCAGGCGTCCGCGCAGATTAAGTATTACATCAACAGCGACAACACGCTTGCAGGCGCGGATTTCACTGTTTACGGCTCCGGAGATAACACCGCTCAGTTCCGCTTCCTGACAGCCGGAAACGAGACTCAGATGAACGCTTCCGAGAACGGCGACATGCTGTTCCAGGCTCGTGTGCTCAGCGAAAGCGCGACATCCGGCAGTGTGACCGCCACCGTCACCAACACTACATACGACGGTCAGAAGGAGGACATCAGCTTCCAGGTTGACTACCGCGACCTCGGCACTGCAAACGTGTTCGGGCTTCCTGTGACCACCGGAACGTTCACGATGAACATTTCCGCTGAGGACACACGGAAGTTCCTTGAGGATGAGATGGATATGCCGTCTGAGATGGCTGGCAGCGCGGGAAGCTCCGAGCTTTCACTGACCATCGCGCCTAAAGGAAAGGGCGTTGGCTGCACCGTCGAAATGAACGCCCAGAACATCGGCGGGCTGACTTACTACATCAGCGTTGACGAGGCTTCCGGGGAGATCGCTCCCAAGCCCGGCAGCGAGTACAAGCTGCTGGATATCGAAAACGCTTCCAGCGATGAGATCAGTACGCTGGGCGAGGATATCACAAAGTATTACTCCGAGCTTTCCCTGAAGGATCCGCTTGTCAATGCGGTTTATTCTCTGGCCGACGCTTCCGGGAGCTCAAATGGCGATTACGATGATTCATTCAGCTGGGATGACGATGATTCATTCGACTGGGATGACGAACAGGACTACAACGGCGGCAGCTCTGACTGGGACGACAGCGACTGGAACTTTGAGCAGGAAACTCCCGGCGAGGTAACGGAAGCCGACATAATCTCCGCAAACACCACCGCACAGCGCATGAGACAGAACTGCATGTCGTTCCTTACGTTGATGGATGCCATGCAGGCGTCTCCGGACTGCGGTTCTGCCGAAGTGATACTTTTTGTTTCCGACGGCGAGTGGGCGTCTTACGTGTCCTCTTACAGCGACAGTGATTTCTCAAGATTCCAGGACGAATCCGGCTGGACCGACGGCAAGGAGCACTGGGGCATGGAATGGTACGACGATGACGACCAGTTAATGTTCGCCCCCGATGAGAACAACCTGACCGCCTACGCGGCAAAGGTAATGCCTGACGTAAAGGAAGGTATTTTCATCTTGTACATTCAGGACGGCAACGTACTGGGTTCAGTATTCGTGAATGATTACAGCGCATTCAGCGTGCCCATGTCAAGGCACTTCCAAAGCGGAAGCTGGAATTTCGACGGCTCTGACAGAGCAGGAGTGGCAAACGGATACGTTGTCGGAACTTCGCCGACGCTCGCGCTTGACTCTGACGCGGACTGATTATTTTAATAGAGATAACTCCCCGGGGCTGTTCAGTTCCGGGGAGTTTTATCGGAGCGTTAAAGGAATGCAGACAGCATTCGCAGGTGTTGAACCACGAACGCAGAGCCGTGCGGCCATTGGGATCACGCCGGTGCCATGTCTTTGCGCGGTATGTATCTCCCTTATCCCAGATACAGAACGATACGAAAACCAGCGGCGTGCGCTTCCTGATTTCCGTGAGAAGCTCCGCTATCTGTTCCATGTCGTTGTGCCAGAAATAGAGCACGCCGTTCGGCTTGAGCTTCTTTGAGCACAGCGTGAGCCATTCAACACACCAGTTGATGTAACCGTCTATCTTGTCCCACGCATTCACAACATCTTTTCCTTTCACGTTTGTTGCAACGCCTATATTGTAAGGCGGGTCAGTTGCCGTATCTAAAATGATACAGTGCAACGGAGCGTTTTGTTACTCCTTAACGATGCACCCGCACAGTGTGCATTTTTGCACACTCCTCATAACGAGGCCGTATGCATCGTTATGACGTATATGGGTATAAATAAACTCCTTACCGCCATGCAGGTAGTAAGGAGCAACTTTGTATTCAGTTTTTCAGATACATCATTCTATTATTACGGAACAGCGATATTTATAGTACATCTCTTACATAGAGAACACTTTCATAAAATCCTGCTCGGCATTAGCCATCCTCGTGACAAAAACGGCGTAATCTGGTGCGTCCACAGGGATTTTTAGGCCGTGCTTGATAATACTGATACTGTCTCGTGGGCTGACGTTAGACTCATAGGTAGAACCCCGATCGACGATATAGTCCACCTAGCCGAAATTCTTGCGGAGGGCGAGGAAAACAGCACTCCTGAAAAGGAAGAAACACCCCCTCAGACCGCATTACTCCATTGTTCCGCCGAAAGGACGAAGCAAGAAACGCCAAAACGGCGAAGCAAGGAACGCCCAAACGGCGGAACAAGAAACGCCGAAACGGCAGAACATGATACGCCCAAACGGCGGACCATGTTACGCCCAAACGGCGGACCAATCTAAAGATAATAATCTTAAAGAAAATAATCCTGATATAATCAATCCTATCAATCAATCTGGTGGGACTGACGAGATGGAATATATCACCAGGATAAAAGAGGAGCGCTCCGCTTATGCCCAGATAGCCCGGGACAACACGGATTACGAATTTCTCATCGAGCAGAATCCCGGCAAGGCGGATACCATCAATGATCTTATCAGCATTATGGTGGATGCAATTTGCTCCACAAGACCTACGATACGGGTAAACGGCGAGGATGTTCTGCATGACGTAGTGAAAAGTACGTTCCTGAAGCTGAACGGAAGCCACATCGAGTACGTTCTGGAAGCAATGGATAACAACACCAGCGACGTCCGGAATATCCGAAGCTACCTGATAACGGCGCTGTACAATTCCCGGCTGACGCTCAACAGCTACTGGCAGTTCCGGGTAAATCACGACATGAAAGAATACTGGCAGGAGGGGTAATTATGGCAAAGATTATAGCAATAGCAAACCAGAAAGGCGGCGTTGGCAAGACAACGACCGTGGTAAACATCGCCGCAGGACTTGCGGAACTTGGCAAGAAAGTCCTCTGTATCGACCTCGACCCGCAGGGAAATCTAAGCGACTACCTTGGCTACGACTTCACGGGCAAGCGCACCATAGTTGACGTGCTGAAAGAAACTGCGAAGCTCTCAGAGTGCATTCTGACTGCAAAAAGCGAGCTTATCGACTATGTCCCGGCGGATATTTCCCGGACACGCGGAATAAAGCGAAGCGTAACAAAATCAGACCCGTGAGTTCGCTCGTTTGAACGGGTCGATTTTGTTTTATTCAGCGTGTCCTTAGCTACCGCGGATATGTTTCTGGCACAGACGATGTGCCGCGAGCAAATTCTTGACAAGGCGATTTCCGGCGACAGCATATCGGAAGATTACGTTTATTTCCTCATCGACTGCCTGCCCTCGCTCGGAATACTGGTCATGAACGCTCTTGCGGCGGCTGACGAGGTGATAATTCCTGTTCAGGTGCAGAAATTCGCGTTCAACGGCATAGTTCAGTTTGAGGACATTTTCAATCTCATCAAGGAAAAAATCAACCATGACCTGAAAATTTGTGGAATACTTGAAACCATGACCGACAACACCCAGATGGCTCAGGCGGTAGATATCGCCCTAAAAGAGCGTTACGGCGGTCTGGTTTACAAAACTACGATAAGCAAGCGCATTGAGGCTACAAACAGCACCGCAGAACAGCGTTCGCTGATATCCAAGAAAAACAGCGTAATAGGCGGTCAGTACCGCAAGCTTGTAAGCGAAATTCTCGAAAAGGAGGGAGTTTAATGGGGTTCAATCTCGGAGCTTCCAACAATACCGGAAAGCTGAATATGAACGACTTCCTTAGTGGTGAACCGGCTGTCCAGAATGACGAAAAAGAAATCCCGATAAATTTGCTTGTTCCGTGGGAAAATCAGCCGTTCAAGATGTACAGCGACTTCAAAATGAACGAGCTGGTGGAATCCATCAGAGAAAACGGACTTCTGTCCCGGATAATCGTGTCCCCCGCCACAGGAGGAAAGTACCGTATAATCGCCGGACACAACCGCGTTGAAGCCTGCCGCAGAGCTGGATTTACGGCGGTTCCCAGCATTGTCAAGGACGTTGACGAAAACCGCGCGAAGCTCATCATGGCGGACACAAACCTTTGCCAGCGCACAGAGCTTCTGCCGTCCGAGCGCGCGTTTGCATACAAGGCACAGCAGGAGGCGCTGACAGCCCTCGGAAGCCGCCGTGCAACCAAGGACATAGCAGAAATACGGCGAAGCTAAGCGCACTATACAGCGCTACATAGCCTGCACACGGCTGGTTCCGGAGCTTATGGAAATGCTCGACAGCGGCAGACTTACGCTTGCGACAGCCTGTCAGTTTTCGGCGCTCCCGAACATCAGTCAGGAGGAGATCGCGGCGTATCTCAGCCGTGATTCTGAAAGAAAATTCACAGTTGAACAGGCAAACACGCTTGCGGACTTGAAGTTCTTTTCGGAGTCCGACATAGCGGAGATTTGCGGCGAAAAAGTGACTTCTCCGGAAGCTACGGAAGAACGCTCTGAACCGGCTGAAAACAGCGCTCCCGCGGAGCTAAAACATACCGCGAAAAAGCCGTCCAAGCAGATAACTCTCCAGCGCAAGGAAGTTACTCAGCTCATCGGCGACGAGCTTTCCAACGAGGAGATTTCGGAGTATTTCTATTTCTGTCTCCAGCGCCGGGATATCCTCGAGGAATGGCACAAAATGTACACGGAGGGCAAAACAGATGGCTCAAATGCTTGATTTTTCGCGGGAAATATGCTATAATTCAAGAAAGGGACGGTGATTCCTGTGGACGAGATAAAAAACAGCGACATCAGCGCCGAAAACCGGGCTGAGATACTTAACATCATCGAAAATTTCCGGCTCATGGACGACACGTTCATGAGCAAGGTTTTCGAGGACAAGGCTTGCGCGGAGCTTCTGCTCAGAGTGATTCTGAACCGGGACGATCTGACGGTTGTCCGTGTGGTTTCGCAGTTCGAACTGAAAAATTTGCAGGGACGTTCAGCAAGACTGGATATCTACGCATTTGACGAGCATGGCAAGCAGTATGACATTGAGGTACAGCGCAGTGACGACGGTGCGGCTCCCAGACGTGCGAGATACAACAGCAGTCTGCTGGACGCAAATCTGCTCAATCCCGGCGACAAGTTCGACGAACTGCCGGAGAGCTACATCATTTTCATTACCGAGCATGACGTGCTTAAAGGCGGCAAGCCGCTTTACACGGTGAACCGCACGATTTCCGAGCTTGACCACGCAATATTCACGGACGGTTCGCACATAATATATGTGAACGGCGAGATTCGCAACGGCACTGCTC
>OGDF01004700.1_pt1 | contig 15214 bp, 10 predicted proteins | sample 1570141 | NCBI WGS metagenome assembly OGDF01 (sample SAMEA4370581, study PRJEB24528) | human gut metagenome | reverse complement strand
TAAATTATGGAGTTTGAGCGAGCAGGTGACGCCCGCGGTTGGCGTGGAACGGTTTAATCAGGCGATGATGGATTTGGGTGCGATGATTTGTACGCGCTCGAAACCGAAATGTTCGCTCTGTCCGCTACAAAACGGATGTATTGCCGCCGCCAACAATAGCTGGTCGCTTTATCCGGGCAAAAAACCGAAACAGACGCTGCCGGAGCGCACCGGCTACTTTCTCCTGTTACAGCACGAAGATGAAGTATTGCTGGCGCAGCGTCCGCCGAGCGGATTGTGGGGCGGTTTATACTGTTTCCCGCAGTTTGCCGACGAAGAAAGTTTGCGGCAGTGGCTGGCGCAACGGCAGATTGCTGCCGATAACCTGACGCAGCTGACCGCGTTTCGGCATACCTTCAGCCATTTCCACTTAGATATTGTGCCTATGTGGCTTCCCGTGTCGTCATTCACCGGCTGCATGGATGAAGGCAATGCGCTCTGGTATAACTTAGCGCAACCGCCGTCAGTTGGCCTGGCGGCTCCCGTGGAGCGTTTGTTACAGCAGTTACGCACTGGCGCGCCGGTTTAGCGCGTGAGTCGATAAAGAGGATGATTTATGAGCAGAACGATTTTTTGTACTTTCCTGCAACGTGAAGCAGAAGGTCAGGATTTTCAGCTGTACCCCGGCGAGCTGGGAAAACGCATCTATAACGAGATCTCCAAAGAAGCCTGGGCGCAGTGGCAGCACAAACAAACCATGCTGATTAATGAAAAGAAACTCAACATGATGAATGCCGAGCACCGCAAGCTGCTGGAGCAGGAGATGGTCAACTTCCTGTTCGAGGGTAAAGAGGTGCATATCGAGGGCTATACGCCGGAAGATAAAAAATAAAAACAGTGCCGGAGCACGCCTCCGGCAACTTGCATAAAAACAAACACAACACGCACCCGGAATGATGAAAAAATATCTCGCGCTGGCTTTGATTGCGCCGTTGCTCATCTCCTGTTCGACGACCAAAAAAGGCGATACCTATAACGAAGCCTGGGTCAAAGATACCAACGGTTTTGATATTCTGATGGGGCAATTTGCCCACAATATTGAGAACATCTGGGGATTCAAAGAGGTGGTGATCGCCGGTCCTAAGGACTACGTGAAATACACCGATCAATATCAGACCCGCAGCCACATCAACTTCGATGACGGTACGATTACTATCGAAACTATCGCCGGGACAGAACCTGCCGCGCATTTGCGCCGGGCAATTATCAAAACGTTGCTGATGGGTGACGATCCGAGTTCGGTCGATCTCTATTCCGACGTTGATGATATTACGATTTCGAAAGAACCTTTCCTTTACGGTCAGGTGGTGGACAACACCGGGCAGCCGATTCGCTGGGAAGGTCGCGCGAGCAACTTCGCGGATTATCTGCTGAAAAACCGTCTGAAGAGCCGCAGCAACGGGCTGCGTATCATCTACAGCGTTACCATTAACATGGTGCCGAACCACCTTGATAAACGTGCGCACAAATATCTCGGCATGGTCCGCCAGGCGTCACGGAAATATGGCGTTGATGAGTCGCTGATTCTGGCGATTATGCAGACCGAATCTTCCTTTAACCCATATGCGGTCAGCCGTTCCGATGCGCTGGGATTAATGCAGGTGGTACAACATACTGCCGGGAAAGATGTGTTCCGCTCGCAGGGGAAATCCGGCACGCCGAGCCGCAGTTTCTTGTTTGATCCTGCCAGCAATATTGATACCGGCACCGCGTATCTGGCGATGCTGAACAATGTTTATCTCGGCGGAATTGATAACCCAACATCGCGGCGTTATGCCGTCATCACCGCCTATAACGGCGGCGCAGGCAGCGTGCTGCGAGTCTTTTCGAATGATAAGATTCAGGCTGCCAATATTATTAACACCATGACGCCGGGCGATGTTTATCAGACGCTGACGACCCGCCATCCCTCTGCGGAATCTCGCCGTTATCTTTATAAAGTGAATACCGCGCAAAAATCCTACCGCCGCCGATAATTCCATTAACCGCCCCTGACGATGCTCAGGGGCAAAAATGTTATCCACATCACAATTTCGTTTTGCAAATTGGGAATGTTTGCAATTATTTGCCACAGGTAACAAAAAACCAGTCCGCGAAGTTGATAGAATCCCATCATCTCGCACGGTCAAATGTGCTTTTTCAAACACTCATCCGCATCACGATGTGAGGAAATTAACATGAATCTTAAGCTGCAGCTGAAAATCCTCTCTTTTCTGCAGTTCTGTCTGTGGGGAAGTTGGCTGACGACCCTCGGCTCCTATATGTTTGTTACCCTGAAGTTTGACGGTGCTTCTATTGGCGCAGTTTATAGCTCACTGGGTATCGCCGCGGTATTTATGCCTGCGCTGCTGGGGATTGTGGCCGACAAATGGTTAAGTGCGAAATGGGTATATGCCATTTGCCACACCATTGGCGCTATCACGCTGTTCATGGCGGCACAGGTCACGACACCGGAGGCGATGTTCCTTGTGATATTGATTAACTCGTTTGCTTATATGCCAACGCTTGGGTTAATCAACACCATCTCTTACTATCGCCTGCAAAATGCCGGGATGGATATCGTTACTGACTTCCCGCCAATCCGTATCTGGGGCACCATCGGCTTTATCATGGCAATGTGGGTGGTGAGCCTGTCTGGCTTCGAATTAAGCCACATGCAGCTGTATATTGGCGCAGCACTTTCCGCCATTCTGGTTCTGTTTACCCTGACTCTGCCGCATATTCCGGTTGCTAAACAGCAAGCGAATCAGAGCTGGACAACCCTGCTGGGCCTCGATGCATTCGCGCTGTTTAAAAACAAGCGTATGGCAATCTTCTTTATCTTCTCAATGCTGCTGGGCGCGGAACTGCAGATTACCAACATGTTCGGTAATACCTTCCTGCACAGCTTCGACAAAGATCCGATGTTTGCCAGCAGCTTTATTGTGCAGCATGCGTCAATCATCATGTCGATTTCGCAGATCTCTGAAACCCTGTTCATTCTGACCATCCCGTTCTTCTTAAGCCGCTACGGTATTAAGAACGTAATGATGATCAGTATTGTGGCGTGGATCCTGCGTTTTGCGCTGTTTGCTTACGGCGACCCGACTCCGTTCGGTACTGTACTGCTGGTACTGTCGATGATCGTTTACGGTTGCGCATTCGACTTCTTCAACATCTCTGGTTCGGTGTTTGTCGAAAAAGAAGTTAGCCCGGCAATTCGCGCCAGTGCACAAGGGATGTTCCTGATGATGACTAACGGCTTCGGCTGTATCCTCGGCGGCATCGTGAGCGGTAAAGTTGTTGAGATGTACACCCAAAACGGCATTACCGACTGGCAGACCGTATGGTTGATTTTCGCTGGTTACTCCGTGGTTCTGGCCTTCGCGTTCATGGCGATGTTCAAATATAAACACGTTCGTGTCCCGACAGGCACACAGACGGTTAGCCACTAATTACGCAAAGAAAAACGGGTCGCCAGAAGGTGACCCGTTTTTTTTATTCTTACTTCAACACATAACCGTACAACCGTTTCATGCCATCCGCATCGGTTTCGCTATAAACACCTTGCAGCTCCGGCGAAAATCCCGGCAACAAATTCACCCCTTCTTCCAGTGCAAGGAAATAACGTTGAACCGCCCCACCCCAGACTTCCCCGGGTACCACGCAAAGCACGCCAGGTGGATAAGGCAACGCCCCTTCTGCCGCAATTCGCCCTTCGGCATCACGAATCCGCACCAACTCCACTTCACCGCGAATATAAGCGCTATGCGCATCCTGGGGGTTCATCACCACTGACGGGAAACTCTGCTGGCGGAACATCGCTTTTTGTAGGTCTTTGACGTCGAAACTGACATACAGATCGTGCATCTCCTGACACAACTGGCGCAGGGTGTAGTCGCGATAGCGCACCGGATATTTGTTATAAACGCTCGGCAACACCTCAGCCAGCGGCGAGTCATCCTCAATATGCTGTTCAAACTGCGCCAACATCTCTACCAGTTGTGCCAGCTTCTCGTGGCTTTCCGCCGGAGTTAATAAGAACAGAATGGAGTTGAGATCGCACTTCTCCGGCACAATGCCGTTCTCACGCAGATAGTGCGCCAGAATCGTCGCCGGAACGCCAAAGTCGCTATATTCGCCGGTTTCGGCATTGATACCTGGTGTAGTGAGTAACAGCTTGCACGGATCAACAAAATACTGATCCGCGGCATATCCTTCAAAGCCGTGCCACTTCGCCCCCGGCTCAAAACTGAAAAAACGGCGGTCGCTGGCTAACACAGACGTCGGATAATCCTGCCACAATTTGCCATCAACAACGGGCGGGATAAACGGGCGGAACAGCTTACAGCGCGCAAGAATAGCCTTGCGCGACTCAATACCCAACTCAACGCACTCAGCCCACAGCCGACGCCCACTCTCCCCTTCATGAATTTTGGCGTTAACATCCAGTGCAGCAAACAGCGGATAGAAAGGGCTGGTAGAAGCATGGAGCATAAAGGCGTTATTCAACCGCTTATGCGGGCAAAAACGCGCCTGTCCGCGGATATGGTTATCTTTTTTATGGATCTGCGACGTCTGTGAGAATCCAGCCTGCTGTTTGTGCACCGACTGGGTCACAAAAATCCCCGGATCGTTTTCGTTAAGTTCTAACAGCAGCGGCGAGCTATCCGCCATCATCGGGATAAATTGTTCGTAACCGACCCACGCGGAATCAAACAGAATGTAATCACACAGATGCCCAACGGTATCGATCACCTGACGGGCGTTATAGACAGTTCCGTCATAGGTTCCCAGCTGAATAATCGCCAGGCGAAACGGGCGCGGCAGCTCGGCTTTTTCTGGCGCAACGTCGCGAATTTGCTGGCGCAGATACTCTTCATTAAAACAGTGCGCATCAATACCGCCAATGAAACCAAACGGGTTGCGTGAAGCTTCCAGATAGACCGGCGTCGCCCCCGCCTGAATCAGCGCGCCGTGATGATTCGACTTATGGTTGTTACGGTCGAAGAGCACCAGATCGCCACGCGTTAACAGCGCATTCGTCACCACTTTATTCGCTGCCGATGTGCCGTTCAGCACAAAATAGGTTTTATCGGCATGAAAGACTTTGGCTGCGAATTTCTGCGCATCTTTCGCCGATCCTTCATGAATAAGCAGATCGCCCAATTTTACGTCAGCGTTACACATATCGGCGCGAAAGACGTTCTCACCAAAGAAATCGTAAAAATGGCGTCCGGCAGGATGCTTTTTAAAAAACGCACCATGTTGATGTCCAGGGCAAGCAAAGGTGCTGTTGCCCATCTCAACGTACTGCGTCAGCGTGTCATAAAACGGTGGCAGCAAATTCTCTTCATACTGACAGGCTGCGGATTCCAGCTCCAGCCACTGCTGCTCGTTGCCGTTGATTACCGCCGTAACGCCCGCAGGTAATTCAACAGCATGTTCGGAATACAAAAACACCGGTAGATGAAAACCGGTGCGCTTAAGCAACGCAAGAATGCCACTGCGACTATCCGCAGCGGTAATGACGACTGCCGCGACGTCCGTAAAATCAGTATCTCCCAACGCCACCACGCGACGATGAGAAGAAAGTCGGGATACCAGATCACTACTGGCGGCAATATTCATTGATTTCATAAGCGCAAACCCGTTTCGGGGAAGTAAGAATACCGGACAAGGTGGAAAACCCTGCCCCATGAGATATGGGTCAAACTGGTCACCAGCTCCGACCGCCAGACATCAGTAAAAGCAGAAACGCTCTGATTTTACTGTTGTCCTGCAGTGAGCGTGCGTTAACTTCACCGCATGAGCAGTAACATAGAAAGGGAAACGTTTCGCGCGAAACGGCGATAAGCGAGAGAATGTAAGGAGGTGGCGTGCATCGGGCAAACTCCGTACAGAGAGGAGAAAATTCGCGCAATCATGGCACCTTTCGCTAAAGCGTGCAAGCCAGGACTTTGCGAACAAACAAGCCATCGACGGCACCAAACGGTCATAATAAGAAAATCAAACAATACAGTTAACAGGAACTCTTGTGGTCATCGGCCCTTTTATCAACGCTAGTGCAGTATTACTGGGTGGCGTTCTCGGCGCACTGCTCAGCCAACGCTTACCGGAACGTATCCGCGTCTCCATGACATCTATTTTTGGTCTGGCATCGCTGGGGATTGGTATTTTACTGGTGGTGAAATGTGCCAACCTTCCAGCGATGGTTTTAGCTACGCTACTTGGCGCTCTAATTGGCGAAATTTGTTTGCTGGAGAAAGGTGTCAATACAGCAGTCACCAAAGCACAAAATCTGTTTCGTCACTCACGTAAGAAGCCAGCGCATGAATCTTTTATTCAGAATTATGTCGCGATTATTGTCCTGTTTTGCGCCAGCGGCACCGGGATCTTCGGGGCGATGAACGAAGGGATGACCGGCGATCCGAGTATTTTAATCGCCAAGTCATTTCTTGATTTCTTTACGGCGATGATCTTCGCCTGCTCGCTGGGTATTGCGGTGTCGGTAATTAGTATCCCATTACTGATCATCCAGTTAACGCTGGCGTGGGCTGCCGCGCTGATATTACCGCTGACCACACCGTCGATGATGGCAGACTTCAGCGCCGTAGGCGGTTTATTGCTGCTGGCAACCGGATTACGCATCTGTGGCATTAAAATGTTCCCGGTGGTCAACATGCTTCCAGCACTCCTTCTGGCAATGCCGCTTTCCGCCGCCTGGACCGCCTGGTTTGCCTGACAATGCGTGCAATAGCGGCAAAGTGATGATAGATTGTGCAGTCTGCAGTAAATTGAAGAAATTTGATTGACGAGACGAGGCGAATCAGGTTTAATGCGCCCCGTTGCCCGGATAGCTCAGTCGGTAGAGCAGGGGATTGAAAATCCCCGTGTCCTTGGTTCGATTCCGAGTCCGGGCACCACTTTCACTTCCTGATTCATCTCCCGAACTCCACGAAACTCAAGTATAATCACATCGTTGCAAGCAATCTGAACATTCTGAACTCCACCAGACTCTACTGAACTCTCTCTCAATCAAGCGTTCATTGGGGGCCCCGGTGGGGGCTCATTGTGTTCAGTCAGTTTCAGGAGCCCCCATATGGCACTTACAGCCAGACAGGTCGAAACAGCCAGACCTAAAGAAAAAGACTATAAACTCTCTGACGAACGTGGTTTATATCTGCTGGTAAAAACCACGGGAGCCCGCTACTGGCGGCTTAAATACCGGATAGCAGGAAAAGAGAAAAAACTGGCCCTCGGCGTCTATCCCGACGTCTCCCTTGCTGAGGCCAGAATCAAACGCGACGATGCCCGAAAAATCATCTCCGAAGGTGGTGACCCGGGCGAAAAGAAGCGAAAGGAAAAACTCACTCAGAAAATCTCTGCCACCAATACGTTCCATGCCCTCGCTACGGAATGGCACCAGCATAAATCTTTGTCATGGTCTGAAAGTTACGCCAGAAGCGTACTGGAAGCGCTGGATAAAGATATTTTCCCGTATCTGGGCAAACGAAGCGTTACGGATATCCTCCCGCTGGAAATGCTGGAAATTCTGCGCCGCATAGAAAAACGTGGCTCGCTGGAAAAACTGCGTAAGGTCCGTCAATACTGTAATCAGATTTTTCGTTATGCCATCGCCACCGGACGAGCCACTGTCAATCCGGCATCTGAACTGACCAGTACACTGGCGGCGCCAAAAGCGGCGCATTTCCCCCACCTGAGAGCAGATGAGCTCCCTGTTTTTCTCAGGAAGCTCGCTGAATATCATGGCAGTCCAGTTACCCGCATGGCGACAAACCTGCTGCTTCTGACTGGCCTCAGAACCATTGAACTACGGTCTGCTGAATGGTCAGAAATTGATTTTGATAATGCCCTGTGGACAATCCCTGAAAGCCGCATGAAAATGCGACGTAAACATGTCGTACCACTGTCACGACAGGTCACTGACATTCTGCAACAACTCAAAACTTTCTCCGGACAATACCGGCTGGTTTTCCCGGGACGTTGTGATATCAACAAGCCAATGAGCGAAGCCAGCATCAATATGGTGCTCAAACGTATCGGTTACGATGGCAGAGCAACCGGTCATGGTTTTCGTCACACCATGAGTACCATTCTGCACGAACAGGGGTTTAATTCTGCCTGGATTGAAATGCAGTTAGCTCATGTGGATAAAAATTCCATCAGGGGTACCTATAATCATGCCCTGTATATTGATGGTCGCCGTGAAATGATGCAGTGGTATGCTGACTACATTGATTCGCTTTCTGAGCAGGTAAGTTAAGCTGAGAACACGTTATTCTGATTTTCACTTACTTCACGATTATTCCTCCGGCCTGCAGGTTCGGAGGATTCTTATTTTTATGTTTTATTTTCAGATAAAGTTTTTGACAAAACGTTTATTCTGCATCAGCAAAATTATCACAAAACAACGCAATCACAGACAAATTAACATTTTTCAGACGGGTATATTGAGTGCCCACAATGTAAGACAGGCAGGCATCCGGTGACATGGTAAAATATTAATCCAGGGCAAAAACAAGGCTTGATACACAACATCATGGCTTTTATGCTCTCAGACTATGCCACCACAGATTTTACAGGCTCAGAAAATGAATGACAGATTACGCTTTGAAGTGAACGATAACCAGGGCTGTTTCGTGTTCCCGGACGCCTGGTTTGGCTCGTTGCTGGATGAGTTTGACGAACTAATTGATGCATACGACACAGATGAAATCAGCGAAACAAGTTATATCAACAAACTCAGACGCCTTGCCCGACAGGAGCCTGACTTTATTGATGTACACGCTTACCTGGCATACGCATTTCTGGAGCAGAATGCCCCGCGTAAGGCACTGAACGCTGCTCTTAAAGGACTGGCAGCAGGTAATCGTCTCATCCCGGAAAGTTTCAGTGGTGAAATCATCTGGATGCATCCCGAAAACCGGCCTTATCTGCGCGCGCTTTATGCAGCAATTCTCGCAAATGTGCACTTACAGCGTCATCAGGATGCAGCTCTGCTCACTGATAAAATACTGGCATACAATCCTGAAGACAATCAGGGAGCACGCTGGCTACTGGGACCGGAACTGTTACGTACTGGCGACCATGAACAGGCACGCCATGTACTGAAAGCGCATGCAGATGAATTTTCACCTTACTGGTATGAACTCGGCCTTCTGCATTTTCTTAATGGGGAACTGGTAAAAGCTGCAACTGCATTTCGTCGCGGCTTTGCGGCAAATACTTACATCGCAGAAATACTGTGCGGAAATCTGCATCCATTTCCACTTGCTGTATGGCATAACTTTTCAGGCGGTCCGGATACTGCCGAAGATTATTATGCCACATACCACCCGTTATGGGGGCAATATCCGGAAGCATTGCTGTTTGTAAACTGGCTCTATAATCATTCCTCTGTGCTGCATGAACGGGCAAAAATCATTAAATGCGCCGAAATGCTGATGCAGGAAGATGATTTCGAAATATGCGAAAGTATTTTAAGACAGCAGGAGAAGTTGCGTGAAAGAATTGATGAGACGCTTTCTGAGAAAATTGTACAGAAATGCAGAAATATGAATGGTGAATATGTCTGGCCCTGGATATTGCCGTTTTCAGCGGCAGGCATGAAACATACTGGCATACAGTATCAGTAGATATTGCATTAGTGTATCCTGCACACAAGTAATAATTTATCCACCAATAATAACACTGTTAATGTCCCCTTCCCCTGGTTGTCAGCCAGGGGTTATCTTCTGAATATTTCTTTTGAAAAGGATAACACAGTAAATTATTTTTATGAATTATCCCATGGACTCATTAACACCCTTTCATAATGCTTTATTGTCAAACACGTTATGGCTGACATCAAAAAAACCGGATTTCCTCTGCCAGCGGGTAATCACCTCCCCGGTGTTTTCGGTTGGTCTGGTTACTCCAGTCTGGTAATTAGCAAGATAATCGATATAAACAGTGGAAAACTCATCGTACATAATCTGGTGATGAACATTACGCTTATTTTCCCCTGACCGGAAGAATCAGAGGCTGCGGTTTCAGACTGTCTGCCGGTACATTCCTCTCCCCGTTAAAAACCATAACGGGTTCATTATCTTCGTCTGTCAGCGGATTGAATGGCGGTATATTTTCAGTACGAATGTCGGTCAGCCACTGAAAAATACCTGCGAAATGACGGGCACTGATTTTCCTGCTGACGGACTGATGAGACGTGATGTCACTGGCGGTAATAATCAGGGGAACGCTGTAGCCTCCCTGCACATGACCATCATGATGAACAGGATTGGCACTATCGCTGACCGACAGCCCATGGTCAGAAAAGTAAAGCATGGCAAAATGACGGGAATGCCGGCGAAGGATACCATCAAGCTGACCGAGAAAGTTATCCAGTTTACTGATGCTGGCGAGGTAACAGGCAATCTTTCGGGGATACTGCTCCAGGTAATGATTCGGCCAGGAGTTAAGTCGGTCACACGGATTCGGATGAGAGCCAATCATGTGCAGGAAAATCACCTTCGGAGAGGATTTATCCGCCAGCGCACGTTCTGTTTCCTGTAACAACAACATGTCATCCGTTTTACGGGAAGCGAAGCTGCCTTTCTTGAGGAAAACGGTATGCTCCGCATCAGAAGCAATAACAGAGATGCGTGTGTCATGCTCTCCCAGTTTTCCCTGATTGGATATCCACCATGTGCTGTATCCTGCTTTTGCTGCCAGCGCCACCACGTTGTTGCCGGAATCAGGGTTCTGCTCATAGTCATAAATCAGTGTCCGGCTCAGGGAAGGTACGGTACTGGCTGCTGCCGATGTATAGCCGTCAATAAATAAACCGGGAGCCGTATTCAGCCACGGTGTGGTTGGTACGGGATAACCATATACCGACATATAATCCCTGCGCACACTCTCACCAGTGACAATCACAATCGTGTCATACAACGGTGCTCCCGGCAGGATTTTCCAGCTGTCAGCCCTGTGCTGACTCAGTTGTTCATAACGCTGCATTTCACGCAATGTGTCAGTTGTCCCCACAACGGTTCCTTTAACCATCCGCAACGGCCAGCTGTTTACAGAGCATAATACGAACAGCAGCAGTGCCAGCCAGTTACGGTGACCGCGGTGGTGTGTCCGCCAGAAAATAACCATGAACACCAGAATCGCGGCACTGACCAGAAAATGATAAACAGGAATCATCCCGGTAAACTCCGCAGCCTCATCCGCCGTGGTCTGCAACAACGCGACAATAAAACTGTTGTTGATTTTACCGTACGTCATACCCGCAGGCGCATACAGTGCACAACAGAACAGAAATAACAGAGCTGTAATGGATGTAAGGGTATTTCTGTGTGCAAGGAGCAGAAGAAGGAACAGCAGCAACACATTCCCGGTGGCATTCTTCTCAGTGTATCCGCATGCAATTGTGGTTATGACAGAAATAACAAAAAAGAATAAAAACAATAAAATCCGTGGTGTGTTGTCCGGACAAAACAGTTTTCTGATATTCATCGGAGTATATCGGCAACATTATTATGAAGAGAATAAAATAATAAGAAAAACAGAAATATCCTGTAAAGCAGATAACAGACAACCCTGCAGTATAATTACGGCAGGGAGTTTCCGTTTAATTACAGAAGATAGGTAATTATTATCTTTCAGGAGTAGTTTCGTCAGAAGTTATAAGTCACACCAAGCATGATGTCATGACTTTTAACATCAACTTCTGATTTATATTTATCGCCCCACTCATCCTTGTAACTCACACTGGCATCACCTGCATCAAGATAGCGATAGCTGAGGTCCAGAGCGATATCCGGGGTTACGTCATAGCGGACACCTGCCCCAAAACTCCATGCAAAATTGTTATCATATCCCGGGTAATGCAACGCAGAAAAATCGCTCACCTCACCAGATTTATTCCAGGAGGTATCAGTATATGTTGCCTTATGATGTATCCGTGCATAACCCAGTCCAACAGACACCCATGGAGTGAATGCACTGCTGTTTCTGAAGTCATAATACGTATTCACCATCAGAGTATTCACACTGAGCCTGTTCTGTGTGTCTTCCCGACCACCACCGACCATCGGAGAGTACCATGTATCCAGTGTATAACGGGAGTCCGCAGCTCCGCGGCCATAGAATTCCACTTCCGTGCGCACAGGAACATTGTAATGCTGATAAAAATCATAGCCCACCGCAAGGCCGGCACCGAATACCGTATCGTTCTTATCGCCGCCCTTATACTTATAAACATCGTCCCCAAAGTCCTGACAAAAGCGCTGGTCAGTCTGAGTCACAACCGAAGCACCAGCTTTACCGGTCATATAAAAGCCTGTTTTGCCTCTATCAGCCAGGGCCTGGCCTGAAAACATGCCCACCACAGCAAGCGCTGAAACCGCAATAATCTTTTTCATTTCAGTTATCTCCGCTATCACTTTCCCCGAACGATAAACGTGGTTGCTTATTCTAAAGCTATGCAAAAGACAGGGTAAAAAGAGAAAAATCGATCGAATCGATCGACAAAATCGATCATGCATGATGAAGATTTCTTATCGAATACATAAAAATAGTGATGGCAATCGTGGCAGGAGCTTACGTCAGGCCCTGAAGTACTGACACAGGCATTGATGGCAGGTGATATAAGGAGTGCTCCAGGGAGTGACTCCCGACTGACCCAGGCACTGTCCCGTTGTCAACCCGTATGGTTACTGCTCTGACTCATTTCCTGTCGTCAGACGTTCAACTCTGGACCACTGGTTATGACGACAGGTGTCGCTCATTTGTCAGCACTATAACGGTCAAAGATCGTGGCATTGACACATTCTCCAGAGGTAAATTTCTCAAGAGGTAACAACTCTGCCAGGAGGATATCTGCAGAGAGTTACATTCGTTTGGGTTCATATCTGTGCCGCGCGTTTTCCTTCCATCAGTGAACAAACATTCAGTCCCATGACGACCGGGCAAATAGCGTGTTCACAGATATTGCTGTCCAGGTACGAAGTACCATAATGGATATTGGTAAGTTATTGGGTGAACCCCCTCCATGAAAAAACCAAATATAAAAATGAATGTTTCGGGAGAGACTTCACTCGCTTTATTGATAGTGATTGTTTATCTTTTACTGAAGACAGGATATTTCAGATGTGATATCCCTGTAACATATTGACCAGCAATACTTTTTATTTGTACCACTGGAGGATATTGTGCTGAAAAATTTACGGCTGCATATTCTGTTCCTGCTTTTTATCTCAGTGTCAGTCAGGGCGGAAAAACCATGGTATTTTGATGCAATTGGTCTGACAGAAACAACCATGTCGCTCACAGACAAAAATACCCCGGTTGTCGTATCTGTTGTTGATTCCGGAGTGGCATTTGTAGGAGGCCTCAGCGACAGCGAATTTGCCAAATTCAGTTTTACTCAGGATGGTTCGCCATTCCCGGTAAAAGAGCCTGAAGCTTTATATATTCATGGTACTGCCATGGCTTCACTCATTGCCTCACGTCATGGGGTTTATGGTGTTTATCCTCATGCACTGATATCCAGCAGAAGGGTTATTCCTGACGGTGTACAGGACTCATGGCTTAGAGCAACTGAAAGCATTATGTCAAATGTTTTTCTTGCACCAGGAGAAGAGAAAATCATTAATATATCGGGAGGCCAGAAGGGGATATCTTCCGCATCGGTCTGGTCCGAACTGCTTTCCCGTATGGGCCGGAATAATGAGCGATTAATTGTTGCGGCAGTGGGTAATGATGGCGCAGATATACGAAAACTGAGTGCTCAGCAGAGAATATGGCCTGCGGCTTACCATCCGGTCAGCAGTGTGAATAAAAAGCAGGATCCTGTGATAAGAGTGGCAGCTCTGGCACAGTACCGGAAAGGAGAAACACCTGTATTGCATGGTGGAGGGGTCACCGGAAGTCGGTTCGGAAACGGCTGGGTTGATATTGCCGCACCGGGACAGAATATTACATTCCTCAGACCAGATGGAAAAACGGGGATCGGTAGTGGAACCTCGGAAGCAACAGCTATAGTTTCCGGCGTTCTGGCAGCGATGGTCTCATGTAATCCCCGTGCAACAGCGACAGAACTGAAGCGTACACTGCTGGAGTCTGCAGACAAATACCCCTCACTTGCAGATAAGGTGACGGAAGGGAGAGTTCTTAATGCAGAAAAAGCAATTAGCATGTTCTGCAAGAAAAATTATATTCCTGTCCGTCAGGGAAGGATGAGTGAAGAACTGTAAAATTCCGGAGGTGAATATGACGATTAAGAGGTTTTTTGTATGTGCAGGTGTTATGGGATGTTTATCCCTTAATCCTGCCATGGCTGAGTGGACTGGCGATGCCCGGGATGGCATGTTTTCAAGCGTTGTTATTGATCAGTTTCATACAGGGCAAATAGATAATAACCCTTATTTTTGTATTGAAGGGAAACAACCTGGTGGTTCTTCCATAAGAGCCTGCTCGATGAAGAATTCATCTGTCTGGGGGCCTTCGTTTTCCACATTATATAATCAGGCACTATATTTTTACACAACATGTCAGTTGGTCAGGATTTATTATGAACCCGGGGTATGGACGTATCCGCCCTTTGTGAAGGCATTAACGTCCAATGCCCTTGTTGGGTTATCAACCTGCGCCACATCGACAGAATGTTTTGGCCCCGACAGGAAAAAGAACTAATAAATGATGCTCCTGCCCAGATATATACTGGGCGGGAGCATACTTTGGTTGCGACAGAAATATGTCAACACCACGAACTTTGACATTACGTCTTATATCACACTGGCACTGACAAGCCAGTATTGCTAATGCAGGAGGATGCTTTTTCAACTCGCAGGAGTTTCAGGAGCTGCCTGATGGCGCTGAAATGATGCTTACTCATGTGGTGGCTGGTCACTGCCCCTGTCCGCGAGCTGGCACGCAATGCACTACTGATGGCAGTCTGGCGCGTAAGCCTGCATAAAACATTATTGTACTATGTGTATCAACGGGTTACCCGGTTAGAACAGCCAGTACAAAAATGCCCCCGCAGTGAGCATGGCAAGTTTTCCCCATACAATGGGTTTCTCACCCCTCTTTTGTTTTCTTTTTCTCATATAAATGATGGTGTTTACTCAGACGGAAGAGTATTTCGTCTGTGCCAGTCTTCCGGATTATCCTGCTCATTTGTTCATGC